>ERZ1740067.38-NODE-38-length-101325-cov-43.303199_pt1 | contig 101325 bp, 99 predicted proteins | sample MGYA00581736_ERZ1740067 | MGnify/ENA primary metagenome ERZ1740067 (study PRJEB43018, sample SAMN04849236) | marine metagenome | isolation source: floating plastic debris | place: Pacific Ocean | collected 2008-08-27 | study: EMG produced TPA metagenomics...
GAGCAACCTCAAAACTGAAAAACTGGCCAACTCACTCGATTAATGCAACAGTACCTTTCATGATGCGTTCGCAGCAGAAGAATTTTCATATGATAAAAAATGCGACGGAAGGCGCTAAGCGCCTTCGGTTCTCAGAATTTGATGTGAAACACGATCCTGCCGATGTGGTCTTTTTGGCAAGGCGTTTTCACGAAGAGAGCCGTTTCAACTATATCCCATTCGCTCCTGAGAAGGTCGAAGGCATTGTAGAGCGTGTACTACGAAACCCAAAGCAAGAGGCTATTTTGATGTGCTGGGACGGTGAGCGGGCACTTGGTGCTGTCTATTGCTCTGCGGGTGAATACCATATCGGCAGGGGGGCAATTGTGACAACATTCCACAGTATTTTTGTCCTGCCAGAAATTCGCGGCACATTGCTGAGTGGCCGTGTGGCCCTCCGCTTGATGAAAGGCGTTGAGAGCTGGTCAAAGGCGCGTTCGGCTCAGGAAATTCTATTCCATGCAACCGCAGATATTGAGGTTGCCAAAGTACATAAACTTATTAAGCGAGTGGGTTACCGCTTTATCGGGGGAAGTTATGCAAAATCAATTTGATACCACAAAACACTCGTTTGCGTCCAACGTTGCACATTCCGCATCCTTAAGCGATCAGGAAATGGCTTACATTGGTGATGAGCTTGAGGCGTTTGAACTCGATGCACAAGCGTGTACCACGCAAGTGCATGACATGACGCAAAACCGGAGTATCGTAAACGGTTTTCAAAGTTTTGCTGGAACGAGTCCTTCACAGGGCTGCCCCCGGAATTGTGGCTGAGGTTTGGGGAGTGGGCAAAACATAGTGGTCAAGCGGCGCGCTTGGGAGTATCCGAAACTCTGTGTATGAGGCTTAGCCCATGCAGTTTTGACGGGTCACCTGTTGAACCGTTCGGGGTATAGGATAGCGAACTGGTTTCGCGCAGCAACCCATTCTCGGACGGCCCTGCCTGTCCTCTCAAAGCTACGGATCGCCAGATAGATTAGTTTGGTTGCGGCGTCATCGGTTGGGAAGCTGCTGCGCGTTTTGGTGGTTTTTCGAATTACGCGGTTCAGGCTTTCAATCGCATTTATCGTGTAGATGATTTTGCCCACTCCCCCCAATCCGCAGATTCTGATTAATTAGGGTACAATGACACCAGCAAACGGACTTGCGGATGCTTTCGCGCGCCAGATCCGCGAGCGTGATCAGGCAGACTGGTACGAGGCAGCCCTGTCGGTGAGCGCGCGCATACCGGTTCATTTTTGGAACGGACAGCATGATCCACACTTGCCCCCGGAAACGATCAAAGAATTCCGTGAGGACTTTCCAGACGCCCGTTTCAAAGTGTTCACCGATGCGGGCAGCCTTCTATTTTTCTCTCATTACACCGACATCCTTAATCATATGAAGAATGTCATGGCTCGCGACACGGTCAGAGCTCAGTGAGTCCAGAAATGAGCCCATAACTAATGTCGCTGCGCAAGGTGTTTGATCCCATGGTTTGGTCCTTTCTCTGGGGACTGTTGCATTAATAGGCTGTGTTCCGTTGCTCGCTGTCAGTGCCCGGGATTCTCGTCTTCTGTCTCAAGCGTGCCACGGTCAAATCGCCCAGCCCAAGTTTGAACGACTGAAGTGTCCCCTTCTTTCCGCCGCCATTGACGGATGGCGTTGCGCAATCCCGCGCGCCCCAACCGGGTCTCAGGTTCAGCATGACGCTCTGCGCTTTCGCTAGCTCTCAGCGCGGCCCAAACGGCGTCCTTGGCGGAAGTGTATTCCGCGATCCCCCAAGGTTTGAGCAATTCCTGGAAGGCTTCAAAGGACTCTGGATCAAAGTCCTTGTCCGCACCCATGCGATCAAAGACAGGATTGTCGGGATGAAAATAGGCACATGGGACCCAGCCGTCTGGGATTGGGGTGTTTGCCGAATGCGTACGCTCTGCGCGCAGAAGTTTGGGCAGGACATGTGTGTGCGGCCCTTCTGGGGATTTGCCTCCTGTGTCCGGTCCGCCAATCATCTGGTAAACCTCAACACGCCCGAGCCGGGTCAGCGCCACACGGTGGGGATGGGCCTTGAGGATCGCGCCCATGGCAGGGTTGCCTTGCTCAAACAAGGATTTTCCTATCGCCGCGCGCAGGACGGACAGCAACTCCGGATCAGACGCCCGAATGCAAAAATCAACCTGTGGCTGGGCGAGCCCCATGTCAAAAAGGACTGCCCCGTCGTCCTCCAGGCGTAAAGCAGCTGTGTCTGGGCCGAGTTCCGTCAGCTTATCGCGGCGGTTCATAATGGCTTCTTGTTCGGGCAGGCAAAGCGCCACTGCTTGGGACCAACGATGCGGCTTGGGACTGAGCGTTTCAAAAGCAATGGGGCGCACGCCCGCGAGTGTGTCGAGCCGAATGCCTCCGCGCGCAGTCGCGCGTGACAAGTCACCTGTAGCCTCTGCTGGTGGGTCGCCGACCACGTGGTGAAACTCTGCAATTGCGCCAAAGCTACCCATGTTCCAACCTGTGTTTGGATCGTCTAGGTGACCTTTCGCGACCTCAACAAGATCAAGCATCTTCACATGCCTCCTGTTCTGTTTTCCATTCCTGTGCTCCGGCAAGAACGGCGTCATAGACAACCCGGCCCAGAGCTTCCCCAATTTCCGTATGCAATCCCGCGTACATTGTGTCGCCAGGTGGGGTGGCGACTGCAACGCAATCGGTACCGGTCCCTGTTGCCTTGCCGCATCGCAAGGGGACGTTTGCGTCCATCACAGCCGCCGTCCGTGCTTGCACCACGATGCTCATCGCCTCAAGAAGCCCCGCCTCGGTCAGAGAGCTGCTCACCTGTGCTGCCACATTTATTGTGCCAAAGCTCAGCGGATGTGGCGGTTGCCGGTGCCCGACACGCTCGGCATTTGAGAGGCCTACAGTTGCGATGGCGAAGGCTTTCGTCTCGCCAACTTGAGCGTCAGCACAGTGAAACCGTTCAATGGCACGGGAGGTCAGGAAAGCGACGCTGTTCTCTTCACCGCGCGCGGTCAACTCCCGGCTGAGCCAGTCATGGACGTCTAGCTCTTTAGGCAGATCAGCGTTCCGAACCTCCCGCCAAACCACCTTGTCGGCCATCACAAAGCCGGGTCGGTTAAGTGTCCAACTCAAGACTTGATGCGGGCTGCCAAGGTCAAAGCTCAGCCAGGGTGGGTCGAGGCGAACATGCACGGGCGTCACGATATCACCTCCAACGGCTGAAAGACCGGGCCGTCTTCGGTGTCCTGATAGAACGCGCGAATGCCAAAGACGTCGGCCATCCGATCCAGCGTCAGGACATCCGCAGGGGACCCATCAGCGGCAATTTCCCCATCCGAGAGTAGGATCAGGCGCGTGCAATGCCGCGCGGCTAGGCCAAGGTCGTGCAGGGATACGATCACGCTCCGACCCGTCCGCGCCAAAACGGCAAATGTCTCCATCGTCGCGATCTGATGCGCCGGGTCGAGCCCCGCGACCGGTTCATCGGCCACGATCAAAGGTGTGTTCTGAGCGAGCGCGCGCGCGATGAGAACCCGCGCCTGCTCGCCCCCCGACAGGCGCGTGGCTGTGCGGGTACGAAAGCTATCAAGGTCCATTTTGGCCAGGGCCGTGTTGACCTCAATGTGATCCTCTTTCTTGGGTTGCTGGCCGCTAGACATATGCGGAATGCGACCAAGCATCACGAGAGTCTCCACGGTGACGGGCCATGCGATCTCCCGCGCTTGCGGCATCCAGGCAGCTGTCCTGGCCCTTGCTGCCGGGGCCATTTCCGCGATGCTGCTTTGCCCTTCATGGGAAATGAGCCCAAGCATCGCGCGCATCAAGGTTGTCTTGCCTGCACCGTTCGGGCCCAAAAGCCCGATACACTCTCCCTCGACCACTTCAAAAGAAACGCGTTGCAACGCATTTCGATTTCGAAGCGTAACTGAGAGGTTATTCACGGTGAGAAGCGTCATGCCAAATCTCTCCGCGTTTTGTAGATCAGATGCAGGAACAGGGGAGCGCCGACCAGCGCTGTGACGACGCCGAGTTTCAGATCGCGGTCTGGCAAGATCAAACGGACAGCGATGTCTGCGGCCAGCACCATGATCGCCCCACCAAGGGCAGAGGCCCACAGAAGCCGCGATGGTTGCGCACCGACAAATGGGCGTAAGATGTGCGGAACGACCAGCCCGACAAAACCGATGGCACCTGCAACTGCCGTGGCCGCGCCCACCACCGAAGCGGTCCCGAGGATCAGCGTCAGGCGCAGACGAGAGAGCCCAATGCCCATGGCTCCTGCCGCATCTTCCCCAAGCGTCAGTGCGTCGAGCCCGCGGCCGAGCGTTGCCAACATCACCCAGCCCACTGCCATGAAGGGCAGAGCGATCCAGACATGAGTCATAGAGCGGTCCGCAAGAGAACCCATCATCCAAAACACAATCTCATTTGCTGCAAAGGGATTGGGCGACAGGTTCAACACAAGCGAGGTGAGCGCTGCTGCAAGGGCTGAAATCGCGATCCCTGCCAGGATCAGGGTCAGAGACGACCCGCGCGGTCCGGCCAGCGTCACAACGAGAACGACGCCAAGGAGCGCGCCGGACAAGGCCATGATCGGCAGACCAAGTGCTACTGTTGCGGCAAGACCGGTCTGGATAGAAATCACTGCACCCAAGGCGGCAGAACCGGAGACACCGATCAAGCCCGGTTCAGCCAGCGGGTTGCGCAAGTAGCCTTGCATCGCAGCACCTGCCAGTCCCAAACTCGCTCCGACCATGATGGCCAGGATTGCTCGGGGCAGTCTGATTTCCCTCATCACTAGAGTGAGCGGTCCTGCATCGCCTGAGATGAGGGCGTTCAGGCTTTCAAAAGCCCCTATTTGGGCTGGTCCCAAGGTGAGGGCGGCGATGAACAATACCGAAACCGCCAGGCTAAGTCCTATGGCCAGTCGTCCCACGGGTCAGTCCGCCAACATGTCTCGTCGGACTCTGCTTAGTCCTTCGATGGCCCGCAGGACGAAAGGTGTCCCGCAAACCCAATCGCGATCCGTGATTGTGCCGCTGGCACTATCTTCACGAAGGGCCTGAACAATTGGATGATCAAGAATTTCCTCGGAGCGAGATGCTCCAGGATACCGTCGCCCCGTGATCAGGGCATCGGGCTCCAGCATGGCAAGCACCTCCAATGGCAGTATGCCGCCTGAAGCGAATCCTGCCTCCACAGCGGCATTTTCGAACCCAGCAGCGAACAGGATTTGCCCTGCCAGGGTTCTATCGCCCGAGGTGTATCCATTGGCATAGTAGAGTGCAGCACTCGGGCGTTTGCCACTCTCTGCGCGCAGGACATCAAGGCGTGTGTCGAAATCATCGATCAACGCTTGCGCGGCATCTTCGCGGCCGAGCACGTGACCCATTTCTCTCAGCCGATCTCGCACCTCGTCCAACCCATAGGCCGGGTTGAACACAGCGACCGGGATACCCAAACGCTTCAGCATGTCCACGGTTGCCCGTGTCGAAAAGCTACCTGCGATCACCAGATCAGGCTGCATGAGGTAGATTTCCTCAGCGAGCCCGCGATTGATCTGGTAGTTTTTGGCCTCTTTGGCCATAGCCGACCCACGCGGATCAAAAGCTAAGTACGACACCGAATGAAGCTGCCCCGGAGCAGCGACCATCATGGCCAATTGATCCGTGCACAGGTTCATTGAGACGACCCTTGCTGGAGGCGTGCCCGGAACTCGTGATGTGTCTAAACCCTCGGCAATGGCCGGAACAGCAAGTGCTCCGGCCAGACACAAAGTGTTCCAGAACCTAGAACCGCGCATCAAGCCCGACGTAGAACGTCCGTTCACGACCCGCATAGCCCCAAACTTCCATGGCATCGTCATCGAAGAGGTTGGTCACACGACCAGTCAGCGTCACGTTGTCATTGATGGCGTAGCGGGCCGAGAGATCGACCGTTGTAAAGTCCGGCAAATTCAATGTCTGGAAGGACCCGAAGAACTGTGTATCCGCATTCCCCGCAATATGCCGAAGATCTGCGCTAAACGTCGCCCGGTCGTTGAAGGCTTTCAGGGTAGCTCCCAACGAGAGTTCGTGTTGTGGTCGGCGTATCTCGACACTGCCGTCAGGGTTCTTTGCATCCAGGTAAGTATATGACAAGCGTAGATCGAGATTGTCGGTCGCCACGACACGTCCCGTTAATTCCACGCCTTCGCGGGTACTGTCGCCTGTCTGGTTTTCATAGGTGAAAGTGCCTGGCCCGGTGCTGACGCGCGTGATTTCGTCGGTCAGCGTTTCATTGAAATAGGTCACATCGACAAAACCGCGCCCATCAAAAACTGGAACCTCCACACCTATGTCAAAGCTGCGGTTCCGTTCGGGGTCTAGGTTCGGATTGCCAGTGAAGCCGAAGTCGCTTGCATAGAGTTCAAAGTAGCTCGGATTCACGATGCCGGTGCCTGCTGACCCGTGTAGCCGGACGCCATTGGCAAATGCGTAAGACAATCCAACATTCCAGGTTGTCGCGTCCTCGAAAGGATCGTTGAAGTCCCGCCTTAAACCCGCTTGCACGTCTAGACCGTTCGTGAAGCTGCCCCGATATTCTAGTGCGATGGAATCCGACTCGCGCCCGAATGCCGGATTTGAGCTGCTGGCGTCTTCCTCATGCTCTACCAACAAGTTGAGAATGTGGTCGGCGTTTGCAAGAGCACGCCCGTCCAAACCATAGCTCAACCGGTACTTGATCGCGTCAGTCGTTGTCTCTGTTGGTGCGCCGCCGCCAAAAGACTGTTCGTTTTCTGTCTTTTCTATGGAAAGCCTATGTGTGAGCCGCCCATCCAAGGTGGAAAGCTCTGCGAAAACAGACGCGGTCAGTTCATCCCGCTCGCTGAACTGGGTCGGATCATCTACCACATACCCGTCGAAGGTTGTGGCGGTGCCATCGGTGCTGTCAAAGTCATAGTCTTCCTCGGACTTTCTGAAAGTAAATCCGAACTTCAGTTCAGGCGTGACCAAGTAGTCTCCGTTCAAGATCAGCGTGCGCCGATCTGTGCCGTCTTTCTCACCGCCATCGCCAGAGAAGTCCCAGCCCTCATCATTCGCGTCAGAGTAGCTGAGCGAGATACCACCACGTTCGGTGCGCGTGGATACGAAACCGGTAACGGTCGTGCCACCGCCAACTTCGATTGAGCCGCCGTACTCCTGCCCGATACCCCCTTTGCGGGTGATAATGTTGATGACACCTGCTGACGCATTCGAGCCATAAAACACGGATTGCGGTCCGCGCAGCACTTCAATCCGTTCAATATTTGCCGTCTCAAGCCCGCTCAGGATGTATTCTCCGTCGCCCCCCGCTGCTTCGATGCCATCGATCAGAATGAGTGTATGATTGCCTTCACCGCCGCGGATACGCACTTGTGTGAAGTTTCCGCCAGAGCTGTTCACGGCAACGCCAGGCACAGCGCGCAAAGCATCTTGTACTGTCTTCAAACCGCGGTCTTCGATTTCCTGCGCCGTAACCACTGTTGAAGCGCGCCCGTAGGCGTCGGCTTCAACGGGTGTCAGGCCGCCAGAAAAGATCAGAGTGCCGAGATCGACAGGTTCTTCTTGTGCAAGCGCGTTACCTCCTGCCAGGATGGCGGTTGTTGCCATAAGAGTGGCATACTTAAGTTTCATATTTCAGTCCCCCAAAGTCGGCCGTTTGGCCGATTAGTCCGTTGATGTCTTTGGTGGAGTGCTCCTCCGCAGACGATGAAAAAATGTCATCGCTACGGGTGTCCCGTTGCCTATGGCGCGCCCCGCGCCCAGACAGGATGATCACCTCGGCAGGTCTCCTGGCTTGCGGGTCACAGCTTCGCCGGGCCTTCCCAAAACACCCGTAGGTGCATCAGTGGCATTTCCAACTTCGCTCACCGCTTACAGTTGCGGGGGCAGCCGCAGAGTCGACCGGGGTCTCACTGCGTTCCCTTTTTCATCCAATGGAAGATTGACCATCAGAACCGAAGCAAAGTCTCGCTAGAGTTTTTCGGCAATTTGTCAAGGTTCTCACTTGTCCCGCATATGGGAACCGCCCCAAAATTTCCGATGCGTGCCTGCCTACTACGCTGCCTTTCGAATGATGCGTAGATATGAAACGACTACAGTCACTGGCTTTTGGTTGCCGCGCAAATCGCCCTTCAAGCATCCTCGGTTTCCGCGTGAGGCTATCCTGTGCGCAGTGCGGTGGTATCTGCGCTACCCGCTGTTCTATCAAGATGTTGTCGATCTGTTCAATGACCCACAATCCCTTGATAAAATCAAGTTTGACGTAGTCATTTTTTGTTCCGTTACGACAGAACCGGACACTCGTGCAACGTGCAGCACCTCGAGCAGTGGGCTCAGAACGGACCCATGCTGGCGCGGCGGTGCAGGTGCGGCACACCGGTTTGGGCAGGTATTTGCCAATATCACGATCTGTCACCCGTTCGGGGGACAGCTTGCTTTTGGTACTTGTCTTATCCTGCTCCTACGTCGCAACAAATCGGCACTTAGACGCTGACGAAAAGTTCCTTCCGAGGTCGAATAACAAAACTAAAATATCAGCACGCTGGAAGTTCGCATGAGCATATTTGACGTAGTGGTAAAAGAGTTCTTTGAGTCGTCGCCCTTCAAATTTATGAAAGGAATCAAGACGAGCTACGACATCTACAAGACGATTGATGGGCTGTTTCGGCCCGATCCGGTGAAGCAAGCTCTGGACGAGATACAGGACTCTATCGACGAGCTTCAGGACACAACCACCGATATACTCGAGATTGTTCGCGAGTTGGAAGGTGATATCGACACCCTTCTTGAAGTGCCGTTGGAGCAGGCCCTTGCACTTGCCAGAACCGCTCAAAGTGAAAGCGATAACCTCCGCTTCGGCACTGGAGAAGGTGCAAACCCTCGCAGAGATGCGATCGAAGCTGTGCAGCTTGCGCGAGGCTTCAGCCCAATTGATCAGTTCCTTGCTCTCGAAACCGCGGCTTTGGCCGGCGTTGTTTATCTTGACACCGTCCAATTACAAGAAAGCAATGCCTTTACCCGCCCCGACGTCCAGAGAAACCTTCTCGATATCGCTTCTGTGATAGAAGCTGGCTACTTAGCGATCCAGCAAGATGCGCGTAGTGCGATTGAGGCAACATCGGCGGCAATATTCGGTGTAGAAGAAATCCCCCCAAGCGATTTTATTGAAGGGCAACCATACTTTGGGTCTGGTCAGTGGACGTTTGTGCTCTCCAGTCGTGTATTTATCCGAGACGCTTCGCAAGTCATCAACGTCGAGGTTGTCGCATCGGAGACGATCCGTCTTGGTCCAGTCCCTATCACTCCGCCGGGAGGCTTTCCGCTGAGCTTGGAAGGAGGGTTTTCAATTGGTCTCGAGGCACCAGACCTCTCCCTTGCGGCTAGACAATCGGCTGAAGCTCGTCTTCTACCGCTCGCAGAGGAACGTCTACCGGAAAAGATCTCCGAGGTCGTCGACGAGAGACTGGAGTTGCTTGAACTCACTGACTACGCCGAGATTGCGGAGCAATTGCGTGATTTGGCGGTCGGGTCGTTTACGCAGCTCACGAATGGAGACGATGAACCTTTCGCAGGCGGGGCCTTCAACGATGTGATCGAAGGCCTAGAGGGCCGAGATGCAATCAGCGGTCTTGGCGGTAGAGATGCGGTCTTCGGAGGCGGTGATGATGATCGCCTGTTCGGTGGTGTCGGCGACGACGTTCTACGTGGCGAAGCTGGTGATGATTTTCTCGACGGCGGTTCTGGCGAAGATGTGATTGACGGCGGTTTGGGAGACGGAGACACTGTATCGTACGAGACTTCGACCAGCGGCGTCACGGTGGACTTGAGACTAACGGATCCGCAACTCGTGGGGCCTGAAGAACGCGATCAACTCATTGGGATAGAGAGCTTGCGGGGATCGCTCCGGAACGATGCCCTGAACGGTGACACAGATGATAATCAGCTCGAAGGTCTTGACGGGGATGATGCACTTGCCGGCGACAGGGGAGACGATGTTCTTGCGGGAGGTCCGGGTGCCGATAGGCTGGCGGGCGGGGGCGGCTCGGATACTTTCGTGTTCGACTTTTCCGATCCGGCGCGTCCCGCCGAGGGACCGAGCGACATCGTGGTGGATCTTGATTTCGGCGCCGGTGACGCGCTGGAGCTGGTCTCGCTGACTGCAGATATTCTTGAGGCTCTTGAGTTGCCCGCAGGAACGTCTCTGACGATCGGGTCGCTAGAAGAACTTGCGGAGTTTGCACGCGCCGGCGAAATCAGCGCCAGCGAGACACCAGATGGCGCAGTGCGTCTGCAGGATGCGGGTGGCGGTTTAGACGCTGTCTTGCAGACCGTCGATTTCGATGAATTTTCTGCCGCTTTGAACCGCTCGCCGCTTGATGCCTCCCTCAGTGTCGATAGCGATGAACGTGTTGTTCTGCCGGATGAAGTGCTTGCAACGATTACTACTGAATTGCCGCTCCAAGGTTTTGTTTTCACGACGACTGAAGACGATGTCGAGATCTTGGTAGACGCGGCGCAAAATCAAATTCGCGTGGTGGCAGCGACGACAATCAATCTGGACTTCGAGCAATCGGCATCCCGGGAAATCGTGATCGGCGTTCAACGCGATGGCGAGACGCTTGCACCGTCAACGCTGGTTCTCAACACGCTCAATGCGACGCCGGAGATCATTCAGGCCGCCGAGGCGACTGACAGTCTGTTGCTGATCGGGTCGAACGGGAACGACGCTTTGGTGACGGGCTCAGGCTCGGACACGCTGTTCGGCGGTCTTGGCGACGATTTTTTCAGCGGTGGGTCTGAACCGGAAGGTGGCGCCGATGTGGCACAGGTCGCCGACGCCCGAGGCGTCGCTTTCAACGACCTTCCTGTCGCGTTCGACACGTCCGGCCTTGCAGTGATAGATGGATCTGTGGCGGGGACGCTGACAGGGCCGGATGGCGTCGACGTCCTGAACGACATTGAAGTAATCGAGGTCGTCAACACCGGGTCGTCGACCTTTCTCCTTCTCAATGGGATGAGTCCAGAACTCACGCTAAATGCGGCGGCCTCGGGGGACGCCATCTTTGTGGAGACGCTCGACACGCTTGTTGCCGTCACAGGCAGCGCTGACGCTCCGGTCGCGGTGACTGATGTGCTGGATACCAGTTCAGCGCGCTCGATTTCGGGCAACCTCCTTGCCAACGACTTCGATCCGGATGGAGAAAGCCCGATCCTAGTCGGCCTGAATGGCAATCCCGATCTGAACGCAGGCGAAATCATTCTTCAGTCGGGTGCGGTCCTCACGATCGAAAGCGATGGCAGCTTCGATTACGATCCAAACGGGGTCTTCGATACACTGGAGGTTGGTGACTCGGCCATTGATGGCTTTGAATACACGATTGCGGATGCTGACGGGACGCAGAGAACCGCGAGCGTCGTTTTTACGGTAAACGCTGATCAAGATGGTGACGGCGTCCCCGATATCGCAGATAACGCGATCTTTTTTGTAAATGAAGATCAGCGAGACACAGACGGCGACGGTATCGGCAATATAGCTGATCCCGATCTGAACGGGGATGGCTTTGTAAACGCCGTCGACGCACTGCTGTTCTCGGACGTTCTGGGCCAGGAGGTTCCGGCGTCAGACTTCGGAGCAGCAGCTGATGCAGATTTCAATGGTGATGGCTTTGTCGACGGGACCGATACCGCTATCCTGCGCGATTTCTTCGGCGGCACTCCAGGGGTGTCTGCCTTCGATGATATGATCTGAACGAAAGAGTTCCTCAAACCGATGACATGGAGCCCCTCATGACACGCATATACGCGCTCGCAGTGGCACTCTGCGGCATCATCGCACCGCTTCAGGCCAACGCGGCATCCCTTGATTTTTTGATCGTTGACGATCCCGGCACATTGCAAATAGGCGATAAACTGGAAGTATCGATTACGTCGTCTTCTGACTTTCCCAATTTCACCGGCATCAATTTCGACATCAGCTACGATGCAGACGTCTTGTCATATGTCACAACGTCTTTCAGCTCGATCTTCGATTTTGAACAAGAGAGCCAAGCGGAACCAGCAGGCGCGATCGGCCCGACGACACTTCAAAACATCACGGCGGCGACACTTGGATCTGGCGGTGAAAGTGACAACGTGCTGGCGACTTTGAGCTTTGTGGCTGTTGGGACGGGATCGACCGAGCTTACGGTCTTCGGCACGGCTGGCCAGTTCGTGGTGGGTCCGGATCTCTCCTTCGACAAGACGCTGACGGTGTCGGCAATTGTCGTGCCGTTGCCAGCAACTGGTTTGCTGCTAATCGGCGGCTTGCTGGCCTTCCGTGTTCTGCGCGGCACTAGGTCCGACATTAGTTGACGAGATGATAGGATATCAGGCCTTTATAGCGAGGGCGTTTCAATAGAAAGCCTGTAGTTGGAAAGATGTATGGCACCATCTTGGAGGAAGACCAGTTCACAGATGCGCATTTCTAACGTAAGTTCAGAATCTCAGTTAGCGCAGGTCCAGCAGACCAAGGTGTAAAGACCACCGTTTTCAAGCTATTGGAAGCATCCTGTTTTTGTGCAGCAGAGTAGCAATGGCTGGACTTGTTTGGATCCGAAACATCGTTGTTGACCAGGCGAGTACATTAGCAAGTCACTGACCTCGGCCTTATAACTAGCATCTACCAATGGACCGAGGCTCATTCATTGGTTAAAATAGAAGTCAAGGTTTCTAAGTGGTCGACACCCGCGCTATCGCGATTATTAGGACTGCGTCACATGACTGCCTCGCTGTGAATTTTGAATACGTTTTGGCCGAACTCTATCAAGCTCCGATATCTGGCAACTGGGAGGGAGCGGCCTCGGTCGTCGGCGAGTTTGTTGGTCGGCGCCATGTTGTATTGGGGCGCGTTTGTCGGCGGAAGGGCCTCGGGCTCCGGGCACACACTGGCTTCGGTCGCGCCAAGTACGAAGAGATCAATAGTCGCTTCAAGGCCGACGCTGATGCGTATGTTGCCTCTCTTTCAGCGAAGCCGAACGGTCGAGCCAATCACGGCTTGAACGCCCCATTGGAGAGCAAAGGATACTTTAACCTCGACACTTACATGCGCCAGAGTTTTGGCGTCACTGCAGAACTCGGTGCCATTTTGAAAGTCGATCAGGTCGGGGAAGAGTTCGTGTCGATCATGCGCGCCGTTGATGATCTCCGGGAAGACACCGCAGCCGCTACCAAGTTTACAATGGTTCTTCCGCATTTGCGCAAGGCGATTGAGGCAGCGACTGCCTACGAGCGACGCAAGGCATATACAGCAGGCCTTGAAGCAGCTTTTGAAGTACTTTCCGCCGCGGTGTTTCATTGCGCCCACGATGCCCGTGTTATTGAAATGAATGCGGCAGCTCGAAAAATTTTAGAAAGTGCGAACGGCATTCGCGTGGTGAACGGACGCCTTAGTTTTGCAGACAAAGACGCAGAGGCAGTGTTTCGTGTCGAAATCGGTCGGTCACCAACGCTTGGTTCACCTAACCGGGTGAGGTTCGCTGCGCCGAGAAAGGGGGCTTTCCTACCACTTTGGGCAACGATTGTTGGCAACAAAAAGGGCGGCGCAATCGTTCTTATCGAGGATCCAGATCGAGACTTTTTGCCAAGGCGCGAAATCCTAGAGACAGTGGCGGCGCTCAGCCCAGCCCAGGCACGCGCTGCGTATTTGGCCGCAGCCGGTTACAGCACTGCAGACATTGCGCAAGAACTTGGTGTGAGCGCCCACACTGCGCTCACACATTTACGGCGCGCGATGCACAAGCTTGATTGCAGCAATCGCCTTTCGCTCGTAACGCGGCTGGCCGCGTTGAAAGGCGTGTCGGACTGATATCAGCGCTATTCTTCTGAGATTTTTGAGCGTCCACACTAAGCTCATGGCTGACGGGGTGTTTTTGATAGCGGCAGCTACCGCAAGACCAATGGTCGAAACTGTCCGTATCTCAGCAAGATGCCAAGCGATCGCTCCAAGCGTGCCACATCGACCACAACCAAACCCATTTGCGCGTTTCGGAGCCCGTTTTTTAGAACGGCAAGACATCTAGATGTTTCGCTGTCCCCAAATGAGGTGACAACTTGAAACTCTGGATCCGTTACCCTCCTGACCAAAGTTGCAACGCTGTCGCTATCGATGGCCGATTTACGTTTCATCAGGCTGATTTGGTCAAGCAATGCATTGGCAATACGATTACAGATCGAAATTCACCCGCCTGGCAGGTGGAACCACCATCCAGGTTGCCGACGTTGGCGAGGCCATTTTATCTGATAAACCCAGACGGGGCATTCTATCTATAGGCGACGAGGCTGTCATATGCACTGCGCAATTGCCCGAGACTTGCAGCGCGGAAAAGCACGCGGACGAAGAATGTCTTCGATCCAACTTTGTCGCGGAGTGGAGCGACGAGGTTTGGCATCACAGCATCAATCTCCTCGTGAAAGGGTCGAACCGAACGCCGCAATTGCAGAGATGCCGAACAGCAAAGCTTGCGGCTCCAATCCAGAAAATGGCCAGTTGCCTGTTCAAGAAACGTTGGCCAGAGATTGACGGGCGATCACTTCGCGCATGGACATCGTACAACACTGCCGTCCGCCCTGGATCGGTCGCCAAACTTGGACACTGCGTGATTTGTCCCTCTGCGAGATCAGGCGGCTCCGAAGACGCTCTCATTTTCATAAGACGGAAAAAGTGCCGTTCCAAACTCGAGCACTTTGACGCTTGTGGAACGGCAATTCGGACCACTGACACCTCAGCCAATTGGCAGCGAACTCAATTCCCTTTTTCCTTTCACGGAGACTTATTGACATGGCGATCTTTAATGCGTTCAGACCCTTCGAATTCGATGAAATTGAAGACTGGGACGGGGCCATCTTATCGGCCACCGGCACGCAGATTGTGGAGTCTGATGGATTTCGACAGGCGGTGTACTCAGGCACATTCATCTATGGCGCTGCTGGCGACGTCATTGGCGGAACACTAACATCCATCCGCGAGACCCGGGGTGGTCAACCACTCTATGCAATTACCAATATCGCGCTGGATGCCCAGATCGCTTACGCCTCTATTGAGTTTGAAAGCCCGCAGGAAACCGCCGAGCTTGTCCTGTCTGGCAATGACATCGTAAATGGATCGTCAGGGGCCGACTTCCTCGTCGGCCTGGATGGCAACGATCAAATCAACGGCGGTCCAGGCCCGGATACGCTTGAGGGTGGTGAAGGGAATGACACGCTAGCAGGCGGCGTCGGAAGCAACATGATCATAGGGGGAAGGGGCTTTGACACCGCAGTTCTGAATTTTGCCTTCGCTGATGCAATGATCGAAGTTGACGGAGGCGGTGTCACCGTCATGAGTGGAGGCGCAACAACTCGGCTTGCACAAATCGAAAGCTTCGTCTTCACCGACCGATCATTTGTTGGGACCAGCCTTCTGGTGCCGGATGAGCCGTTTATCTTCGTTGGGGACGATCGCAATGACACAAAAACAGGCGGATCCGGCAATGACAGTATCGATGGCGGCGGTGGCGATGATGCGTTGCGCGGTCGGCATGGAGCCGACACGATTATCGGTGGTGACGGAAACGATACCTTGGATGGAGGATTTCGCCAGGACGGCAGTGGTGAAGGCGATCTTCGCGACCTGATTTATGGCGGCGCGGGGGACGATGTCATTGACGGTGACTATGGCAACGATGAACTTTGGGGACAGGACGGCAACGATACAATTGAGGGTGGCTTTGGGGTCGACTTTGTTCTTGGAGGTGCCGGAAATGACGTGATCACGGGTTCGGCCCTCTCGGACCTTGTGCTTGGTGGCGATGGCTCTGATTTCATCAACGGCGGTTTCGGTTTCGATCGGGTCAACGGCGGTAACGGCGCCGATCGCTTCTTCCACGCTGGCATTGGCGGTCACGGCTCGGATTGGATCCAGGATTTTGATCATGGCGAGGGGGACAGGCTGGTTTTTGGCGGCTCAGCCGCAGTTGCGGATTTCCAAGTCAATTTCGCAAATACGGCTAGCGCTGGCGCGTCTGATGTCGCTGAAGCCTTTATAATCTACAGGCCGACGGGACAGATCCTTTGGGCCCTCATCGATGCAGCCCAACAGGACGCAATCATTTTGCGGAGCGATGGGTCAGAGTTCGATTTACTTGCGTGAGACCAAGGTGAGACGGTGTTGTCACGTTAAGTTGGACGCTGCTGGCGCAAGTGTGTGTGTATCGAGTTCAGGCGATGCCCGCTGCTGATTTCCAGGCGTCGAAGGCTTCCATGCAGTGATATCGGATCTGGATTGCAGAACGGCGGCGGGCTGGAGCGAAGAAGACGTTCCGGACCGCCGAGTGGCAGGATACGTAGCGTTGCAATCCGCCAGGGGACCTGAAACCCTGCATACATCGCTCTCGCTTGCGGAATAGCAGATGACTGTTCTCAGCGCGGTTTTTCAGCCCCTTGTGCAAGCGGTGTTCGAGGCTTGGCGTCACCTCCCGTTTTGCTGCGCCATACGGCCAAAGTTTATCGGTCACAATCCGTTTGGGCAGGCCATTACGCTTGATCAGTTTTCTCAGCAGCCGCTTCGCCGCAGGTCTGTCCCGTCTGCGCTGCAGGATTTCATCCAAAACGATGCCCTCCTGATCGACCGCGCGCCAGAGCCAGAATAGAGGTGGGCGAAGAAACGATCGATCACGAGCCGGTGGTGAAGCTGTTCACACCCGATGCCGGCGCCACCTGGCTTCTGACTGAGATTGATCCTGACCTGCCAGACCTTGCCTTCGGGTTGTGCGATCTGGGTCTCGGATAGCTAAGAACAATCAGCCTCCGGCAAACCCGGGGCGGTTTAGCATTCGGGAGACCGTCTTTTAGGTGGATCGCACGCCGGAGCTCGGATAGGTCAGATCGTGAGGGATCAAGCATCAATGGAATTGTTCAAACCCATGCGATGCGGGTAAGGGCGGTCTCGTTGAGAGTTCGCTCAATCTTACGGGCGAGGCTGTACCCAAGGGTTTCGGGGAGGTCGCGTGCATAAGTGGAGGCGAGTAGGCCGCGTCTATGAACGATCTGGCGCAGGACCATCTCGCGCTTTACTTGACCGATGCACGATATCAATTCGGTGAAGGGTGAGAGCCTTTTGTGGAGTACTTGAGCTTCTTGAAAGCGTCCGGAACGGGTGGTGCGGTAAAGTTCTGCAACTTCGTGCGGAGCTATATACGCTAGGCAGGAGATGACTGCATCAGCCCCAGTGTTGAGGTCGTGGACAAGCTCGTCTTTGGAAGTCGTGAGGCAGGCCAGAGGCTGATATACGGCTTTGAACACCTTATTGACCTCGTCGTATTGAAGCGCGTTGTCATGATTTTCCGTCGCGACGCTGACTACCTTGCCGCCGTCACGGCCCAGCAAGGCGATCTCCCGAACCTGTCCATCGTCAGCTGTGTTGCCCTCGCTCAGGGCAGCGATGATCGGCAGAGGCATCCGATCTACCAACTCAGTGAGCCGAACACTATGCGTGCCCAGTTCTGATGACTCCGAACCATTGCGCCAAGTTGGTGGGAAGGTGATAACGGCATCTGCACCGGCATCTTTGCTGGCTGCGACTTCCTCTTCGACATCGCGAGACAGATCCCCGACGCAGGCCAAAACCAGCTGTTTTGGAGCGAGTCCTTTGCGAGTGTATTCGATCACCGCAAGACGCTCTGCGAGACTCAGAGACTGCCGCTCCCGTATTGTTGTGCTGACGGCGATGCCGACGATACCTTCGATCCGCGCTAGGCGGCTGGCTTGATCGGCGATGGATTGACGCATGATCTGATCATCTTCCTCGAAAGGTGCAAGGGTCGGCACGATCACCCCGCCCAAAAGAGCTTCGACTGTCGTAGGTGTTGTGGGTTCAAGTCGCTGGCTGTTCATCCGGAATCCGATCTTGCGTTCAAACCACTATGACTCGGCCAACCTTTGCGATCGCACTGTTGCGCTCGCCTTGGGTTGTCGACCAGTTCAGTCTTCATTGCGTTCGACTGTTCAGGTTTGAAGTTTGGCCATAATGCTCCGAGTAAGCGGGCAGCTGCTTCCCGTATGAGTAGAACTTACCTTTCTAAGGAGAGCACGATAAAATACGCAGAGGAATGCACTAAAACGCAAAAGCGGCCAGTAAAGCTTTGATAAAGAACGGAAAGTTTTTCGTTGCGCCTGAGAGGAGTTCTAAAAACTTCAAGGCGCTACTTGCTCGTCTGGCCGCTGAAGGTGCTGGGCGGCCAGTTGATCAGCATGGCTTCGCCGATGGACCGTGGACCCCAGAGACGCTAGCCAATGCGATCTCATCTATCGACGCAAACAAAGATGGCATTGAACTGCGGGCGGTCCAAGTGTGGTTCCAGCAAAACGATAGCGGCATTAGCAACGAGAATATTCGATGGCTTGCCAGAATTTTCGGATGTGATGACCCGCAAGCGACCAGTCAATGGCAAGCCGAGTTGAAAGCCGCGAAGGACCTGCTAGCGAAGGAAAGACGTGAGAAGCGAAAACGTGCTTCGGTAGACCCTGGTGAGACCTACCCGGGCCATGATGCAGCTAGCAACGAAGCGAGCGAACCTTTGGTATCTGACCAAACCACCGATGCTGAGCGGACCGATACCAGCCTGGGTCGGATAGAGTATTCACCGAAGTCTTTGGCGAAGCGATATGAGCAGTTGTTAAGCGGCGGAGCATCCATGAATCTTTTGGTTTGGTATTGGCTCGTTTTCTGTGGTCTCGGCCTGATGAACTATGTCTTCGGAACGCTTAGTATTACGTACAGCCCGATCAAAGGAATGTCGAAGCAGGTAGGTTTCATTTGGGCACCAACTTTGACATTTCTCCCCCTCGTCGTTCTTCCGCTCCTTATCTACTGCATAAGCGATCTTATCACCTATTGGAAGCGTGTTGGTCGCCTAAAGTGCGCCTCACCCTCAGCATTTTGCGTCTGTCGTCAGAATGACCCGGCTTGGTACGCAAAACTAAACAACTTCAATTTCTCGTTTTGGGCCATTACGCTTTTTTGTCTATTTTTCGTATTTGGCTTGCAATGGGGGGGGATTTATCTACCAGCGTATTTTTCTGGCATAACCAATGGGGTTCAGATCGACCGATATTTAGTGACGTTGGTTCGGCCAGAAACCATCTCGATCAATGAAGCGATTTTGTTATCGGCAGTCGGCTATTTGTACACTGCTTCATACATTGCGATTTTCATGTTCGGCTTACTGTTTTTCTTCATCATCGTTTTGGATTTTGACGAGATCTGCTCCTCTGCCTATCTCGAATATAGCGCATCAGATCGCTGCAGAATCTACGAAGAAGGGCAGAAGATTATTTGGGGTGGGTTCAGGATCATCGTTTTGTCTCTCTGGCTCGCTACATGCGTGAAGCTTCAAATTACTTATCTTTCATCCGATAGCGAAGACTTCTTTGCTTGGCTTCAGACAGATTCTTTGTCTGTTTTAGGCGTCACTCCCGATCGCAACGGGTGGTTAGAGAACAGCTCAATCAGCCACTTCACAACCTTTATGATGATGATCGTTACCGTCGCAATCTTTGTAGTCTGTATCATCAAGGTACGTGTGATCTTAGAAGGCTTAGCGGTTTACGGCCAAAACTATCGCTTTCCTCAGGTCCAGAAAGTCATATTGAAAATGCTCATCGTTATAGCGCTTTTAGTGGCAAACCTCGTCTTGATCGGACGATTCAATGGTTTCTCTCTTTTGCTAGCGATCTGTGCCGTTGCGTCGTTGCATGCATTATCTGGACCGAAACTTAGAAATACTTGGATGGAGAATGGAACAAGCAAAGTTCTACTATGACATTGCAGATGGGCCTACCTTTGGGAAAGCTTATTGGCTGCGAACCGTTGATAACGTCCGTGTCCGAGTTGGCACCTACGAAACTGAAACATCTAGCAGTGGAACGATACTGTTGATGTTGGGGCGCTTCGGATACGTTGAACGATATGGCCGAGTGGCTAAGGGCTTTGCTCAACATGGATATTCAACAGCCGTAATTGACTGGCGCGGTCAAGGCCTTGCAGATCGACTCGCTGGCGACCCGCAAGCTGGCCACATCAACAAGTTTTCTGACTACCAGAACGATGTAGCAGCGCTGATGACCGCGGTTAGGGACCTCAACCTTCCAACACCGTACTTCCTAGTCGGCATTTCAATGGGCGCTTGCATCGGACTGAGGGCAATGCTGAACGGACTGCCCGTGTCTTCAACCGCATTCATCTCCCCAATGTGGGGTATCAAAATGTCGATGATCCAACGGATCGCCGCATGGCCGCTTTCCTGGGTCGCACAAAAAACTGGTCTTGGGCAAAGGTATGTTCCGGGTGAGAACGGTGAGATCTACGTTCTGGCGACGCGCTTCGAAGATAACAATCTGACACACAATGCTGCCATGTATGATTATTGGATTGAGCAAGCGGAGAAGGCACCTGAACTTCAAATAGGCGGACCGACGATGTCATGGCTCTATGAGGCGTTGTCCGAATGTCGCAGTCTTTCGAGGGCATCTTGTCCCAATGTTCCATGCATTACATTTTGTGGTGAACTGGATCAATTGGTTGACAACTCTTCGATAAAAAGGCGGATGGATAGATGGCCGAATAGCCGGTTTTCGATGGTCCGAAATGCAAAACATGACGTGCTTACCGAGCGCCCTGAAGTAGGATGCGATGTGATGAGTGAGGTTTGCAACTTTTTCTCGGAACCTAGATGAGAGTGCTCAAGTCCAGGTGGCATAGCTCTTAGACGGCGAGTGAGACAGCCTAGAGGAGGACTTTTAGATCTCTGTCGTAACATTTTGCGAAGCGCCGCCAGTTCGCCAATATGCGATGCTGACCAGCCTCGCTCAACATGTAGAAATGGTCTTCCTTGACTTGCACCGTAAGCGTCCGGTCTGACTGCCCTGCCGGAGGGGTGCTAATGTCGGATAGTGTCCACTTAGCTAAGTGGACACTTAAGGGACCGGGATGGCGAAGCGGCGCAAACGCAGGAAGTGGAGTGATGACGAGAAGCGCATGATCTGTGCGCAGACTGTTGTTCCGGGTGTGTCGGTTGCGCAGGTTGTCAATCGGCATCCAACCGTGACCCCTCATCGGCGTCCAATTTTGACCCCCTTTGTGCAGAGCTGGCCTGGCGCTGCGTAGCCCTCACATAGCGCAGCGGCGTCAGGCCAGCGGTGGTGCCATTTGGCGCTACGCTCTGTTTTTGAAGCGCCAGCTTTCGTTTCCGGTTTCGACGATCTCGCAGTGATGCGTGAGACGATCGAGCAGCGCGGTAGTCATCTTGGCATCGCCAAAGACGCTGGGCCATTCTCCGAACGCCAAGTTGGTGGTGACGATGATAGAGGTTCGTTCATAGAGCTTGCTGATGAGATGGAACAAGAGTTGGCCGCCTGTCTGAGCGAAGGGCAGATACCCCAGCTCATCCAGGATCAGGAAGTCGAGGCGGGAGATGAGATCGGCGGTTCGTCCTTGCCGTTCCGCGCGTGCCTCGGCGTCCAGCTTGTTCACCAGGTCGACGACGTTGAAGAACCGGCCCCGCCGTCCTTCTCGGATGCAGGCACGGGCAATGCTGACCGCGAGGTGAGTTTTTCCAGTGCCGGTTCCACCGATCAGAACCAGGTTGCGCTGATGGTCGAGGAAGTCTCCGGTAGCCAGATCACGGATCAGGGTCTCATTGACCTCTGCCGCTTCGAAGTCGAACTCGTTGATCTCCTTTGTCAATGGCAGCTTGGCGATGGTCATCTGGTATTTGACGGACCGGGCCTGCTTCTCCGTGATCTCGGCATGCAGCAGATCGCCAATGATCTGTTGCGGTTCATGTTGGCGTTTGACGGCTGTCGCAATGATCTCGTCGTAAGCCGTCCGCATGCCGTAGAGCTTCAACTGACCCATTGCGCCCAGGACTTGCGTGCGTTCCATGCTGTGTTCTCCTCAGGCTGTCATATCGGTCGCAGTTGGCTTCAGGTTCACAATCCAGCTTCAGCGCGTCCGGGGTGGTGATTGTCAGGGGAGGCGGCGGTTCGCGATGCCGGGCGAGGATGTTGAGCACGACACCGGCAGAATGGACGTTGTGAGACAGCGCCTCTGCACAAGCCGCTTCAACGGCTTCCAATCCATCGGTCAGGATGGCCCCGAGGATATCGACCATTTGGCGGTCGCCGCCGGGTTGACGTTCTAATTTGCGCTGCACTCGGCGAATGGGCGTAGGTAGCTCCCAGTCCTTGAATGGAGCACCGTTGCGCAGAGCGCCTGGCTTTCGCGCGAGGACCGGCAAATAATGCAAGGGATCATAGATCGTTTTGCCGCGCCCGAAGGCCCGCTCATGCTGGCCGACAATCTTGCCATCCTGCCAGCATTCCAGCCGATCCGCATAGGCGCGTATCTCAACCGGACGACCGACCGCGCGGGCATCAACGGAGTAGCGATTGTTGTCAAACCGCACGAGGCAGGTCTTTGAGACAGACGCTGGAACAGCGTGGAACCCATCAAATGGACCAACGTAGGCGGCGGCTGACGCTTCCTGGACCTCACGAGACCAGTTGGCCGCATACCGGCGCACCGCGTCATAGCTGCCATCGTAGCCGAGATTGCGCAGTTCCTCGTAAATCCGAACCAGGGTCAGTCGTTCGCGCTTCGGCTTGCCAGCATTGCCCTCAAGCAGGCTATCAAGCTGATCTTTCCAGGGATCGATCTTCGGACGCGGTTGAACAGATCGGTCATAGCTGAACTCCGTGTCCCCAGACCGAACAACCTTCCGCACCGTGTTACGGGACAATCGCAGGTCACGAAAAATCTGCTTGATCGACTTCCCTTCAACGAAAAATGCGCGCCTGATCTTCGCAATCGTTTCCACAACCAACATCCCCAATCTGCTCCCCAAAATCTTTTGGGAAGCATCTGAACAGAATTGTCACAGGGGTCACTTTTGGACGCCGATCACCCCTCAATGGGGGTCAATCTTGCATGCCGTTTCACATATCGAATGGCTTGGACGGGGGTGATTATTGTTTTGTCCCTACAGTCTCTTTCTGTCACCTCAACACACATCTTTGGAGCGCTCGGTCGCATACCTCTAAGGCCGGGCCGACTTAGAACGATGGCGGTTCCACGGGGCTGAAGGATGAGGTGGCGAGGTCGTTGATGACTGTCTCCTTTGGCCTGTCGTTTCTGAAGGGATGGGACGTGGCAGAGAATCTCGTCCGGCAAAATCACTAAACAGCTGCGCTGCTCCGGGCCCACCCGTGTCCTCGGCCCCATCACTGCGTTCAGGCCTGCGGGCCGCGCCAGTGCGCCCTGCGGTGTTTCACCGGCCGAGAACCGTCTGCCTTGGCACGACCCATCGAAACGACACACCAAAGGAGACAGTCATGATCAACGCAGCAACCTTCCAAATCATCGGCCGCATCGGAAACCTCAACACCCTCGAAAAAGTCACCCATGTCTCCATCGCCTCTGACCGCTCGGTCAAACGCGGCGACGAATGGGTGACAGAGACCGATTGGAACAACGTCACCGTCTTCAACCCCGCCCTCCGCAAACGCCTTGCCAATGCCAAGGTCGGACAAAAAGGCAACCTCGTCATCTTCCAGGGCACCATCCAAACCAACGCCTACGAACAGGACGGCACCAAACTCTACAAGACAGCCCTCGTCGCCCAATCCTTCGAAGTCCTCTCCTTCAAGGCGGACGCTCAATGAGCGCCGCCTGCAGCTGGTGGCCCGTCGGCCACCACCTTCTCCCCGAAGGCTCAACACTCACCCTGGAGGATCAAATGCAGCTCCAAGCCAATCTCGATATCGCAGAACGCGTCGCAGATCGGGCCGATGACATCCTCACCAAAGCACGTGCTGCAAACCTGGACGCCCAAGAGCTCGACCATCTCCGCGAGAAAGCCGCGCGCGCCCGAATGGCATACTACGACGCCCTCAACGCAGATCTGGCTCTATGAGCCAGATCACCCTTCCAAAACGCTCCCATCGATGCAGCGCTCCAAGGCGTGATTGCTCGCGCTGAAGCTTTCGATCATGGCCGCCATGAACGGTTCCGGCTCAAGTCTGTCCTCATCCAACACACGACCGCTCGTTTCCACCAGAATGGTCAGCAAGGTCAGCTGACAGCGGCCATTGCCCTCTCGAAACGGATGGACAGCATTGATTTCCGCAAGATAGTGCGCAGCCCGCGTGATAAACTCAGCTCTGCCTGCGTCGATAAGATGGTCTTCCTCCGCGAGAGCGGCAAAGAGACGTGTCATCTCCGTCTCAATGAACTCCGGGTAGCAAAACCAATTGCCGCCCTTGGCGGTGCGCACTGTTCGCGTTTGGCCCGCCCAATCATAGACATCTTGAAAAAAATGGTGGTGGATCGCTTGGTAATGCGCATAGTCCAACTCTCCCTCAGGCAGGTCTTCTTCGGCCCGCGAGAGAAACATCAATTGCTCGAACTGATCCAGTGCTTCTTGACCGCGGAGGCCTGCGCTGTTGATGAGAACAGAGGTGCCTGGGTAGCAGGCGGGATCTTCAAACGCGTCGTAACGGCTCATTCACCGTGACTTGGTCTTGTATTGACCGCTGACAGCACTGCGAAACGCGTCTCCCTTGATCCGCTTGGCTGTCATGGATTTCACAACAGCACGAGATGACCCGCTGAGCGACAAGCCTTCCACAGCCCCGAACTTGGCAGCTTTAGACGCGCCAATGGATTTGGTCACAAATCGTCCGCTTGCAGCAGATCTCTTAGTTGTGGATGCGGTCTTCTTACTCATAGATCTATGTCTAGCATCTTTTTGCACCTGTTGCACGACCTGAGCGCGCACCGTCCTATTATCCCCAAACCACTTGCTTAGTCCGACATGTTGCCTTCTTCGCTCATCGATACTGGAGCGCCGTGCCGGCCGCGCTCTACTCGCTGCGCTCCCGAAGCCCGCAACCGAGGTCTTCGCCATGCGGTAACGATCGCTCGCGCGGGTCCACGGATCACGAACCTGAGTATCGATGATTTATGGTGATACTTGGATGTTCAGCAAGGCGCCTCGATTGTCTTTTGTGCCTGCGCGTCCCATAGTGATCTCACACCCTCCATAGAGGGTTTGAGGCTTAGAAACCTCACCAATGGAAACCACGATCGGTAGGCAAACGCTTGCGGCAGGGCGGAAGTTGCTATGTCCAAGGTGCTCGCACCGAAAATCGTTCGCGCCTTTCCAGTCAAGGTTTCTAACACCCGGCTTATGGTATGCGACCTCAGCCAACAGGAGGGCGCACCATTGTGCAGAAGGTCCAATTTACAGATGCGGACGCACAGCGACTGATTGAGGCCCTCGCCAATGCCGATGATGCCTTCCCGCAGTTGACAGGCGAATTGAGACGCAATCGGCTCCAGCTCTCACCCACGACGTTCCGGTGCTACGTGAAAGACGAGCTTTTCACGTGTTTTTTCGACCGCGGGTCAGTCTTGGAGACGGCGCTCAGCGCATCTTGAAACCAGTAAGCCACCATCGGGCCTTGGGCTTTAAGCATGTCTCTCGACTACCTTGTCATCCTGGGTGTTCATGACAGTCCACTGGGATTTACTACAATTTAATCGCTGTAGGGCCGCTGACCTATTTCATTCCTATCAGGAATGTGTAACGATATATATAACGATAAATATCAAGAAAATATAGTGACGGACGATCGGTTAGGTTCTGCCCCTCAAATGGTGATTTCATTTCGACAAAACTGTCTCGATGCGCTCAACGACGGTCGTCTTGACGACCTCGTTTTGCTTTTGGTGAACCATCTCAGACGCCGTCAGAAAACGGTCAGCCCGCATGCGCGCCTCGCTTACCATAGACGCCTCAAAAGCCAGTCCGGTTGGTGGTACAAAACTCAAGCGCGAAGAAGCGGCGCTCTATGATATTCGCGACATGAGCTGGCACCTTGTCGCGCTTAAAGATCACGAGATCGTCGGCGCAGAGCGCTTTCCGATCCCGTCCGGTCATCCAGAGTTCGATCGCCAGGTTCTGCAGTACACACATGCGGTGCATGGCTATTATGGCGAGGACGCTTTGGTCGTTGCCGCGTTCCACGCTCACGGATTGATGGTTGAATGACAGTTTCTCAGCGACTGTACCGCCGCGCAACGCAGGTATTGATTGGCGGCGTCCTAGCCTGGCTGCTCGGTCTTGCCACGTCCCGCGCAGAAAAGACGTTGACGGGGCCATGGCACATCTGCGCGCCCTTTGAAAAACGGATCACCTGTATCGTGGATGGCGATACGTTCTGGTTTCAGGGCGAAAAGATGCGGCTCGAAAGCGTCAATACACCGGAAGTCGATGGTCCCTGTGCCGTTGAGCAGGCGCTGGCCCGCGAGGCGAGGTCCATGCTTCTGAAGCTCATGTCATCGGAGGCGACCTCAATCTTTCGGGTTGGCGTCGATCGATATGGGCGAACTCTTGTTCAGGTCCGCACAGCCGATAGCTCAATCGGCACGCGTCTTCTCGAGCATGGGCTCGCAGAAACCTTCGGTCAGAGACCGCGTAGAGACTGGTGTCAGTGATGTCCGGGTCGTTTACTTGGGCGGCCAATGTCCGCATTGGCACGATCAAACCCTACTCTGCCGCGCTCGTGATTACCGTGGTCCATGAATGGGAACGCTACGGTGCGGGGCAAGGAGCGGAGTCCATCCCCGTCTGGAATACGATCGTCTGTTTCAAGACTGCGCTTCGGGACCGGTTGCAGGCGAGCCTCGCGCCCGGAGATCTGGTCTCCTTCCAGGGCTATGTCCGAACAACCTCCTTCACCGATGACAGCGATGCAAAGAGGCGTGCCGTCGATCTGGTTGTCACGGCGTTTGATCTGTTGCAAAAGCATGTTGATGGTCCGCGGGGCTGACACTTGGCCGCCGATCGGTCTCTTGTGTCATGAATCCTTCAGACCGACTGATCTTCTCAGTGTCGCTGAACCTAGTCCGTCGGTCACACCATCATTGGCGTGGGACGGATGTCGAGGTCGTGCGACCGCAGCAAAGCCAAGGGTCGCTCTCTGTTTTGGCGGCTTTGTGAAACGCACCGATTGCTCACCTTGGTCGACCTTTCTCTCGAGCGACGGTCAGTGGGCATTTCCTGATCGACACCACTGGGCATGGGTGCTCCAAAACGCAATCTCGAAAATCCCTCCCGTGTCCTCGCTGCGCTGCGGGCCGCTCCATTCGGGTTTTCTCGGTGCGTTTTCTCGGCGGACCCCATGCTGTCCAGTGCCATCAGGAAATACCTCCTGACAGTATCAAAAGGATCGAACACATGAGCAACAAACTCGCATCTCTTACCAAAAACGACAAAGACATCTTCGTCGGAACCCTTGCAACCATGGCCGTGCGGACCCGTATCTCCATCGTTCCCAACGCCAAAGCGCATGGCGATCAACCGGACTACCGCGTCTTTGCCAATGGCGATTACGAGATCGGCGCAGCTTGGAAAAAGGTCTCTGAGACAACCGGCAACGACTACCTATCGGTCAAGATGGCCGCTCCTGAACTCGGTGCCATGGCGATCTATGCAAACGTCATCGCGCTCGACCAGATCGGTGAAGACAACGTCACGCACCTGATGCTCTGGTCCGCCCGTGAGCCCCAAACCGCTTCTGCCTCCATGGCAGCCTGAGCGACAGACGAGGCCGGGATGTCACCCCTCCCGGCCTCTCCAGCATTCACTTGTCTACAGATGACAATTCTTGGATATAACCATATACGAACGATAGGGGCGGCGGACATCGTCTCTTATGAACCCAAAAGCTTTGATCCCGCATGGCAACGCAAACCGACCCTCTATGACCGTTCTATTTGATCCAAAAGCGCTGTTTGACACGGCCGACGTGAAGTTCTTTGACGCACCGCCAAAAGCGGCAGCTCTCAAGGCTGGTGAGCTGGGAGTAAACGTCGATATCTTTCGACAGGTCAAAGTGCATTATCGTAAGGCGAAGGAAAACAGTGCCGCGCGCGTGCTCGCAGACATCTGCCAAGACATTCAGATCGATGGCTATATTGGTGGGTTAGAAGACAGCGCCTTACGGGTCGGGATGTCCTATGTGACCGTGCAGCGCTGGCGGTCTCGCTTCTACGAAAACGGACTGCTCAATCTGCACAATCGCAATGGCCTCTATTCGGTCAACCCGAAAATGGCGATCCTGAAAGGTGCCGACGGCAAGGTGATCAAACCGCGCTCAAGCCAGTCCGGCGTCTTCACCTTCTGAAACGCCAAACAACGCACCCAACTCACCGGCCCAAAAGCTCGGTTTCGACGGCGTTCAGCGTTTTATCCCGTGTCCCTCGGCGTCCCTCTCCCGCGTCCCAAACCGCATCTCTTCCTGCGCCGTGATATCTTCCTGGCGCGCGATCGCCTCTTCATCATCGAAGATTTCGCGCAGTTTCGTGGTCCACCCCGCAGCCCGTTCGGCTTCACGCAACTCTTCGGATTTGGAATAGGGCACAAGCACGCGGTAGATGTATTTCCCGATCCCACTCACCAGAACATAGACGCCTTTCTTGTGCAGAAGGGGCCCAAGCTCGGTTTGGAAGTCCGTGCGATGCATGGCCGGTTCACGCTTCTCATCCCTGATCCACTTGAGACGACCAGACCCATCTGTATCCCGCCGGTAGGTGATCAGGATCGAGTTGCCAAACTGCTCTTCAAGCCTCCGAGCAGTCTGACCCACATTGATCTTGGCGATCACTTTCGTGCCGATCAAAGACTCGATCTGGTCTGCGACCTGTTGCGCGTATTTGGCCACGAGCTGTTCTAAACCCTGGATACCCAGCACAACCGCCAAGCCCTTTGAGCGGCCTGTTTCCAGCATGGCTTCAAACCGATGTACCTTCGGTAATTGCGCGAACTCATCAACAAAGAGCCAGACCCGCCGTTCGTTATTCTCACCAAACGACACATCAGACACGGACGAGGACATCACAGTCAGAAAGGCTGAAATCCATCCCTCTGACTGATCCTGAAACCGACCCGAGCGCTGCAGAACGAGTGTGCGATGCTTGGTCTCTTCGTCCAGAAGCCAGCGTCTGAGTGAGAAGGTTTGGCGTTGGTGTGCATCATTGCGCCAGCCATAAGCGAGCATGCGTACAGCGCCCAAACCGGCAGCCATTGTGGAAATCGTTGCCGCGACTTGGCGGTAGTCTGCGTTCAGGTAGATCATCGCATCCCGGTGATACTTGCGCGCAAACTCCTGCAAGGTCTCAAGCGGCAATTGTGTCGTCTCCATCAACTCCCACCAGGTCCAACGGCGCGGCTTTGTCTTCATCAAGGTGATGATGCAGAGCGCCAGGATCGTACGCGCCGAGTCTGAAAAGAACCGATCCTTGCTTTCCGGAATAATGCGGTTTGCGACCTCAATGGCGTCCTCTTCCACCACAAGATCATTGGCGATGTCCCAGATCACAGAGCGCGCATCATGGGGCGCAAGGATCAGCGGCTCTACCTTCTCCTTTGTCCCCGGCGGGAGGGAGAAGGCCATACGGGTGTAGTCGCCCTTGAAGTCAAAGATGACTGCTTTGTCACCGCGGCCCATCACCGATCTAAGCAAGGGCAGGATGGTTTGTGTCTTCCCACCCCCAATCGCGCCATAGATCAAAAAGTGGTTCACCTCGCGCAACCGGCTCAATTGAAACGGGCCAAACCATGACAGGCCCGGGGCGTTCCGTTTGATCTCCCCCTGAGAAGCTCTTTCCAACTCGCGTGCGCTTGCAACAGACAATCCTGTCTTCACAGTGAGCGGCCTGATCCGCAACGCCGCTTCCCAAATCAAATAGCCCAAGGCACCGATGGCGAGGAGGGCAAGCGATGCCCCCGTGATCAAAAAGTGGTAGAAACGTTCGGCCGATGCTGGCTCCAAAGCGGCCTGTATCTGCGCGCAGTAGTCCTGATCGAACGGATTGAGGCAGGCCTTCACGTAGTCCCATTGCATGGGAACAAGACCGCCGCCGGATGCGCGGAACTCCTCAAACAGGAACGCGTGGATGCCGAAAGCAATGGTGGCGAGACCGGCTAGAACGGCTGTTATGATGATTGCCACATAGGGCGGGTCTTCTGGTTTGCGGATCATTGCTTGCGCCCCTCGCGCACAGAAACGGTCGTCGCTTCAAGCCCATGCGGCGCGGCCTCATCCACGCTTTGTGGAGGCTGACCGTCGAGGTGGCCGCGCAATATCGCGATCAGCTCGGCGCGTGACAAATGCCCTGCGCCGGCGTCTTCAACAGCTTCACCGAGTTCAAGCCGACTGCGCGTCGCGAGCCGACGCTCTGCGTGTTTCGCCCTTTGCATCTGTTACTCACAACGTTTGATCTGCACGTCCAACCGGTGCAGAAGGCGCGGTTTTGGGTGGGTTTTGAAATCGGTCCGCGATCGCCTTGAACTCCTTCAGCAATGCGTCGTCGGCAAAGTCGAGCATCGTCAGCCCCGCCTTGTCTGCGAGTTTCCCGATATGGGCGGCGCGGGCTTCAAGCGCCTCTGCGCGTTTGGCTTGCAGGGCTTTGATCTCTTCGTCGAACTCACCAACGGACTTTGGTTTGCGGGCCATAGGGGACCTCCTTTAGCATGGGTTTGTGGTCTGTGGCCTGTCTCAAAAGGTGTCGACTGGCACATGATCACTATAACGTTATATTTAACGATAAGTAAGGGGAGATCATCCCTTATCCGTTCTAGCGAACGGGCGACGGTCGCTCGGGTGGAGAAAGAGAGCGCTGCTCTCTCTCTCCTGCAAGGGATTTCAAACCGACCGAGGCTCGCTGCGCTGCGCCCGCACCATCCGGTTAGAAATCCCTTGCCCCTCTCTCTCTCGCTGTTCCGCACGAGCTCAGGAGCAGGACATGCGTCCTGCCCTGACCGCAGTTTGAGAAAGGAACCCCACCCATGTGCTCTGTTGAAACCAACCTGACTTCAACGGTCATACTCCCACATCACAAAGACTATTGGACATCACGACGGATGGCCTTTGCAGCAATCGGGCGCGTCGAACGTGCTCTCATAGCGGTGAAGACAGCACCCCTCTACACCTGCCGAGGATATGACGAAGACGGCCAACCCATCGACATTGAGGAGAACCTCGCTCCGTTTGACGAATTGACGGAAGCTCGACTCGCTGTCCAAGCCAACCCCAACGCCATGTCGGTACTTGAAGCTCAGAAGAGAACCTACTTGCTCGATCCCGCGCACCTTTGAGCTCAACAGGGCATCTGGTGACAGACGGTTTCTCCAGATGCCCTAAATATAACGATAGATATTACTGTACGTATGATGATTACTATGCGATAAGATTGAGGACAACGGCGCACTTATACGTCGCAAGCGACATACGCGGCCTGAACGGGCCGCAACGAGGTGGCGGGCTCTGGCGCTTCAACACTGCCGGCATCGTAGTGTGGCGGGTGAAGGGTCAAGAAGGAGAGGAAGGGTGGCGATCTACCATCTGTCAGCGCAGATCATCGGCAAAGGGGCGGGGCGGTCGGCAGTGGCCGCCGCCGCCTATCGCCATTGCGCGAAGATGGAGCGGGAAGAGACCGCAGAGGAGATCGATTATTCCCGTAAAGGCGGGAATGCTCATTCCGAGTTTGTGGTGCCGGATGGGGCTCCCGCCTGGATTGCGCGGGTTGCCCAAACGCATACGGCTGCGGAGGCCAGCGCCTTTTTTTGGAACGCTGTCGAGCAGGCAGAGGCGCGCAAAGACGCGCAGCTGATGCGTGAGATTGTCCTCGCGCTTCCAAATGAATTGACCCGGGAGCAGAATATCGCGCTCGTTCGAGACTTCGTCGCTCAAGAACTCAGCGCGCACGGGATCGTGGCTGATTGGGCCTATCACGACATGCCGAACAACCCGCATGTCCATGTGATGACATCGCTCCGGGCGCTGACCGATGACGGATTTGGACCCAAGCGCGTTCCCGTCCTCGGGGATGATGGTGCGCCGCTTCGTGGGTCAGATGGGAAGATCCGGTACAGCCAATTCTCAGGCGGCCCAGAGCGGCTCATGGAGATGCGGGAAGCGTGGGCGCAATTCCAAAACCATCACCTTGCCAAACATGGTCATGACATACGGGTTGACCATCGGTCCTTTGAGGAGATGGGGATTGATGCGGTCCCAACCACGCATCGGGGACCGGCGGCCGACAACATGGATGCGCGCGGTGAGGCCTCTGAACTGGCTGAGAAAGCGCGCACCGTCGCGCGGCAAAACTACGAGCTCTATGCCGATGATCCGGCGTTGGTACTCAAAAAGATTACGACCCAGAAGGCTGTCTTTACACGTCACGACATCGCCCGCGAGATCCATAAGACAGAGTGTACGCCGGAAGAGTTCCAGGCGCTCTTCTATCGCGTGGGGGCCCACGAAGAGCTGGTTTCGATTGCAGCGCCCTCATTTGATCCGTTCACCGGAGACGAGACCAGTGAGGCCCTCTTCTCCACGCGCAGCATGGTCGAGCTTGAGCATCGGATGGTCCAAAACATCCAAGCGATCGCGACAAAGCAGAACTGGGCCGCACCAGCCAACGTGGTGGACCGTGCCTTTGAGAGCTTTGAAGCGAAACGCGGGTTTGCGCTCACCGATCAGCAGAAGATGGTGGTCCGGCATCTGACCAGTGAGGCCGGAGCTGCGGCCCTTGTTGGCTATGCGGGTGCGGGGAAATCGACTGCCATTGATGCCACCCGATCAGTTCTTCAGCAGCAAGGCTACACTGTCGTCGGTGGCGCACTGGCCGGGATTGCGGCTGACAACCTGCGGTCCGAGGCCGGCGTGGAAAGCCGGACATTGGCGTCCTGGGAATATCAATGGGGCAGGGGGAACATGCTCCCCGATGCCAAGACCGTCTTCATCATGGATGAGGCAGGCATGGTCTCCTCCGATCAAATGGAGCGGATCACGGGGCGCCTGGCCGAGGCGGGCGCGAAGATGATTGTCTTGGGCGATGCGCGTCAGCTGCAACCCATTCAAGCCGGAGCTGCCTTCCGGGCCTTTGTTGATGTGACGGGCTATGCAGAGCTTGATACGGTTGTGCGCCAGTCCGAGCCGTGGATGCGCGAGGCGGCCATTGCCTTTGGGTCCGGCGATGCAGAAGCGGGCGTGGCAGCTTATGTCGATCAGGATAAGTTCGCCTGGAATGAGACCTCGGAAGAGGCGCGCACAGCCCTCATTGCGGAGTGGATGCCGCATCATCGGGCTGGGGCTGACGTCACCGTCATGGCCCATCGCAACAAAGACGTTTTGGCGCTGAACGCGGACGCGAGAAATGCGCTGCAGGACGCCGGAGCCTTGGGAACGGATACCCCGTTTGCGGCCGAGCGCGGGGCGCGCAGCTTTGCGGAAGGAGATCGGGTCCTCTTTCTGAAGAACGAGCGCAGTCTCGATGTCTTCAATGGCTCAACCGGTACAGTGCGCAGTGCTGACCCCAACAAGCTTGAGGTTTTGGTCGATGGACATCTCGATCCGATTGTCGTGCGCGCCCATGAATACAATCATCTTGATCACGGCTATGCGCGCACCATTCACAAAGAACAGGGCAACACTGTTGATCGCTCTTTTGTCTATCTCTCACCCACGATGGATTCACAGCTTTCCTATGTGGCGCTGACCCGGCACCGCGAGGATGTAACGCTTTACGCGTCCCGCGAAGACTTCCGATCGCAAGGTGAGATGGTCGAGAAGATGGCGCAAGACAGGCTGCAGGATTCCACGGCGCTCTACCGGAGTACGATTGACTACAAGGACGCTATCCAAGGGTTTGCGGAACGGCGCGGCTACCCGACCACCAAAACTGTGGTCGAGTTTGTCCGGTCGAATTTGGCCTATCTGCGGGAACGCCTGGAACGGTTGGCGCAGCGCTTTGACCGGCTCGAGCGGCCCGTTGATCGTAGTTCACCACACCTGTCGCGGGGGTCTGATGCCAAAGCCGCTGTGCGCTCTGGTCGAGGTCAACGACCCTTGCCGCCGCATGTTCCGCACACTGTCCATCAGGCAGGGCGTCGGTTGGGACGTGATCTGCAGGCGCAAGCAACGGCTGGACGCGCCGTCCGTCGTTTTGAGCGTCGTGCCCATTACGAGCTGAATGTCTCCGACGGTGCAAGGGAGCTCCGCGCGTTCAACAAGAGCGTGCGCGCCCAGTTTGGTGAGGAGGCCATACTGCAGCATGGCTCTCACGCGCCGACATCCGACAGTGCTCTCCTGCGCGATCAGTCTTCCGAGTGGCAGAGCTTTGCGCAGGAAAACTGGCAGACCCTCTTCGCCGCGCAATGGGCGGAGCACAAGACCAATCTGCAGCCTTTGAAGGCGCAAGACGTTCGCGGTCAAATCCTTCCTGACGCACCCACCGAGAAAGCGAGGCCCCCCATGGCAGACCCGAAAATCCTTATCGACGGCGTGCAAGATATGCCTGCCGTTGCGCCGGAGACCTTGCGCGTTCAAGCAGCCCAACACTCCTCCATGGAGCCGGTCATCGCGACGGCAAAAGACATCGCAGGCCGGATCTACGTCCAGCCGGACCGGGCTGTCGAGCAACTGGTCGACCGGTTCCAGAAAGGCCAAACAGCGGACACCGTCTCAGAGGCACTCTATCGAGAGCCGGCTACGCTGGGTGATGTGAAGGGCGTATCACGACTGGGCATCGCTAACGCTGAACAGCGCGAGGCGCTCAAACACATTCCGGCTTTGATCCAGCACACGAGCAGAGTTGGGGCTGCGATTGACCAGACAGAAGGACAAATCAAAACCCGCCACGATCAGACAAGAGCTGCTATGGCCGTGCCGATCCGCGACTTGTCTCCAGAAGCGCAGCGGTTTGTCGAGGACGTGAAGAGCGTGGACAAGATGCCCAATGGTGACGCGAAACTGCGCGCGGCATCCGAGCTTCTGAAGAATGCACCTGCCCAGAAAGAAGTGTCTCAGTTCCAACAAAGCCTGAACGACCGATATGGGCGCGGACGGACACGGATTGAAGCGGGCAGTGCGGTCGATCCGGCAATTGGGCGCATGAAACCTGCCCAGAAAGCCGCTGTGATGGCGCGGCTGGAGAGTGTCGCGACTGCCTTACCGGCTATTCAGAGACTGCAAACACAGGTCAAGCAGCATGAGCGGTCTCGCGACGTGGGCAAAGAGGGCGGGCGTGGCATCGAGCGATAGGCCAGCTCAATCGATCGGTATCAGAGCCACCGCTTCCAGTGTTCGATCAATTCTTCGGATCGTTGATGGGTCCAGCTTTCCCATCTCATTGGCTAGTTCGGCCGATCCAAGCAATCCTCGCTTTTTTGCGATCGCACAGAAAACAGCGTAGCGGTCCGTTTGAGGTTGATTGCCAACGAGCTCGACAAGCGGAGACAGCTTGTTGTGCGTCGCTTGCGCTTCGAAGAAGCGCCCTTCACGCGACGCTTGGAAGAGGGCCACCACTTCGTAGGGTGCGATAGAAGCAAGCTTTGATATGACGCCATCTGCACCTGTATTGATATTATGAAAAAGAGCCGTGTCAGATGCAGTTAGGCAAGCGATGGGGCGATCCATCGCTTTTATGGCGTAGTAGTTTTCGTCATAGGCCTGTGTCCGGTCATCATGCCGCATGACGATGCCGACAACGTTTTCGCTGCGCTGTGCTACGCAGTCATGTAGCCTGCCAATTTCAGTTTCAGAGCAGGGCTGATCGAGAAGAACAGGAAGGCAGGTTTGATCCGCGAGCTTCGCTTGATGTGCGATGAAATCGTTGTTCGATACCGCAGACTTGGCTCGAGCGATGCTGTGCAATTTTGTCACAATGGCGTCAGCACCGAACTCTGCGCACGCAGCACATTTCTCGATATGCTCGTTCGAAAAGGAGCCAACATCCACAATCAGCATCTTTTCGGCGTTCAAGGCATCTCGGGTCGCTTTGAGGCAGTCGAGATGAGCGCGTCCGTGACTAGAGTGTTTGACCTCAAGTGCCGTGTTCACTTCGACGCCAATAACGCCATCAATGTTTGAAAACCGTTTGGATTGTTCGGCGATGGCTTCGGTGAGAGCGGCCTCATTTGATGATCGAGGCAAAATCAATGGAAGGATTACACCTCCAGAAAAGTCCTTCGGTGATATCTGTTTGGAAGAACCCTTAGACGTCATTTTGGCTGAGAGTCTTTTTCAGCAACCCACGTCTCGCCCAGGGATATCTTCAAAGGGACGAGTTTCGCTGGCGCCCGTGATTTGCAACGCTTCGAGGCAAGCAGCTTGGCCGCTCGCAAAAGCATGGTAGTGTGTGCGTCATGTCCGAAGACATGCATTACACCCGGAACCTCCGATGTATGAGGAAGCTCCGACGCTACTGTGATCGGGAGAGCATCGAGTTCTGCGCGGAACATGAGTGTGCGATCACTGGATCCTCGCTTCAGCACTCCGACAACGGCAGTGTCGACAAGATCGCAATCTACCACCAATCCAAAATCGGTGAGCTTGCTGGCGACAAAATCTGCGGTCTGGAACTCATTGAATCCTAGTTCCGGCTGTCTGTGAATCTGCCGTTGCCAACATTCAACTTCGGCTACAATTTGATCTATGTAGTCATTTCGCATCAGGTCACCCATCGCTCGCTTCATCGTTTACGATAGCTGTGAGCTGCCAGGACCGCCTTGTATTGTATGAACTTGCTCTCAACGAGACCCGTGCCGCTGTCCCAAGATCCACCCAACGGCTACCGTCGTCCGCCAAGGAGAGAGGAAGAGGAAGGCAAGCCCGGGTCGCCGGGCTTGATAGGGAGAGAGAGGCTCTCCCGGGCCCGGGGACCTGGAGAAGGATCCCAGAACATGACCAAGACGAACCCCAAGGCCGCCGAAGCTTCAAAACCAGCTGCCGCCGTTGCGCCCAACTTCGAGCTCATCCCGCTTTCGAAACTCACCCTCAGCCCGAAGAACGTGCGCAAGGTTCCGGCGTCTCCTGAAGCTGATGCAGAACTCTATGCCAGCATTAAGGAAACCGGTCTCAAACAGAACTTGCTCGTCCACAAGGTGGGCGCGAAATTCCACGTGCATGCCGGCGGTCGTCGGCTGGCAGCTTTACAGAGATTGAAAGAAGACGGACACATCAAGGCGGGGCACAAGGTCCCTTGTCACATCGAAGATCCAGACTTGGCCGAGGATACGTCCACGGCTGAAAACATGGTCCGCGCTGCGATGCATGCAGCCGACCAGTTCGAAGCTTTTGCGGCATTGCGCGCCAAAGGCCGCACTGAGGATCAGATCGCTGCACAGTTTGGGATCACCACGTCTCTCGTTGTGAAGCGGCTCAAACTGGCCAGTGTGTCGCCCGAGATCATGCAGATCTTTCGCGATGGGGGCATGTCACTCGACTGCGTGACGGCATTCACATTGACCGACGACCATGCCCGCCAGATCGACGCCTGGGAAGCTGTGCGCAAGCAATACAATCCTGGCGCTCATGCTATTCGAAACCACCTCACCCAACAGACCTATTCAGGGGCGTCGAAGCTTGCAAAATTCGTCGGGGTGGGCACCTACAAAGACGCAGGCGGAACCGTGATTGAAGACCTTTTTTCAGACCGCGGTAACACGCATCTTGAAGATCCAGATCTTCTGGAGCGGCTTGCCGATGACAAGCTGGCCGATCTTGCCAAAGTGGCTGCAAAGACGTGGAAATGGGCAGAGCCCATGCGCGACGTCGACTACGACAGCTTTCGTCCCTTCGGCCGGGTCTATCCGCAAGCGCTTCCTTCAGATCCCACCCTCGACGCTGAATACGACAAGCTTCAGGCCCGGCAAACGGAGCTTGAAGAGGACTATGACGAGGAGACGTGGACAGAGGCGCTTCAGGAGGAAGAAGAGAAAGTCTGGGGCCGCCTGCGGGAAATCGACGACATCCGCGCGGCAAACGTCGCCTTCACAGACGAAGATCACAAGATCGCCGGATGTGTTGTGACCATCTCTCATGCCGGTGAACCGACCTACCACGAAGGCCTGGTGCGTCCTGAGGACATCCCGCCTCAAACAGCTGACCCAGAAGACAAGACCGAAGGTGATCGTGAAGAGGATGCGCCGGCGGCGCCCACAATTGAGTTGCCGCAATCCATGCGGGCATCTGCCTCGGCTGTCCCGGTCGATGCCACAACGGCGGCGCGCAAGGCACAAGGCATACCGCAGGCTCTGGCAGACGATCTCCGTGCAACGCGGCATCAGATCTTGCAGGCCCATCTGGCGGCAGATTACGCCACGGCGTTCGATGTCATGCTATATGCCATGGCCCGTGCTGTCATCGGTCGTGGGAGCTATCTGTCGCCGCTCGATCAATCCTTGCGGCCAGCGATGACCCACGGATCAAGTGATGCGCTCAAAGACACTGTGGCGGCACACATGCTCGATCAGATGAAAGAGAGCCTCAACCTTGCCTGGGCCGATGTAGAGGCTCCCGAGGACTTTGCAGCACTTTGCGCCTTGAGCGAGGTGGACAAACAGGCCCTCTTTGCCTGGTGCACGGCCTACGGGTTGAAACAGCAGCTAGGCAATGACAGCCGTGCCAATCCGGTTCTTGAGGCCATTGGCGCACGCCTCTCGATTGATGTCGCGTCCTGCTGGCGTCCAGGGGCGGACACCTATTGGGCGCGCGTCAAGAAAGACCACGCGCTCGAGATCGGCAAAACCCTCATTGGGGAGACCTGGGCGGACGAGAGATCAGGTCTGCGCAAACCAGAACTGGCGAAAGCCATGGACCAAGCTTTCTCGGACAATCCCGTCGAAAGCGCTGGTCTGACGCCTGAGACAGCAGCCCGGACCGCGCGTTGGCTGCCTGATGGGATGGCGTTTGCTGAGCAGTCTGACGCTACCGAGGACGTTGCCGATGCATCTGCAGACACGGAGCAGGCTCTCCCTGATTACCTCAATGATGCCGCATAACAGGCGCTAGGCCACCGAGCAGCTGGGCTGTTCCGATCTCATGGGGATTGGGACAGCCCTTTTGTCCTGCCGGGTTTCATTTGGTGGGATGTCCTCGCCCGCCCGGCACGGAGACACACTATGCCATCCCCTGATCCGGTGACCGCTGATTCAAGTACAAAAGAGACCGCCAAAATCGTCGCGGCCCAAAACGATGCATTCCGAAAGGCCAGTCTTGGGCTGGCCGTGGACGGGGCTATCCCTTCTGGGCAAGTTGTCATGACACAAGGCATCGTTCAGCAAACTGACGCGTTCAAACACACGCTTTTTGCCGCAATCGCAGCCTATGACACCTTCAATGAAGAAAGCGATCCCTATGGCTGGCATGAGATGGGTGTCATCGAGATCGCCGGAGAAACGGTTTGGTTCAAACTCGATCTCTACGACAGCGACTATCACTATGGCTCGCCTGACCCGACCAATCTCGAGGTGACCCGCCGGGTCATGACCATTCTGCTTCCATCAGAGTATTGATCTGCTCATTGCCCATCCCACGGACTGCCCCAACTCTGGGGGCGGTCCTTTCTTGCTGGCGCGTTTTCAAGGTCTCCACATCGGCTCGACCGGCGCGCCATCAGGAGAGACCCGTGCCCAAAAGCATCGAATACACCATCACCCTCTATCGCGCTCACAAAGAGGGCAGTTTCATCGTCACCAAGTTCGATTTTGGAGAAGAACGCCCAACCCGGCACATCACGGCCGCCGGAATGGACGATCTCGTCGCGCAGGTGACCGCCTTTGCCAAACACCATGGCGAGGGCTGTCGCGCGTCTGTGCGCTGCCTGGCCGCCCGCAAACCACCGGGCTTTAAGAAAGCGACGGAGAACCTTGTCTTTAATCTGACGGAACACCCCGTCGGAACCGCATCTGCTGCGTAAGGCGCTCAACCCTCACACTCTCACATGACCCGCCCCACCTGGCGGGTCTTTTCATTTTTGGAGACAGCAATGGACAACCCCATTCACACTGAGATGTATCGCGATCACCGGATCAAAATCTTTCACGACACCGACCCAGAAAACCCCCGCAACTTTGAAACCTACACAACGATGACCTGCTGGCACCGGCGCTACCGCCTTGGTGATCCCCACACGTTTGAGACGCCCAGCGACTTTCTCGTCAACCTTGCAGGGGTTTCGAAAGCAACCACCCTTGGCATGGACGCTCTCCTTATGCGCGCGCGCCGCCAGGCTATCATCTTGCCGCTCTACCTCTATGACCATAGCGGTATCACAATGAATACGATCGGGTTCCATTGCCCCTGGGATTCCGGGCAGGTTGGATTCATCCACGTCACGCGCGTAGATGCGCGCAGCGCCTATGGGGTGAAGCGCCTGTCACCGCAACGATCTGATCACCTCGAAAAGCTGCTGGTCCAAGATGTTGTCACCTACGACGCGTATCTGACGGTCAATTGCTTCGGCTTCATCATCGAAAAAGATGACGAAGAGACCGATAGCTGCTGGGGGTTCTTAGGTCACTACGAGACCCACTGCCTCCCAGACGCGCGTGCATCCATCGACGCAGTGTTTGGCACATAACAAGCATGATTGGCCTCAGTCTTTTGGTGTTCGCAACATCGGCGCTGCGAAGTTGGATGGGATCTGAAAGCCAGCTTGTTGCAAGGACCCGGAAGAAGAGAGGGAGAGGCGGTGTGGGGAAGGGCAAGCCTTCCCCGGGCCAGAGAGAGGCGCGGAGGAAGGTGCCACCCTTTTCTTGGAGACCTCCCGATGAAACAGCCCCTTCGATCCACGTCCAAACCCGCAGAAAACATCGCCCGAAAAGCTGACCTGCTGCTCGCGGCCGCGCAAGTGCTCCTCCCAAGTTTTGAACGCGGCACCCCCATCGAGACATCCATTTTAAGAAACGCGATGGAAGATGCGTTTGGCGCGGACGACACATCTGGGCAATGGGTCTGGAAGGATGCGTATAATGCTTGCGAGGCCGCGCAAATTCTATTGCTGACGAAGTTCGGCTCTGCCCTGATCAAGCGCGCAACGTCGCCACAAAACCTGATTGGTATCTACACCAAGATTGCATCGCTTTCGCCGTCGCATACCCGCCGGTCTGAGACATCGCAGAAGCTTCAACAATTCTCGACCCCCCTGCCCCTTGCAGCCGTCGCGGCGCATGCTGCCGGCCTACACCGCGGGGACGTCGTTCTCGAACCCTCCGCCGGCACCGGTCTCTTGGCCATTCATGCTTCTTTGGCCGGCAGCACCTCTCTGCATCTCAACGAGCTCGACCCACTCCGCGCGGCTCTCTTGGAGCGCTTGTTTCCTGCCGCGACGGTCACCAAGCTCGACGCAAGCGCCATCCATGACCGCTTGGGTCGGTCCGTTGAGCCCTCCGTCATCCTGATGAACCCGCCTTTCTCCGCCTCGCCTCGCGTGGACGGCAAGCACAAAGGCGCGATCGCGGCACACATTTTGTCGGCGCTTGCGCGGCTCCGGCCAGGCGGTCGGCTGGTTGCCATCTCCGGCGCAAATTTCGCTCCAGCACACAGCCTTTATCGCTCGGCTTTCGACCGCATCGCGCAAACCGGCAGGGTGCAGTTCTCAGCGCCAGTCTCCGGCAAAGCCTATGCGCGTCATGGCACGACAACCGAGACACGCCTTACGGTGATCGACAAGATTGATGGCGGAAACGCGAGCGATCAATCTGTGTTCCACACGCAGATCGACACGTCGGAAGAGCTTCTCCAGCGTCTGTTGGAAAACTGTCCGCAACGCGCACATGTCCGCTCACACGCTGTTGTCTCAAAGGTCGAAAACCCCGCCCTGTCGTCTTTGTTGAAGGATGCAAAGGCAAAGGCCCGGGCTGTCGCCGCGGTCAAAGCACAACACCCCTTTGATCGCACCGAGGCGCGCGAAGTCTCCTACGCACCAAAAGACTGGACCGCTCAAACATCAGCGAAACTCAACAGCGCGCTCTATGAGGGTTACAACGTCCAATCCATTGCCATCGAGCGGGCCAAAGCCCATCCAACCGCACTTGTGCAATCAGCGGCCATGGCGTCAGTGGCCCCACCCGTCCCCTCACACCGCCCCCTGCTGCCTAAAGACATTCTCGAAGAGGGTCTGCTCTCTGATGCTCAGGTTGAGACTGTCATCTATGCGGGCGAAGCGCATGCTCAGCATCTTCAGAGCTGGTTTTGTGTCGATCCTGAAACGGACCGGCTGGTCGCGGCCGAAGCAGAAAGCGACGGCGCATTTCAGTTGCGCAAAGGTTGGTTTCTGGGGGATGGCACAGGATGCGGTAAGGGCCGTCAGGTTGCAGGCATTATTCTGGACAATTGGATGCGCGGGCGCCGGCGCGCTGTTTGGATCTCAAAGTCTGACAAGCTGATAGAAGACGCCGTTCGAGATTGGACCGCATTGGGCGGGCGTAGCTCAGACATCATTCCACTTTCTCGCTTCAAGCAAGGCTCAGACATTCGTCTGGACCAAGGCATCCTCTTTGTGACCTATGCCACCCTGCGCACATCTGAGCGGCAACATGGCGAGACTGTCAAAGCCTCTCGCCTTGATCAGGTGGCGGATTGGCTGGGTGCTGATTTTGACGGCGTCATTGCCTTTGACGAAGCCCATGCCATGGCAAATGCGGCTGGCGAGAAAGCCAAGGAAGGCGGCCGCGGCGAAAAGCAAGCCTCACAACAAGGTCTCGCCGGTCTGAAACTTCAAGACCGAGTCCCCGATGCCCGCATCGTTTATGTTTCCGCAACAGGGGCGACTGTTGTCGGCAATCTGGCCTATGCGTCCCGCCTTGGCCTCTGGGCCACAGGTGATTTCCCTTTCGCCACACGCGAACAGTTTGTGGCCGACATGGAAGCCGGGGGCATTGCCGCCATGGAGATCATCTCTCGCGATCTCAAAGCACTCGGCCTCTATCTGGCGAGATCCCTCTCTTACGAAGGTGTCGAATACGAAATGCTTGTCCACGCGCTCACATCGGCGCAGCGGGAGATATACGACAGCTATGCCGACGCCTTTCAGATTATTCACTCCAACCTCGAAGCAGCCCTTGAGGCCTCCGGCATCACCTCTGACGAAGGCACACTCAATGTCCAAGCGAAGTCAGCAGCACGCTCGGCATTTGAAAGCAACAAACAACGCTTCTTCAATCATCTGATCACGGCGATGAAATGTCCCACGGTGATCAAGTCCATCGAAGCTGACCTGGAGGCTGGACATTCAGCTGTGCTGCAGATCGTATCGACCAGTGAGGCCTTGATGGAGCGTCGCCTTGCTCAAATCCCAGTCTCGGAATGGGGAGACCTGCATGTCGATGTCACGCCACGGGAGTATGTGCTGGACTATCTCATGCATTCCTTCCCAACGCAGCTCTTTGAGCCCTTCACCGATGAGGACGGCAATCTCAAATCCCGACCTGCCCGGGATCAGGATGGCCATCCAATCGAATGCCGCGACGCTGCTGAGAAGCGCGATGCGTTGATCGAGCATCTTGGTGCGCTTGCACCCGTTCAAGGCGCTTTGGATCAAGTCATCTGGCATTTCGGCAAAGAGATGGTTGCAGAAGTGACGGGCCGCTCTCGTCGGATCGTCACCACACAAGACGGACGCCAGAAGGTCGAAAACCGCCCCGCCTCGTCCAACCTCGGAGAAACTCAAGCCTTCATGGATGACCGCAAGCGGATCCTGATCTTCTCCGATGCCGGTGGCACGGGTCGCTCCTATCATGCTGATCTCGGCGCGCGGAACCGTCGGTTGCGCGTGCATTACCTCTTGGAACCGGGCTGGCGGGCAGACAATGCCATCCAAGGGTTGGGCCGGACAAACCGCACCAATCAGGCGCAACCGCCGCTCTTTCGACCCTGCGCGACGGATGTCAAAGGCGAAAAGCGATTCCTGTCGACCATTGCCCGACGGCTCGACACGCTGGGCGCGATCACCAAAGGTCAACGGGAGACCGGCGGCCAGAACATGTTTCGCGCCGAAGACAATCTTGAAAGCGCTTATGCCCGCAAAGCTCTGCGCAACTTCTTCTGGGACCTGACCAAGGGCCGGATTGTAGCCTGTTCCCAGACCGCCTTTGAACAGATGACAGGGCTCTCGCTTTGCGATGAAGACGGCACGCTGAAAGAGCAGCTCCCACCAATACAACAGTTTCTGAACCGGTGCTTGGCCCTGCGCGTGGATATGCAAGATGCGATCTTTGAGTGCTTTGGTGACATCCTGGCGGCGATCATTGACGAAGCGATTGCTGCGGGCACCTACGAGGTCGGACTTGAAACACTGCAAGCCGAGAAGTTTGAAATCATCGATCGCAAGACGATCTATGAACATGCAGCCACCGGGGCGACCGCAACGGCGCTCACGATCGAACGGACAGATCGCAATCAGCCTTTCACCCTAGAGCAGGTCAAAGACCTAGCCGCTGAAAGAGACAGCGTCCGCCTGATGCTCAACAAAACGTCGGGACGCGCTGCTGTGGTCGTGCCCGCAACCAGCCTTATGACAGAGCAGGGTGAACCCATCGCGCGCCTAGAGTTGCTGCGTCCCATGGGTGATGAACGTATGCTGGAGCTTGAGCTCAAAAACTCACACTGGGACGATGCGTCTGACACTGCGTTCGCCAGAGCATGGGAGGCGGAAGTCGCTTCGATCCCGGAATTTACGATCTCCAAGCTTACCTTGGTGTCGGGACTCCTCTTGCCGATCTGGGATCGTTTACCAATCGACAATATGCGGATCAACCGCTTGCAGACGGAAGATGGCGAACGGGCCCTGGGCCGTCTGGTGACACAAGAACAGCTGGCGCAGCTCTATGCGGCGCTTGGCCTTGACCACACCATCGAACTCTCACCTCAAGATGTCCGCGAAGCGGTCATTGACCGGGGTCAAAGCATCCACCTCTCCTCTGGGCTCAGCCTGCGCCGGTCACGCGTGATGAGCGCCTATCGTCTTGAGCTCATCGGAGCGTCCCCAAGCGCTCTGCCGGCCATGAAAGCCAGGGGTTGTTTTACCGAGATCATTCAGTGGAAAACCCGTCTCTTCGTTCCCTTCGACACGGATGCTGTTCTCACGGCCCTGCTCGAGGCCCACAAAGTCGTCGCCAAACCCGACCAATCTCGGTGGGCGGCATGAGAGGTATTGATCCAAAACAGATTGGCGCGGTGGCTGAGGATCTGGCCCGCGACACGGAAGCCTTCTGCCGTCATTTCTTCCCGAATGGCCGCAGGACGGGCAATTACTGGCAAATGGGGGACGTGACCGGCGCGGCCGGTAAGAGCCTTTCCATTCGGTTGAGATCCAAGGGAGGCCGGGCTGCCGGGAAATGGACTGATCATGCGACAGGCGAGTATGGCGATTTGCTCGATCTCTTGCGGGCGCATCTTGATCCCATCGGCTGGCCCGCGCTTCTTGAGCGTGCAACTGACTTCCTTGGGCAAACACCTTTGGAAACCGGCAAACCACCCAAGACGCAACAACGCCGCCGACCCTCTCAAAATCGCGCGGAAGCCGGACAAAAGCTGTTTGGATATGGCAAACCTATCTCGGGAACCTTGGCGGAAGCCTATCTGATACGTCGTGGCATCACACGGCGCGACCCGACCCTACGGTTCCATCCAAGTGCCTATCTGCTGTCTGACAGCGGTCAGCGCATGGCCTATCCCGCACTCCTCGCCAGCATCACCGACAACACGGGCAAAGTCACGGGCTGCTCTCGGATTTTCCTCGATCCTTTTGGTGGTCTGGCAAAGATCGAGGCTCCGAAACGTGTCCTTGGGAACCTCCATGGTAACGGCATTCGGATTGGACCCTGGCAACAGGCGCGCGATCTCATTGTCGGCGAAGGTCTCGAAAACACGCTTTCCGTTGGTATGGCCTTTCCCACCGCCGCGCTTGTCTCCTGCCTAACGGCCAATCACATGGCGGCGTTCATCTGGCCGTCTTCTGTCCGGCGTCTTTGGATTGCTCATGACAACGATGTGGCAGGTCTGCGCGGTGCGGAGGCATTGAGATCGCGGTTCGAAGCAGAGCAAGGCCAAGCGGTGTTGCTGTGCCCGGTCCGAGACGATTTCAACACTGACCTGATCGCAGAGGGGGTAACGGCACTTCGGCATCGTCTGTCGGCTTTCGTATCCGCCCAAATCTCAGGACATGATCTGTGGCCAGATGAGCAGGCGGCCTAAAGGAGGGAGAAAGCTCCTTCGCGGTCCTGGGAGATGTGGCCCGCCCTGCCCCGTTTGGATTCCTGGGTCGATGAACCAGCGGGTCGGGCGCAGAGGCGCCCTTGGCCCAACCACAACACGGGGATCCCCGAAAATTTCCCCGGCGGGCGCGCCCGCCTCCTCGCGGATCAAATTTGCGGGGACCCCGCGTCCTCCGCTTTGCTCCGGCCCTTGCGGGTGTGGTTGCGCCGCCGCCGGTCCTGTTATCGCCCCATCCAAATCGGATCAGGACGAGACCCAAATCAAAAGGACCACAAACGATGACCCTCCACGCTCCTCTCGACAGCCAGACATCGAGCCCCACGGCCCACGCGCTTGAGACCCTTGCCCTTCATGGTGCAACGCCCCCGGAAGATGAAACCGACCACCGCACCCTGCCCGACCCAGATCAAACCGCATGCGCCATCAAATCCATGGTCGAGGCAACCTATATGCTCCTCGCTGACACGCAGCTCGAGGACGATCTCGAAGAGCTCCTATGGTCGCTCACCAATATCTTCCATCGGCGTCTTGGCATAATCAAACGCCGACTTGATGAAAACGAGACTGAACAACGCCAGCTCATGCGCGAACAGGATGGATCTGAAGTGAAGAGCCTTGAGCTGGAGCGCCAAATCGCGCGAGGTCAAAAGCTGATCGATCACCGTGACGCCTATGAAGCGATGCGAGATCACGCGGTGGAACAGTTCAAAGTCGAAACCGGATCGGTCTGGTTGCCACGAACAGGGTCCCGGACGTCCAACAAGGGACTGACCGCTTCGGTCATCGACAGCCGTAACTTCATCTCTGCAGAGCGCCGCAAGAAGAACGAGGTCCACTGCCCAGACGGCACGCGGATCGCATTTACAGGCGGTGACTACCAGGACCACGAGACGATTTGGCATGTGCTCGATCAGACCCGGGCGAAATACCCTGACATGATCCTCCTACATGGTGGCACGCCTAAGGGCGCAGAGCATATCGCAAGTCTCTGGGCTGAGAACCGAGGCGTCTCGCAAGTGGTCTTCAAGCCCGATTGGGCCGCACATAACAAGGCCGCACCGTTCAAGCGCAATGACAAACTGCTGGACGCGATGCCCAAGGGCGTCATTGCTTGCCCCGGATCAGGCATCACTGACAACCTCGTGGACAAAGCCCGCAAGCTGGGCATTCCGATCAAGCGGGTCGGGAGCTAACGCTCCCGATTTCGGGTTCCTTTGGCTCTCTTCTTCACGGGGGAGCTAGCAGGATCTGCGATCTCGCCAAGCACGGAGAGCTCGCTCAGCACATCCACAGGATCGCGCGCCAAAGCGTCAGTGACATACTTGCGTAAGCTATCGCTGGTCTCAGGATTGTTCTTAAGCTCTGCGAGCCGCAGCAAAGCGTGTTTCAGGTCCTGGCTTGCCATCAAATACGTTCTCAGTTGACGCGCGAAAAACACTCTGGTTTATCATCATACATAACGTTACATATAACGATATAAAAGGGCGCGTGAGACAAAAGTGATGTCAGCCCGAATGTAATGAGGCGGGTTTGGCAATGATGCGAATTGTGCTTGTTTTAGCGCTTGGAGGACTGAGCTCCTGTACGACTGCAACGCCGGAAAGCGCACCGTCGGTTTCAAGCTTGGTCGAGCAACAGACGTTCGATATCAACCGTGAGGTCGCAGATGCTGGGCTCTACAACGGTGTCCTCGAGCCCATCGCAATCCGGCAGGTGGTGATCCGTAACCCAGAGCACGTGACCGATGAGGAGCTGTTCCGGGTTGTGAATGCGGAGTTCACAGGAAAGATCGAAGACCTGGTCTCGATCATTGCGCGCGAAACAGGTTACCGCGTCATCGCGGATGGTGAAAAGCCAGGCGCGCCGATTGTGATCGTGCTCGTTCAACAGAATTTGCCCGCCATTGGTGCATTGCGCGAAGCGTTCCACCAGGCCAAGGGCCGCGCGAAAGTCTTTGTCGACCAATCTGCCAAGACCATGACGATCCACTACCGACGTCATGAAGCAAGCCCGGTCCCAGATCTGGAGGACCGCGAGATATGATCAAATGCCAAGTGAAGCACACCGTCGTTTTGATGGCGGCCTTCGTTTTATCAGCCTGTGAGACCTTGGAGCTCTTGAACGCGCCAGAAGACCTGCCGCCGCCCCCCATCGTGGTGGGTGGTCCCGATCAATATCGCAGCGACCGCGCCCCGGAAACCTTCTCTCAGTTTACAGCGCGGGCACAACGCGGGAGTTTTGAAACTGAGATCGAAGAAGAGCGCTACGATCTCTTGCGTGACGCAGCCCTCTCCTACGCCGCTCAGGCCGGTTATGAACGCCGCGTCTGGCAAATCATGCGCCAGCTTGAGGCCGATAGCCCAAAGCTGTCCCAGTCTTTTGATTTCAATCGTGTCGCCTATCGTGCGCCCCAGGAAACGGGTTACATCCTGCCGCCCGTTGTGTCTCGAGCCACGGCGGCCATCAATGTCGCAGAGAACGGTCGCTCGGCAGTTGCAGCGGACGAATACTACCGCATCGAAATCCCAGGCCGCATCACCACCGTCGTGCCGACATGGCGGGACTATCTCGTCATTCCGCTAGAGGAGCCCGCCAGGCAGAACGACGATTTCTTGCCGCAGAACCGCGAAGAAAAACGGGTCTTCGCGAGGTTTGCGGCCGAGGGCTGGCAGGCCGGAGTTGAACAAGCTGACGAAGCACTGGCGCTGAATTTTGCCCGTCTGCGCCGCGACTACCTTGGGATGATCGAGTATCGCCGCATGGTGCAAGCGGGCCTCATAACCGAGATGATCATCCGGGATTCTGAGCGGCGGGCAACGGGTGCAGGTGAGGAACTCTTCATTGCGGAGCGCCGCGTTCAGATCATCAATGCTGCACGCTTTGTCCGAGACCCCTCAAAATGGCGTCCGCTACAACGCCGTGTCGCCGTCATCAAATGATCGACCTGAACGCTCTTGTTCTCGAAGCGGATGATCCATCATCGCCAGAGGTGCGTCTTCTCAAATCTGAACCACATCGGTTCGATACGGATCTGGAAGCTTTTGAGCATTTACTGGTGGCAGCGGCCCTCAAAGGCGCGTCGGACATCAATATCAGCGCTGATCTCCGCATCCGCGTGCAGATCCATGGCGAGCAGAAGTTCGCAACTAGACGACCGCTTCTTCTTCCGGAGGCGCAGTCTATGTTGGCTCATCTCTGGTCTGCCAATGACGCCATGTCTCTTGTCAGCGCGGGCCGCGCACTGGACTTTTCATATGAGAAGAAAGTGGATCGCCGCCGTGCGCAACGTTTCCGCGTCAACGCCGTTGGCGAACAGCGACATGGGACAAATGGTGTGCAAATCACCCTTCGCGTTTTGCCCGACACAACTCCGACCCTTGATGATGTTGGCTTAGAAGCCGAACTCCGCGATAAGCTCGAACCCACCAGTGGGATCATCGTCGTCGCAGGAGCTACGGGCCACGGCAAGTCGACGACAATGGCGGCTATGACACGTTGCCATCTTGAGAACGCACCGCACTCTCGAAAGATCGTCGATCTTCAAGCGCCCATTGAATACACCTTCAGGGATATCGACACGGACGCGGCAGACACACCGTCATTCATCAGCCAGTCTGAAGTTGGCATCGGTCGCAACATTCCAAGCTTTGCTGAGGGCATTCGCGCTGCCATGCGCCGGGCGCCCGCGATCATCAACGTCGGAGAGAGTAGGGATCGTGAGAGCATGGAGGCCTGTATCGAGGCCTGCCTCACTGGGCACCTCGTCAATACGACGACACATGCTGGCTCCATCGCAGAAGCGCTTAGGCGCATGGCGTTCCTGTTTCCGCCAGAGGAGCAAGCCGCGCGCTCCTTCGATTTGATGACGTCCCTCAACCTTATCATCTGGCAACGGTTGGTGAAGCGGGCCGACGGCAAAGGGCGTGTCGCGCTCAGGGAATATATGGTGTTCGACGAGAGGCTTCGCGCGAGGTTTCTGGAACGCCCAATCCTAGAGTGGGTTGGACTGGTCGACGATATCTTTGCAGAAGCTGTTTGGGATGAGACGATTTTGGCGCGATCGAAAGCGCATTCGTTGGAGTTGTTGGCAAAGCAGGGATCTATAGTCGGGCAAAACTAGCAAACCACAGTGCTTTCTGTCTTCCCGCAATGAGAGAGCGAAAGGAATCGTTTGTGTAACGCCTTCGGGAGATGCTTTCCCGCGCGCTCGAATTGTCCACGCTTCCGCAGTTGAGCTTAGCCATCACAATTCCGCAAATCGGTAGAAAATCCGCAGTAGGCCAATAGTATGCGGCTAGCTCGCGCCGCCGCTAAGCGAAATGCGATGCAGCACCCGCCGACCATCCAGGTGACGATGAAACATGGCCGCTGCGATATGCAACACCAAAAGGCCGCTGAGACCGACTGCGATCAGGTCATGTGCCTGGTCGGCGAACTGCGCGACTGGCACGTTCAGAGACAATGGAGGCAGCGGCACAAAACCGAAGAGGGTCACCGTAAACCCAAGTGCCGCGAGCTTTAGATATCCTGTGATCGGGAGCGCGAACAGGCACGCGTAGAGCGCGGTATGGGTGGCTGTGGCTGCGACGCGCAAAACTGGATTGTCGGACTTTGGCGGTGTGGGTGAACGCCAGCGGGCCGTAATCCTTGCCAGCGTCAGCAGAAACAGAAGCGCGCCGAGCGAGATGTGCGCCTGGACGAGCGCTTCGGCGAGGATTGGGCGCGGTTCGTAAAGTGCTACGTTCAGCAGGGCCAGCGTGATCTGGGCCGCGAGTAGCGCGACCGTTGTCCAATGGAGGATGCGTAGCGCAGGGCTATAGCGCGCTGTCACTCGTGGGTGCCTTCGAGATAGGTATGCAGGTCGCAGGGGCTGCGCCCGCCGCGGTCACAGGTGAGGCGGGCCTCTCCTAGAGTAGGCGCGGCATCGAGGGACGGCTTGGTAAAGGTAAAATCCGTTTCCGCCGCGCGCGCGTGGCAGGAAAGGCAGGACGCCTGTGGCAGGGTCGCGAGGTTAACTGTGCCTTGCCCGTTGAAGGAGCCATAATGCCACTGCCCATCGACCTTTTGTTTGTGGAACACGGTGCTGAGGCTGCCGGGGCTGTAGTAGGTCTCCATCAAGATCCGGGTGCCATCGGGCAGCGGCGCGCCTGCATCGGTCGCCGCCAGAACGTCCGGTGTCGTGAGCATCCGCCGGTACGTTCCGTCCGTGCGATCCACTTGCGCGTAAGCGATAAAGGTCTCGCCGTAGCGATACGTGGGCGTCAGAGTCTCCGCCCAAACTGCGGCGGCCATGAGAATAGGCAGAGCAGCCAGCAGACAGTAGTCTCTCATCTTGCGTCCTTTCGATATCGAGCGCGCCGCCCGGCGAGGGAACCGAGCGGCGCTGAGGTTCATCGCGCTATGACCATCGAGTGTGCACCACGGGCAACCGGCACGGAGTGTTCGGTCTTGATGAGTTGCGTATTGCCCGGGTCGAGGGGATCGGTCTGGATGCGCCAGAAGTCGATGCTGGAGCCCTCGCGGCGATCATCGAAGTGGTCATAGTTTGCGACAGCCAGATAGTTGCCGGAATTATCGAAGACAGCGGCTTCGGGCAGTATGCCATCATAGTTGAACGTGCCGATCTCGGTCATATCGCCGGTTTCCTGATCTAATGCGGCGAGTGTGACGGACGAATACCAGGTGATGCGCGGATCGTCGTAGGGCAGATAGCTACGCTCAAGGTTGGTCGTCGCGACCCACCGGCCATCCGGCGACACGGCGAGGCCCTCTGGCGAAACACCTGTCATCACCCTGTCGATCAAGGCGTGCCGCACAGTGCCGTCGTCGCTCACTTCAGCATTCATGCGAACGGTCAAAAGTTGTCCGCGCGGGGCTTCGATCCAGATGCCTGCGATGTCAGGACCCCAGTAGAGGGCGTTTGTCACCGCGTGGTTGCCGTCCGGCGTGAAGAGCACACGGTAGGGCGCGCGATCGATATCGACCGTATTGCCAAAGGGTTTCACACTCAGATCGTCGCCGACGCGGGCAAACTGCATCGTGTTGGCAAACTGGTTTATCCAAACCACGACGTTCTCGTCGGGGTGCCAGTCCATATCCATGATGTTGTCTTCGCCGAGCGCGTAGCCCTCGATCACCGGGGAGACCGGCGCGCTCAGGCTGCCATCCGCGCCGATCCGAAACAGTTGCATCGGGATTTCACCACCTGACCCGCCTTCAATGGAGTAGCTGACGGCGAGGATATCGCCCGTTGCATTGACACTGACCGAGATGGGCCGCTGGCCAACAGTGAGTGTCTGCAACACCTCGGGAGCTGTCGGATCGGCGAGACTTACAACGGTCAGGGTCGAGCCGATGGCCTTGTCGCCAAAGCTGTGGACTTCGTCGTTGTCCGGGCGCGGCGCAAAGGTTTCGACGACAAAAGCGAAGCGTCCATCGGGTGTGATTTCAACGGCAGCGGGCGGGCCCGCCACTGAGTTCGACGCGAAGACTTCGGCTGCCTGCCAGTCGCGCGGATCACCAGCCAAGGGAATAACCGCAACTGTATCAGCGCCTTCGCGCGGACCAAGCATTCCGTTGACATAGGCCGACGACACCATGTCGGCGTCCTGAACGGAGACTAGAAACTGACCTTGGAAATCGAGCTGGCCGCGCGCATCGCGGGATCCGGCTTCCTGGGCAACGACCGGCGTAGCAAGAGCAGTGGATATAGTGAGGGGAATGAGCAGTTTCTTCACGTGGATCTCCTTTCATGACGTGCAGCACCGCGCTTGAACCGCGCGTTTCCCGTCATAAAATTGATCGAAGAAGGCGACTTACGATGCAGTTGCATGATAAGTTTGATAAACAGGAGTTATCATAAGTGTTCGCGCTCACCGACTACGAAAGCGTTATCGCCATCGCAGAAGAAGCCCACTTCGGGCGAGCGGCGCGACGCTTGAACGTGACCCAGCCTGCGCTGTCCTCTCGCCTTCGGCGTATCGAAGAGGAATTGGGCGTGCGCCTGTTCGACCGGGATCGTGGGGGCGTCAGTGTAACGCCCGCAGGCGAACAATTTGTAGAGGGCGCCGAACGGGTTATCACCGCCGCCGAGGAAACCGCACAGTCAGCCCGCAATGCACAAGCCGGGCTGGGTCAAACCCTGCGCATCGGCATGACCCAGGTTGCTGCCTATCAGATCGTCATCCCCACACTGATCGCCTTCCGCGGGCACCATCCACATGCAAGGGTGAAGCTGTACGAAGGCACGACTGCTGGCCTGGAAAAGCGCCTCGAACAAGGCATGATCGACGCGGCATTTCTGCACCCGCCTCTCCATGCGCCTGACTTGTCAGAGACCTTTCTTCTGTCGACTCCGATGGCACTTTTCGACGGTGATCCAGACCCAATGAGGCGGAAACCAATGGTGGCTTATCCCAGGGCCGAAGCCCCTGTACTGATGGGCGCGCTGGCACGGCAAGCGTCTGAGGGCAGCGGTGAGTATCCTGCGGCGGAGGCCGATACGATGTTAGGCGCGATCATCCTGTCCCGGGCGGGCTTCGGGCCCTTTGCTGCGACCGCAGACTACCCTACCCCGTTCGAGAAATCAGAAGCCTGCCTAGCCTCAACAGATACTGGTTTGACGTTGGAAACGTCTATCGCGCGACGCTTGCTCGACAGAAGACCGATGATTCAAACCTTGGTCAAATCAGCCGCTAGCGCCGTGGCGTAAAAAAGAGTTGAGCATTCATACTCAGCCAAACCCGACCCGCGAAAACGGTGGCTTCTGTCCTCGTCTGGATGCCTCGCCGGATCAGCGCCTCCGCTCGGACGAACACTTGCGGTGAAGACAGCAAGGTTCTGGACGGCTTTTGACCCGTTCCAGCAGCGCTTAAAGGCTGGTTTGTGCAACACTGACGACGCACCGCCATTGCCTTAAGCGCAAAGGCGAGAAATTGGCCCGTGTTACTCAGCGACGCGAGAGTGTGCGCTGTCAAGCCACGGAAACATTTGAACGTAGCCGGTTTCAAATTGGGCAATTTGGTCTGCCTTTTGCAACGTGAGCCCAATTTCATCCAAGCCAGATTTTAACTGTGCGTGGTCACTTGACGAAAGGCCCGCCCTTATGGCCGTCCCATCCCCCGGAAAAATTTGGAGCGCGTCCGTGTTCACAGTAATGCGGTTCGGCTTTTCAGTGGCGTACCGGCCAATGAGAACGTCTAGATCGTGCTGAGACACGGTGAGCGGCCACAAACCGTTCTTTATACAGTTGTTGTGGAAAATGCTCCCGAACTGGGTTGATATCAGCGCGCAAATCCCAAAGTCTTTCAGCGCCCAAACGGCATGCTCTCTCGAAGAGCCGCAGCCGAAGTTATATTCTCCGATGAGGATTTTTGCGTCTCGAAACCCCGGACGGTTCAGGATGAAATCTGGCTGCGGGCGGCCGTCACTATCAAACCTCTGATCGGCGAACAGCGCGTTTTCCAAGCCAGTTCGCTTGATCGTCTTCAGGAATTGCTTGGGATAAATCGCGTCGGTATCGACATTGATCCCGGGGATAACGGCGCAAATCCCGTGGATTGTGCTATCCGGTTGGTCCTCATCGGACTGCGGAAATCCTGTGCGCAGCATCAGTTGAACATCAGGTTTGGCAGCCCGACCGCGATCACCGGGAACCATATAATGAGGAGCAGCGTCGCCGCTTCCATCACGAGGAAAGGTAGCACACCGCGAAAGGCGGTTTTGGCGTCGACCTCACCATCCGAGGCCGCGATCACGGCAAAGAGGTTTAGGCCCACGGGTGGGGTGATGGCGCCTATTTCCACCAGCTTGACGACAATCACACCGAACCAAATCGGGTCGAGGCCCAGCGTCTGGGAAATCGGGTACATGATGGGCACGGTCATCACCAACATCGACAACCCGTCGATGAACATGCCCAGCACGATGAACATCAGCACGGCCAGCGTCAGGAACCAGGCGACGGACATGCCATCGTCGCCGAACATACTCGTGATCTCGCGCAGGACGCCGGAGACCAGCAGGAGCCGTGACAGAAGGAGGCCGCCGATAATAATCAGAAAGAGAACAGCCGTCATTATGGCCGTTTCTTTGAGGGACTCGACAAATCCCTTTCCCGACATCTTGCCGCGCAGGATCGATATCAGGATGGCACCCCCAGCGCCTGCGGCGCCGGCCGTCGACGGGAACATGATCCCGGAATAGATCCCGCCCATGACAAGGAAGACGAGCAGCAAGATCGCCCAAAGCCCTTTCAGCGACTGCACTTTGTCGGCCATCGTGAAATGCTCGACATCGGGCGGTGCGACGCTGGGTTGAGTTCGGACGAGGATTGCGGTGCCAAGGAAGTAGACCGCGATGGTCACGAAGCCCGGCCCAAGCCCGGCCATGAGGAGCCGCCCGATGCTCTCTTCGGTCAAGATTCCGTAGATCACCATGGCGAGCGATGGCGGTATGAGGGCGGCGAAGGTTCCGGCGGCGACGATGCAGCCCGCGCTGACGGACCGTGAATAGCCAAAGGTCAGCATCTCCGGCAGGGCGATCTTGGTAAAGATTGTGGCGCTGACGACGGTGGATCCATTGATGGCCCCGAACCCACCCGCCGCGAGCGTTGTGGCATAGTAGAGCCCACCGCGCACACCGCTGGTCCAACGATGCGCGGCGCGGTAAAGCTCTGAGGTGATGCCCGTGGCCGAGGTAATCGCGCCCATCAGGATGAACATCGGGATCACGACAAAAACAAAGTCGCTGCCCACGGCATACGGCAGCGTCTGCGCAGTGGTGAGCATGAAGGCCTCACCCGTGATCAGCCACATGCCCAGTAGGGACACGGCGGACATCGCAATCCCGATGGGCAGGCCAAGTGCGGCACAAAAGAGGATGGAGGCGATGAGCAGAGCGCCAAGAAGAAGCGGATCCATGGCTATACCCCGTCCGGCACGGAAGTCTCAGTGAAAAGTGCCCGCCCCAACAGGCGGAGGTATTCGAGCACGGTGATACCGAGCCCGAAAGCGACCGCGATCTTGGCAGGCCAGACGGGGAAGCGAATGGCGGCCATGGCGCGTTCGTCTTCGGTGAAACTGGCGAGGGCCAATTCAGCGGATTGCCATGCCAAAAGCGCCATCACCGCAGCGCTGAGGGTAAGGGCGACGACGCGCAGCCAACGGCGGGCGGCAGGTCCAAAGTAGCCAAGGAACAGATCGACCTTCACATGCCGTTCTTCGCGGGCCACCAAGGCCAGCGACATGAAAATGACCACGGCCAGCAGCACTTCGGACAATTCCCGGACGAGCGGAACGGGTCGGTCAAAAAGGAACGTGGCGACGACGTCCGCACTGCCCAGCAATGTCATGAACGCGAGAATGACGCAGGACAAAATCAGGCAGCTATCGACCAACAGCTTGATCGCGCGATCACAGGCTGACCACGCCAGGGCCGCGCCCTTGGGCCGATCTTTCGACATGCTCATGATATGTCCTTTCGCACAGTCCCCCGAACGCAGCGCCCTGCGCGTCCGGGGGAGTGGTGCTTAGTTGGCGGCGCCGACTAGGGTGCGCACAGTGGCAGCAACCTCTTGGGCGGCGTCAGTCAGCCCCTTGGCCTCCATCTCACCCACCCAGATGTCGAGGAAATCCGGTGCGCGGGCCATCAGTTCGTCCGTCTCGGTGAACGTGACCAGTTCCATGCCGGCCTCCAAGAACGCCGCCCGCGCATTTGCACCTGATTGGCTGACGATTTCCTGGTCCATCGCGGCGGCTTCTGCACCAATCTCGTTGAACAGGGCTTGCGTCGTATCGGACCAGCCGTCCCACAGATCCTGGTTCACGTAAATCGGCCAACCGCTGATCGCACCAAAGTTCAGGTCGATGTAATAGTCGGCCACTTCCTGGAGCTTGTAGGCCATGGCAAAGTCGTCGGGCAAATAGGAACAATCGATATTGCCCCGCTGAAGCCCTTCGTAGATTTCCGGGGCCAAGACGGTCACGTTGACCGCCCCAAGCGTGTCCCAGAGCCGTGGTACGTATTCGCCGTAGCTTCGCATCCGCGCACCCACGAAATCGGCGAGGGTCTCAATCCGCTTGGTGCAGAGGATGTGATAGGTCGGCAGGCTGGTCCACAGGATGGGCACCACGTTGTTGCGGTCATGCTCTGCCACGACAGCGGGCAAGGCCGCCACCGCCTCGGACGTGGCACGCGCCACGCCGTTGTCCGGAAAGATCATCGGCAGGTACGTCACGTTCATCAAGGGCAGCCTAGATGCGTAATAGGACGGCGCGGGCGAAGCCAGCTCGACCGCGCCCTGACCGACCAGTTCCAGCAGTTCCGTCGATTTGCCCAAGGATTCCGACCAGAAGAAATCCACCGTGATGGTGCCGCCGCTGCGTTCCTCAAGCTCGGCCGCCCACCATTTCAGAACTTCGGCCTGAGGAATGCTCTCGGAAAAATAGAGCGCGTATTTGAGGTTGACGGTCGGGTAATCCTCGGCCTGTGCGGCCTGGGTCAGCATCACGCTGGCCAAGGCTGCGGATGCGAGGGTCATGGTTGTCGTTTTCATCGGTTCTCCTCCCTGAGATTTTTGATGATTGGTCGTACGGTCAGGCCACGTGCGGCGCCTTGGCCCACTGACGCTCACGCGCCAGATAGTCATGGGTCCCCAGGACCTCGTTGAGTTTGGAAAAGGTGAGCGGCGCATCGGGTTCCCCCGCTTTGGGGAAGCGCGCCATGATCGCCTGTGCGCTTGCCATGATCGTGGCAAGCGGATGCAAGACGGCAGCGTATCCCATGGCGGTGAGCGCCGCATCGGTGGGCGGGACAACAATGCCGGTCTCTGCCGCGTTGAAGATCGCCGGGCCGTGGATGTCCTGCGGGATCACTTTGATCTGGTCGAGGGTTTGCGGCGCATCAATGAATACGGCAGAGGCCCCAACCTCAAGAAAGGCGTGGGCGCGCAGCAGCGCCTCGTCCAGCCCATGCACCGCAATCGCATCGGTGCGGGCAATCACGCCCATCCCGTACGGCGCGCTACACGCAACGGCGGTCTGCACCCGCGCCACGGCCTCGTCCCGCGCAACCACATCCTTGCCGTCCAGATGCCCGCACCGTTTGGGCAGTACCTGATCCTCGATATGAAAGGCATCGACCCCGACGCTCGCAAAGGCCGCCACCATGCGTTCGACATTCAAAAGACCGCCATAACCCGCATCGCCATCCACAATCAGCGGCTTGCCAAGGCTGGCCTGTTTGATCCGACGGTAGATCTCGGCCATCTCGGTCAGCGACAGCAGGCCTAGGTCAGGCAGGGCATATTGCGCTGCGGTCGAGGCAAAGCCGCCGCAATAGACGGCTTCACTGCCTGCCCGCGCCAGGAGCCGTGCGCTGAGCGCATCATGGGCGCCGGGCAGAACCAGTATATCCTCATCGGACCGCAGGCGGTCATGGAACCAGGTCATCGCGGGACGCTCCGTTCAGCCGATGTTGAAAGGGTCGCGCGTGGCGCCGGTCAGTTCGGTCCAGACGGCCTTGGTCTCGGTATAGCCGCGGATGGCGTCAAAGCCGTTCTCGCGACCGATGCCCGAATGTCCAAACCCGCCAAAGGGGACGTTCGGTGCGACCACCCGGTAAGCATTGATCCAGACCGTGCCCGCGCGCAACTGATGGGCGACCCGCGTACCGCGTTGGCCGGATTGCGTCCATATGCCTGCCGCAAGGCCAAAGCGCGTGTCGTTGGCGAGTGCTACGGCCTCTTCCTCGGTCTCAAAGGTCAGGACCGACAGGACCGGGCCAAAAATCTCGTCCTTGGCAATCTCCATATCCGGCGTGATGCCATCCACGATGGTGGCCTCGATGAAGAACCCATCATGGTCCGGGCTGGCCTGCCCGCCAGAGACGAAATGCGCGCCGCTCGCCTTGGCGCGGTCCAGCATCCCCATGACCTTTTCGAATTGTGGACGCGTCGCCATCGGGCCCATCTCGGTGCCCATATCCATCGGGTCGCCCAGCTTGATCGTCTTGGCGCGGGCGGCCACGCGTTCCAGCAGGGCATCTTTGATCGACGCTTGCACCAACAGGCGGGAGCCGGCCATGCAGGTCTGCCCCGTGGCCCCAAAAATGCCAGCGATGACCCCATTGGCAGCGGCATCCAAATCCGCGTCGTCAAAAACGATGTTGGGGGATTTGCCGCCAAGTTCCAGCGTCACGCGGGTGAAATTCTCGGCTCCGGCCTGCATGACCTTCTTGCCGGTCACGTCCGATCCGGTGAAGGTCAGTTTGTTGATGCCCGGATGTCGCGAGAGGGCTTCACCTGCCTCCCGGCCTCCGGTGACGACGTTCACCACACCGGGCGGGAAGCCTGCCTTCTCAAACAGTTCCGCAAAACGCAACGTCGAGGCGGGCGTGTGTTCCGACGGCTTTACGACCAGGGTGCAGCCAGCGGCGAGCGCTGGGGCCAGTTTGAAGCCCAGCAAGAGAACGGGTGAGTTCCAGGGCGTGATCGCCCCCACAACGCCGACAGGTTCGTGGCGCGTGTAGATGTGAAAATTCGGGCGCTCGGACGGGATAACGTCGCCACCGAATTTGTCGGCAGCCCCTGCAAAGTAATAGAGCCACTCCGGCAGGTATTTTGCCTGCGCGAGCATCTCTTTGTAGAGTTTTCCGTTATCGGTGCTTTCGACCTGCGCGATGTCTTTTGCGTTCTCGGCAATCAGATCGCCAAGGCGGCGCATCAGCTTGCCCCGGGCCTGGGCGCTGAGTGATCCCCATTCGCCTTGCAAGGCCGCGCGTGCAGCAGTGACGGCTGCGTCCACGTCTACAGCGTCCCCATCCGGAACATTAGCCCAGACCTCTCCAACATAGGGGTTTTCCGAGGCGAGTTGCTTGCCAGAGCGGGCATCAACCCACGCGCCACCAATCAACATCTTGAAATCTTCAACGGTCGCAGACGGCTTATCCAGCATCGCGTATCCTCCCAGAATTGTATCTTTGTGGCGGTTCGGTGCTGCACCCGATTGGGTACGCGACCCTCGCGCCATCCTCCGATCTCAATGCTGAGAGTTTCTGTTTCAGGAAAAAAGACACTTCCCCGGAAGTCTATTTTTCATAAATGGAAAATAGGAGCATCCCGACGCGGTCAATTTGCCTAGGAAACAATGGCTAGTTTGGCAGCGCCGCGCGGCCACGCAATTGATCCGAATGGTACTCGATCACCTTGGTCATGTGCTCGGCCACGACCCTGATACGGCGAGACGTGGCCAGGTCGCTGTGCACCACCAACCAGATCGGTTGATCCAGGCCGATATCGGACGAGACAGCCTGCAACCCAGCGTGCGTTGCCAGAAAATGCGGTAAAACGGCGAGGCCCAGACCAGCTTGCGCTGCCGAGACCTGCCCCATCAGGGACGAGGTCACAATCGACGGTGCATCGCCCTTCAGTTTCCGTTCCATCCATTGCGCTGCGGGCAGCATCTGCTGCCGCTCTGACCAACCGATAAAGTGATCCCCTGAAATCGGGCTGGGTGTCATGGACGCGCGCTGTGCGAGGTAGGCTTGGGATCCATACAATCCGTATCCCAGGATCCCGATCTTGCGGACTGTCAGGTTGCCGCGATCCGGGCGCACCATCCGAACGGCCAAATCGGCATCACGTCTATGGAGGTTCGACGTTGCGATATCGGTCAGTACCTCAAGCGTCAGGTCCGGATGTGTCTCCAGAAGGCGCGGAAGACTGGGCAGGATAAGCAGGTTGGCAAAGTTCTCCGCTGTCGCAATCCGTACGTGACCTGTGGCCTCGGCCTCTTGCGCGGCATTGCTCCGAAAACTCTCTGCCGCTTCTTCGAGCGCCTCGGCGCGGGGCAAAAGCGCTTGGCCTTCATCTGTCAGGCGATACCCGGTTTGATGACGCACAAAGAGCGGCACGCCGAGCGCATGTTCCAACCGTTCGATCCGGCGCGACACCGTTGCAACCCCTGTGCCCAAATTCTTGGCCGCGGCGGTAAGGGTGCCCGTGCGGGCAATCGCCAGAAAAGCTGGCGCATCATCCAAATGAAGCCGATCCATATGTCTTTCATAATTGGAAAACCTTCTTCCCAAAAGCGCTGTTTCGTCGCGATAGGCGGAAAGTGTACGCTGCGCGAAAACGGAGGCCCTCCATGCGGCAAAGAGCACTCTCAAACACATTTTCTGTTAGTGAAATCGGCCTTGGCTGTATGGGCATGAGCGAATTCTACGGCCCCCGTGACGACACGCAGTCCTTGCAGGTTCTACACCGCGCCATCGATCTTGGCGTGGATTTCTTTGATACAGCGGACATGTACGGGTCTGGCCACAATGAAGAATTATTGTTCCAATTCCTCTCGCAAACGCCCACCCGCCCGAAGATCGCGACGAAGTTCGGGATCAGACGCAAGCCAGGGGAGTACGCGCGGTCTCTAGACAACTCCCCTGCGTATGCACGTGCCTCATGCGACGCCTCGCTTAAACGGTTGGGCATCGAGCATATCGACCTTTACTATGTCCATCGGCTGGATCGGACCCAACCTGTCGAAGACGTCGTGGGCGCCCTCTCCGACCTGGTCCGCGAAGGCAAGATTGGCCATATCGGCCTCTGCGAAGTCAGCGCCGCCACTCTTCGCCGTGCGCACGCGGTTCATCCGGTGACCGCGCTGCAAACCGAGTACTCCCTTTGGAGCCGGGACGTTGAAACAGACATTCTACCCACTTGCGCGGAACTGGGCATAGGCTTTGTCCCTTACTCTCCACTGGGCCGTGGCTTCCTCACTGGCGCGTTCGACAAAACGACAGAGTTCCAAGACGGGGATTTCAGAGCGGGGCTCCCAAGGTTCCTGCCCGACAACATCGAGCAAAACACAGGCATCGTGCAGGTGCTCAGACGTATGGCGCGGCGCAAAGGCATAACGCCAGCTCAGCTTGCGTTGTCTTGGGTGTTGTCCAAAGGCGAAAACACTGTGCCAATCCCCGGAACACGGCGGATCCCTTACCTCGAAGAGAACATCGCAGCCGCAGAAACCAAGCTGACGCAGGACGACATGCAGGAGTTGGAAAGGAACCTCGGTACAATCGAAATTCGCGGCCAGCGCTATACCGAAGAGGGGATGAAAGGAGTGAGCGCCTAGGTTGTGCAACAGGGTGCCTCGTTCACTTATCTCCCGCCCTCGCCCAATATTACCAACTACGCGCGAAACTGCTGGTTTATGCAACAAAGGAAACGCACCAGGGGTTCTGCAAGTGCAAAAGTCGGCCCCAGAGCCCGGACCTACCTATTTTCTGCTGCGCTGCGAAGGTCTTGCAGTCGACTTTTTTGTTGACCATCTTCGTCGAAATTCTCCGATGAAAACCATTCTTCGAAAGCTGTTCTACACAATGGCCACTCGTTTTGCGACTGGCAACGCCAAACAAGCAGCAAACGCAATAGCCACTGCTGTGGCTCCGACCGTGTCGGTCGCGGCATTCCAATAGCCCTCGCTTTGGTCCTGGGATGCGCGGCAACCGCCCTCCTTGTGAAAATGGCCGGTCTTGTGATCGCGCGTGTCTTGCTAGGCATAGAAACGGGTCTCGCGACAACCGCGGGGACGGCCTATATGTCCGAAATCCTTGGAGCAAATCGGGAAAAGACGGCTGCGCTCATCGTAACGTCGGCAACATCGCTTGGCTTTGGCCACGGGGATCAGTCTTGGCATCCAAAGCATGACGTTTCTACCCGCCAGCTATATTGTCTTGTTCGTCTTTGGACCGGCACTTGCTATGGTCACTCTTTTGTTGCCACGTGTCGATGTACCGCGTCCTCTCTCCCTACTGCGTCTTCCCGTGTTTCCAGTCAGAACTTGGATTTTCGGTGTTGCTATGGCCCTGGCATGGTCAACCACCGGCATGACTATTGCGGTCGTGCCATTGGAGCTTGCGACGAACAATCTCGGCGGTTGGACTGGGCTTGTTATTTTTCTGGCGATATTTGTCGGGTTTCTTTGTCAGCCAATTGCCCGTCAGATGACGAATGACCAAGCGCTTTCCACTGGCTTTACCCTGATTCCTCTCGGTTTTCTGGTCCTTCTAGCCGGGGTTTGGCTCAAACTCTTGGTCCTTGTTCTTATGGGGACATGCATCACAAGTGCCGCCAGCTAAGGTTTTACTTATCTCGCATCGCTCTCTGAGGTCTCAATGCGCGCGCCTGATAATCGTGCACGAGCAACGGCAGGCTTATTTGTTTATGCTTATGTCGGGTTTTCGCTACCCGTCATTGCAAGCGGAGCACTGGCGGACAGATTTGGCCTCCTGAACGGGATGACAGCGTTTGCCATAGCACAGGGAACGTTAACGACAATAGTCATGTATCTTTGGAAAAGATGCTCTTCGCGGCGCCTTCGAACTTCGAATAGCTGTTGACGCGGCCATTCGGGCCATCAAACTGAAAGACAGTTCTGCCCCGCCCTACCCCCATCCGAACGCCTTGCAGCTAGGGTCCATGGTGAGCCCAAAGCTACCAATTCTGCGGTTTGAACGAGCGACAGCTTTGGGCGTGGTTTGTAAATCCTTGTTGTTTCCAGTGATCTATGCCGATCTAACCTGAGAGATACTCTGCGACCTCGGCGCATTTCGGGTTATTGGTGACGGTTTGCGCCGTTTCGGCCCATACAAAGGGGGTTGTCTCATGCTCACGGTCAATCGCGTCTACCTGAGCGCCGTTCTGGATCAGACACTGGACCATCGGCAGATCCCCATTCCAGGACGCTGAATGCAAGGCGGTTCCTTGAGAGCCGAACGAATGTCGTGCATTCACGTTCGCCCCGTGCATCAAAAGCCATTCGGCAATTTCAACATGTCCAAAATCAGCTGCTGCCATCAACACATCATCCGACAGGGCTGAACTTTGATTGATGCGATACACTTCCTTGAGCTTCTGAAAATCGCCAACCCGCGCCAAATCTCTAGGGTCAGGTACGCGCCCGCTGGCCGCGAGAACTTCAAGCAATCTGCGTCCTTTTGGTCCCAACCGACTTATCGCGTCTTTTGCATCAGAACCCCAACGGTCCTTATCCGTTAGGGAATATCCCAGTTCCATCAACCGCTTGACTGCATAAGGCGAGCGGCAAAGACCGATAAGCGACCCACTTGGTCTGGGATATTCGGTGGAACCAAGCCCATTCAGTAAAGTATCGAGGGTGCGATCGTCCCCAGCCAAAAGCGCTTCACATATCCCAACGACCGCCCCTGCTTTTCGCAGCTTTTCTGCAATTTGGTCGTGATTGTTGTGAAGCGCCAGCATCAGAGGGGACCAGAAATCGTACTCGGCGTTTAGGCCATCCACGTTCGCGCCCGCTTCAAGGAGTAAATCAAAGAGGTCTTCTCGGTTGCCCTCTGCGCAAAGATGAAAGGCCTGTACGCGCCCGCCCCAAAACGGGTGCCGACCAACAGCATCCTTAACATAGCTATGCGTTTTCAGCGCCGACACAACGTCTTCGTATTTTCCCTTCGCGACATTTCGCAGGAACGTATCCGTTTCCTCTGCGCTTGGCCTGTCACCTGTGAGTCGGTCACGTTGTTCAAAATACGCGGCAAGGCTGTGCCAACTGGAGAATCCGCTTTCCTTTGCGATCTCAAACTGAACATCTGCCAGTTTGCATGGACGTCCCGATGCCACCAGCGCCTTCTTTCGCTGCTTGGCCTGTTTCTTAAGCCATTCCAGGTCAGAGTTTTCGGGTAGGAGATTTGTCATGGTTCACCGTCTTTCCTAAAATCCCGACATCCGCATCTTCGGGAGGAAAAAGGTGCTATGAAGCAATTTAGTATGGTGGGTTGGACCCTTTACGCGGACCGAGTGTCTCCATAAGACGCAGACAGATTTGCAGCTTCATGATATCTTTGCAAGGTTTTTTGACATTCCTCTAACATTCCTGCCATTGGTCGGTTTTGCGGCAAAAGCTCGCTTTGTCCCGCATTGCGGTCATGGAGGCACGTGCACAAACGTCCCATATTGCAACAACGCGTTCGCCAGAATCCCATGCAAGTGCCTGTTAGCGCGTAAGCTTCTTGAATCTAACGGCAATCCACTTGCAACAGTCAGCTTCGCAACTGGTGCGAATACTTGTTGCACAATGTAAATTTTGAGCGACAAGAAAGCGCAACAGCTTTACCCGGGTTTAAACATGGCTCAATTGTCTGCGGAACGTGGCATCTCGGACGCTGCTCAATACCCTCCGTGACACCACTAAAGTCCATGCGCCCAAACTGAACTCTGCTCGTGCTTCGCATAGGCTCTCGATGACATCCTGCGGAATGCGAAGGCGCAATGTTCACCCACTGTTCTTCTTCTAGTGTTTCGGGTACGGTCGACGGGTTATGAAGTGGATTCTGAACATATTGCGCTGGTTCAAGCAGACGCGGGAAACCCATTCGACCCTCGGTCATTGGGTGCATTTCCTCGGCCAATGGATTGCAGTGGGCCTTATGATCTACTGGTGGCGCGCAATGCTGCATCTTCTCGACGCGGTCGAAGCTTTCGTTGAAGGCTGGGTCACGAGTACTTGGGACGGATTTGGTTTCTTCGCAGGTCTATGGGCGATCCCCGTCCATCTGGTCTCCGAGCCGATATATTTCGCCCAGCTCGTTGCCATCAATCTCGTCCTCTATCTAACTGTGAACCGCGAGGGCTACAGGCAAGCTGCATACATTCCACCAATGACCAACTCACACGGTGGTTTGATTATAGCGGCCTGGATGATGTCGCGGCGCTAATCCTTCGCGGCCTTGTTGCCAATCTGCCTTGGTCGAGCGCGCTGGTTGGCGAGAGCAATATTGCCAGCCTGGCCCGCTGCTCCGCCAATCATAGCGCCAGCTTGATAGGACCCCGCACCAGCTATTGCCTTCGCAGCATTGGCGGTTTGCGCTCCTAGATCATCACCCAGGCCGTCGATCCATTTGAAGACCCGCGCTGGAAACACGTTGATCAGACTGAACGACCAGTCGATCAGGATCACGTAGAGAACAGCGACAAAGACAGTTAGCACAGCCATCACCAAAAAGCTGGAAAGCCCTCCAAAGGCGCCGGGGTCTGCTGCCATCTGCGAACTCAAGGCTGCAAACATCATTCCGTTGAGCGAGAAGGCGGCGATCCGAAAGAGCACCATTCCAAGCAGAAAGCCGAACACCATAAGGAGGGGCGTCAAGAACAACATCAGTAAAAGTGACCAGCCTTTGCGGGCGATGTTTGAGGAAATCCCATGTCCATCCATCGACAGCATCGCCACGGCCCATAGCGGTGCGGCAAAGATCGCCTCGATGACGAGCAGCATGAAGGCAAGGATTGCAATCAACCAGATCACGGCTGGAAGGTATGGTAGAATGAACCCGATAAAGACGGCCGCAAAAATCCCGATCTGAAACAAGCCGCTGGTCAGCGCGGCAACCGTTGCCGGGATTGATCCGATATAGGGTATGGCTGAAGCTGTCGCCAAAATCGCGACGACAGCGATTGAATAGGTCAGGAATGTTGATGCGAACGCCATAAGTCCGATCATCGGATCGATGGTGATCGAGTCCGGTGAAAGCAGCTGGATCCCCTTCAGCAGATTGGTCGGAGGCGGCAGGAAGTTTTCAGGTGAAGAGGCGTCATCTCCCGCATAGGCGCGCTCGGTGATAAACTCGCGCAGGCCTGCATTCGCGGCCGCCTCGTTCCAAGCTGCAATGCTCGCATTGTAGCTCGCACCTATGGAGGCCAGTATCTTCTGGGCGTCCCGATCCGCATTGCTCTGGAACCAATAGGATCGGCCCAGTTCTGTTGCGAGCGTGTTCTGAATCCCCCCATTCAACGTGGTCGAGATCAGCGTGCCAGGCGTTGCCGTGGGGAACATCGATGCGACAGCGTTGGCGTCGCCAGAAATCTTGCTGATCAGCATGTAATAGGACCCGGCCATCATCCAGCCACCCGTCTTGAGGTCACCGGCGATTGCGGTTGGCGCAGAGAGCGCGCCAGACCCATCTGATCCAATGGCTTGGATTTGTTGCGTGATGGGCGTTCCGCTTTCCGTCTGGACAAGCTGAGAAAGGGCATTTGGATTGACGATGGGGGCGACGATTGCGGAGTGCTGGGTCCGGAGTTGCCGCATCATATTGGCGAGATTGGGAATGTCGGAAGATGTTACAGGCTCTCGGTTTGAGATTTTAGCCGCGACGCTCTCGGCTGACGTCCGCATCGATCCACGCAGGTTATCGATCAGATCCCGCATTGACGCGTTGATCGTGTCCATGTTCGTGCCGGGGCTGATGCGTTTCAGAGCAGGTGTCGCCGCTGGCAACGTGACGGACCCGCAAGCTGCCGTGATGGTCGGCGTCGAATATGTCAGGATTTGCGGCGTGTAGCCGTCGATGAGATCAGTCGGCTGAGCTGGTTGAAGCGCTGACCATACCCCGCCGCTGACCAGCTGGAGCGCGCCACCTTTCGAGACTTCATGGTTGTAGGCTGCGCGGCAAAACTCCATCCGCCAGAGCTGCTGCAGGAACCGCGCATCTGACGCCACGTAGTCTGTGCCTACAATCGGGACCTCGTCCGCGATGATCAAATCCGCTGTCTGGTTCCAAAAGAACGATCCCGCAGCTGTGCCCGCGCGCACCACATAGGAAATCCCATGCTGAACGCCGTTGTAGCCGTTGCCGAGCGGGATCAGCAGCGCGAAGGCGGTCAGCACGCGGATTGGCACCCAGATCGTTGATTTCTGACCCAGAACCACCCCTTCATGGGCAGAATCGAGGGTGCCTTGGAAGATGTTGTAGAGCAGGAACAGCGCGCCAATCGCCAGAAACAGGATGTTGAAGGACAACATTAGCAGCGAAATCACCGTGCGATCATTGGCAGCGGGACCGGGAAACAGGTCCCCAAAGATCAGGTTGAAGAAGGTGTTCGAGCGGTCATCCCCATCCCCGCTGAAGATGTCTGGCACCGAAATCTCTTGCGCGAAGGCAGGGCCCGCAATCCCGATTACGAGCAAGCCGGAAAGGAGGATGAGGGCGGCGAAGGTGCGGGTGCCAGTCATCGGGCGTCCCCTCTTCGGTTGCTCGGGGTCTCGCCTCTATGGCGCTCGGGCAAGATGATTTGCACGTTGCGTGGCAAGCGTGAGCCCAGATAGTCGAGAAACCCGCCGAACCGTCCCTGCTCAAGGATCCAGACAAAGAAGTCGGCACGGATCGCGCGGAAGAGTGCGAATAGGAACAGCGCGACCAGCCCGAAAACCAAATAGCGCGAGATGTCGAAGAAGACGGCTCCGATCGGAATCGAAAGGACAGCACCAAGAGCCGCATATTGAAACCATGTGCGCTGCAGCTGCCAGCCGTGGTATTGATCATCGAGGTCAGCCGCACTCATGTTCTGTGTGAGCTGCTGGAACCGCGAAATGCCACCATCGGAGTAACGGCCAGATAGACCTTGCCGATCAAACGGCCTGGGTCGTAATCGGCCTGCAAGGTCTCCGAGAAAGTCCGCGCCCTTGCGCGCACCATCAAACGCGCGGTGAACGCCACCGCGGCGCGCCAGGAACCCTGCCGCGCGTCGGGCGCGGCTCGGTTTGGCATCCTCCTCGTCCGCCGCCTCTGACATGGGCTTAGTTTCCGATGGGTGCGCTGCCGCCGGCCCCCTCCGTGCCATCGACTTGCGAGGCGAGCTGTGCGGCCTCAACCGCCGCCACACGACGCTCAAGCCCGAACCGCATCCAGTTCACATGCAGGTTGAGGGCCTGCGTGAGAAGCAATTCGCGCTGCACTGCATCCGGTGACATGCTTGCGATCGATTGGTGCCAGTCCGGGTTGGCGAACCGCGAATGCACGAAGATATCGACGGCCTGCAGGGAGGAGACCTTGTCGCCAACCTCATACGGATAGGCTGGACCAGCCGCATCTTGCGCCCAGCTTGCCAATTCCGTTCCACCGGTCGGCGTCGCGATATCGCCCAGATAGGTAAAGACCGCATGAGAAGCGGACCGGCGCGTCGCATCAATTTGCCGTGCGGCTATGCGCGCCAAGCCCGTTGGCGTTTGAGCCTCTTGTGTGGTGATCGGTTTGGGCGGGAGTGGATCAATCATGTTGTTGATCATGCGCGCATAGGCCTGCGCGACTTCCTGGTCAGACGTGTCGAGGGTGATCGCTTCGGTGAGAAGACGCACATCTGACGTAGGGTCGGCAAAGCCGCCAACGTTTCTAAGCCGGTCCCGATCAAGCTGGATTTCCTGAGCCAGTGCCAGCCCGCCTTGCCGCACCGGCTCGCCCGCCGCACCATTGCCATAAGACCTGTTGCGGGACAGGTTGGCGATATCGACACCGCCGACACCCTGGCTGGTCTGCCCGCCGCCATAGTTGATGATGCCCGATAGATCGATACAGGCCGAGGTGGCAGGATCGTAGCGCCCGCCTTCTGCAGCCGCCCTGATCCTTTGTCGCTCCAGGATGACCGCATTCTGGTCTTGGGCTTCGGCAATTCGCTTCTGTGCTTCCGTCTCACGCTTGGAATAGGCCGAGAGCTGCGCCACCCCTCTGAGGATGTTGTCGACGATGTAGTTGCCGACATCCGTTGTGTGGTTGTTGATATTGACCCGCGCGTTCCGCACGATGTTGGACACGCCACCACACGAACAGCCGCCAAAGGCATAGCTCGGCGTGGCGATGTCAATCGCTGCCACGGTCGTGGCCAGAAGAGACAGACGGAAGGATAGTCTTGTTCGTTTGGTTTTCATTTTGACTGATCCTCCGTCACTCGCTCGATGGGCTGCCTGACCCTTGTTGTTGAATTTCACGCACTGCATCGAGGTTGTTCTCAGTCTGCGTTGGGCCTTGCGGTGTGATGCCCCCGCCCACTTGCGGCGTTGCGGCCGGTTCGGTCAAAGACCTCGGGACTTGGAAAGACGTGAATTGCGTCAGGACAACGAACGCCACGACGGCCAGGACAACGGCCAGTGCAATCCATTTCGTGAGGGTCATTTTCGAAAAGAGCTCATTGGTCATTGCCACCTCCGTAGATCAGCTCATAGACGGCATCGAGATTGTTCGGGCTGACGGTTGTGCCATTGATCGTGACACCCGCACCCGTCTGACCACCACCCACATTCAAATCCACGCCTCCAATTGCGGTTGTTGAGTTTCCAGCAAGGCCACCAATGGGCAGGAACTCAAAGGTTGGAAGTTGGAGCAAATCCGTGATCTGAGCCGTTAACTCGTCCATCTTGCTCTGCGCAAAGGAGCAAATCTGATCCTGAACCGCTGAGACCGCCGCCGCGAAGATGCCTTGCAAGTTCGGAACCTGGATCGCGATGTCGAGGTTCACGTCAAAGAGGTTGTCGAGGCACCCAAGAGCGCCAATCGATGCAGGCGCCTTGATGGCCTCCTCTCCTCTACGCACTTCAGCTTCAATCCCAGAGCGAATGGCCTCTGTGAGATTGATCTTCACCGTGTCCGTGCACCCTTGAGCGCCTGACGGAAAGAGTTGGATGATCTGGTCATTGCTCTGAGCAATAGCGGCGCTCGCCGACAGACATGTGACAATGGCCAAAGAGACAATCCAGTTTAGCAGTTTTTGTGCCATCAATTCACTCCAAGAGTTGCGCGCTCGCCCTGAAAAGGAGGAGTTTCACGGATAAGAACGGGGCGTTTTGCGCCAAAGCCTGGGAACCCGTCAGTGCCGGGATAGGTGCCGCCGGTGCCATAGCCGCCTGCGTAGCTGGTGCCACTTGCGGCCCCGATGCGGTTCAGAAGATGCGCTTGCAGTTCCTCGTAAGACGAGAACCCGTTTGCCGTCAGGTATTCCTGTGGGAAGACGGTCGGGTCCATGCCGCTCGCCACCCACTCGTTGAGGGCCCCAGCCCCCAGAAAATGCGCGGCTGTCAGCAGACCTTCTTGCGTGAAGGTCACGCCATTGATCGTTTGCCCGGCAAGCCCAAGCGTCTGCGAGGACAGAGAGCTGAGGTTGCGATCGGTGAGTTCTCCAAACGCCCTGTCTTGCAGCGAATGGCCGGACGAGCTGTTCAGGAAATCGCTCAGAGAATTGACGCCTTGACTGCGGGCTGCATCCGTCCATTCATAGTTGGCCCAGCTGCCACGCGAGCCGCCGGTGTGCCTTACATACCCTAAACTTGCCAGCGTGCCGGCTGTGATCTGATAGGCCCCCGCAGCGGTTCCACCTTGGCTGTTGAGCGCACCATAATTACCGCCAGATTCCTGCGATCGGATGAGATCTGCATAGGTCGAGGCAAGAGCTCCGAAAGGAACAAAGCACAGGACCAGGACAGCAAAGGCAAAGGCACGGGTCATCGCTGTGCCCCCGCGATTGTGATTTCCTGGACCGGCAAAGAGGCGAGGCGCTTGCCGGAGGTCGAGGAGACGATCGAGATCCCATTGCGTGTGAGAAGCTCGATGCCGCGGAAGCCTTGCTCATCGCGCACGCGCCGCGAGAGCCCAACCTCGCCTTCCAAAGAGCGTAAAACGCGGAAGATCTGATCTTGTGCATTCAGCAGGTAGATGGGGCAGCTTGACTGACCGCAGACCTCCGGGGAGCGCACCGCGATGAGCTTGCCGAGGTAGCCGTTCATATCGACGTCATAGACATCGACTTCGGGCGGCGCGAAGGCGCTCCGGTCACCGGCATCATAACCGCCACTGACCTGCTCTGCGACGATCGCCAATTCGGTCTCGGTCGCGTCACGCCTGGTCAGACCATCCTTGTTTGGTTCAGGCACATAAGACCGTGCGTTCCACGACCAAACCCGACCATCTGCGATGATGGACTTCATGCCGGTCGCCGCAACCCCAGTGAGGGCGAGTTGCTCCGCGCGCGGCCGCCGGAAGATCTCCAGCCATTGCTCATTGTGAAAGAGCGCGATCTGTACACAATCTTCTGCGCAGTCCCGGCCGTTGCCAAGTTCCACAAACAACTGCTCTGCGGCATCGCTTGGCGCTTCCAACCAAACCCGAACGGCGCGCACATGGCTGAAGGTGTTGCCATACATGCGCCGTGCAATCTGCGTCGCCTGAGGGTCGGTCTTCTCGAATGAGATCGTTTCCGTCGCGACGGCGCGATCCGTGTCCTGCGCGCCAGCAACCGAGCTCAAAGACGCAAGGACCAGGCCCGCCGCCCAGGACGCAAGAGACGTTCGACCCATCATGCAAAGGCTCCTTGAACAAGCGTGTCTGCAAGACGCGCAATGACGTTCCCGCGCGCGGCCTCGTCGATCATTTGACCGCTGGCCATGAGCTGCTCGAGTTCCGCTTCAATCTCGGGTTTGGCTGATCCTGCCGGGAACCTGCGCGCCAAAACGCGCCTGGCTTCTGGACTGCCAACGCGTTCGTAGAGAAGCGCACGAAGAGCAGTGTCTTCCGCTGTGGTGGACAGGGCCCAAAGCTCAATCGGTCCAAGCTGATTGTAGAAATGCTGGACATAGGTTTGGGATTTCAGCTTGAAGATCCCAACGATTGGAGCCCCCTGCCCCGGTTCCGGGCCGCTCAACCTTGAAATCACAGGCTTCAACGTCTCGGGCAGATCGTAAGTATCCATCACCGCCTTCACGCTGTCGGCGGTTGGGACATTGCAGAGGAAGATGTTGGTCGCGAGTTCGCGGATAGAAGGATCAAAGTCCCCAATGAGCTGGCTGGCGAGCGAGATTTGGACGCCCGCTTTCCGACCCACCCGCACATCCGCCACCACCTGGTCCCGGATGCCAAGACCGCCGGTCAGGTGATATTCGTCGATGCAAATGCGCTTGGGCATCTGGCGGTTGTTTTGCCAGCGCAACAGATGATGCGCCTTTACGGCCTCAGGCAAGTCCGCAGCTTTGATCTCGTCTTCATCCAGCCAGAAATCCGCGGTCAGCGTCTGGCGCGCCATCATATACATGACCGCGGTTTGCTTGCGGCCGCGTGTCCCTGTGGCTTGCGTGACCCCGGCAAGATCAAAGGCGACGATACGGGCGTTTGAGACATCAAACCGGGTTGGGCTGGCTAGGATCACATATTGTTTGATCGCGCCTGTGATCTGGCGTTGGAACGCGCCAACAAGCGGCTCTTGGGTCGATTGAACCCGCATTTCCACAAAGGGCTCACGGATTGTCTCGGCATTTGAGATCGGAACCAGGTCGCCGAGCACAGGCACTGCGAGCCTCTGCGCAAGCGCCGCGATATGGAACTCACCCCGGTCAAAGAGAAAGTCGACGATCTCCCACCAGCTGGTCGCATTATCGGTCTCGAACCCATGGCTTTGGAGGGCATCGTCGACCTTGAGCTCCATCCCTGGCGAGTATCGCTTAGGGCTCACATCATCTGCATGGATGCGGTACGCCTCATCAACGCAGGCCTCTGCCAGTTGAGAGATGCCGTCATAAGGCGCGTCCCCATCTTCGGGCGTGCAGATGAGTGCGATCAGATTGACCAAAAAGGCTCGTTCATGGGCAAAGGGCCTGCGGCACCCCAACTGCGTATCAAACGGATTGACCGCGTCCTGTTCCACCATGCGCAACCGATGGAACATGGCTTCATGCCGACGTTTCGGGGGCAGCGCGTCTCTGATCAAGCTGATCAGACCAGACGATGAAGGACCGATATCGATGATGGAGATACGCGGCAGCAAGGCACCATCGTCTTTGTCACTGCCGGCCTGCGGCGAGAGCGCGACCCCAAGGTTGATCGCGTTCATCAAAACGGATTTGCCGGACCCCGGCGTTCCCACCATGATGTCGACGCTGGCATTCTGTTTCGAGCTCCCAGGCTGATAGGGAAACGGCTTTCCGTCTGAGGTTCGAAACACGATCGATCCCTTCTGCCAAGGGCACGCGGGGCGCGCGAGCGGTGACATGGCCAGTACATCGAGAAGGTCCGACGCACAGCTCTCGGCTGTGGACGCGGTGGAGAGACCCAGGGCCGAAGACATGACGCAATCAAGCGGATCACCGGCGATTGCATTGGTCTGACTATTGCCCCAGGACCGCACCATCTCTTGGAGTGAGGCCACATGGGCGCGCAGAAGCGCAATATCGTCCGCAGGGGCCCAGGCACAGAAAGATGCGCGCCAGCGCACCACGGTGTTGCCGTCCCCATCAGTCTGGCGCAGCCGTGCAAAGCTTTCTTTGATGCGGCCGTTATGTGTGGGAGCGGTCCACTCGAGCAGTCTTGCCAGTTGCTCGCGTAGAACCTGTCCTGCAAATCCGCCGCTTTCAACCAGCATCGCGCAGCGCCAGGAGATTTTGGCGCCGTTGGTGACAACGCGGCGGATCAAGTCATTGAAGGCCACCACGATCTCCGGAGGCAGCGTGATGTCAAACCCTGAAAACACCGTGTTGCCGATCTGAACGATCTTGCTGTCGACCACCTCGGCGTGGTCCGTGAAGAGCTGCTCGGAGAGCGTCGGCCAAACAAGGTTCGACAGGTCCTTGCGTTTGAAGTGCCGATCAAGCGTCGGCATACGGGCGCGCAGCGCATCGCCTGGGAGAGTGGCCCGCCAGGGGTGGTTCAAGCCGAGTGTTTCCGGAGCCAGTGCTTTGCGAATGGCATTGAGCGCCTCATAGGTGTCGAGGGTTTCCAGAACGATGCCAGCGCCTCCGAACTCGCGTTCGAGGGCTGTGACAAGGCTCTCGTGCCGGACGGATAAACCCTCGAGTGCGGCATCAGGGATTTGTCCCAATGTGAGTGGTGGCGCCGCTTTGAGCGTATCCGAGCGCTTTACTTGACTGCGATTGCGATCATCATTGGTCAGAAGCGACGGCCGGGTCCAAAGGGCGAGGTAACAGCGCTCGCCGTGGATCGTGTCGGGCAGAAGCTTACGGCGTTCGCCCAGAAGATCGTGAAGATCGAGCGCGTTCGTTCGCGCAATGCGCGCCGTGTCATCGATAATAGTTTCGATCTCGCGCCGCCCCAGCTCAGGGGAGTGGCCAAACCAGAATTGCAGCGCGAGACCAGGCTTTGAGAAGAACGGAGACAGACCGACACGGAGCCTGTCGCAGGCTTCCGTGATGTCTTGCTCCCCGGGGAGAGAACGGAACCCCTCAAGCCGGAACAGGGTGACCATTGAGCCATCTTCGGCCAGCAGCGCGTGATCGCCGTGGGAGGTCTCAAGACGGCAATAGCTGTCGAGAGACGCCCCAAGGGTGTTGCGACCAAGATATGCCGCTGCCTGATGCCAGAAGGCCACCATCCAGAGGACCTCAGTTCAAGGACCGCAGCTGACCATCCACGGTCGACTGATCTGCGCCCGTGCCGAAAATCGAGGCCACACCAACATTCAGGAAGGTCGGGATTGCGATCATGCAGGCGGCTGCGAGTGACAGCATCAGGATGCGTCCTACTTCGACCGAATTGTCGTTGGTGGTGCGCGAGCGGCGGATCATCGCCATGACCGCCATGATCCCGAAGGCCACACCGAGAACAAACGAGATCGTGCCCAGAATGTCGGCCGCAGGACCAAGCTGGCTTGTCCGCATGTCGGTGAAGATATCGCCAAAGGTCTGCGCGGCGACAGGGGGTGCCGCGAACACCGTGAATGAGAGCAGCGATAATGCGGCGAACGCGCGAGGCGATGGCAGGCGCAATCTCGCGGTCAAATTGAAAGAGGGCATGGGGTCTGTCCTTTCATGGTCCAAAGAAGAGGTTTTCGAAAAGGCCAACGGTGCGGGGCAAATCCACCGCCATCACGCCAGCGATCATGTGAATGAAGCCTTTGCCCATCAGGCCTTGCGACGGCATGTCGGCAGACTTCACACAGAGGAAAAGACCGCGGACCACCGCGAGCAGGCCGATGAACTGCGCGACGCGCACCAAAGCGATCAAAATAGCCTCGCCCGGCGCGCCTGCGACCGGAGCGAGCATCTCCGGCGCATAGGCCATGATCTCGCTCGCCGCACTCGCTGTTGTGTTCGCGGACCCGTAAAGCGAAGCGATCCAAGCTGAGAGAGTCAAATCCAATGAGATGATCAGCAGACCGAAGGCGACATACATCGCAGCTTGCCAGAATCCATGACGGCGATGATGCGCATGCGATCTTTCCTCCGCTGTAATGAGGAACAGCCGCACACCCATGATCACGAGGATTATCCCAAGCACAAAGCACAGGACTGCCACAAAGGCTTGCGCTGGTGACAAGATTGCGACGACACGCTGAAAGAAGGCGGTGAGCTCGTCCATATCCTCGCTCTCCGATCACTGCCCCTGCCCTTCCGGCGGGTTGGAAGATGAAGGTGTAACCACCACGCGCTGCGGTTGCTCGCTGACAGCGTTGAGAATTGGCGTAACCTGAACAGGACCAAATCCGTTTCCGGGAAGAGGTGACGTCTCTGCCGACCCGGCCGTCTCGACGCCGCCAGAGAGCAATTGCTGAAGCGCAGCACCATGTGCTGCATCAAGCCGTTTGCCTTCTTGAAGCTGCGTGATGATCCTTGGCAGAACGCCGCCCGGACCAGACAAGCTGTCGAGCTCAGCGCGCAGAACCCGGTTTTCCTCTGTCAGAGCTGTGATGCGTCCCACGAGGGGCGATAGGTCTACGGACGAAGCTGTCTCAGACACGATGTCAGGCGTGGGCGCGTTCCCCCAGGTCTGCCAGGCGATTGCGGAACCCGTCGCGGAGACGACCAGGAACCCCAGCCCCAGCATGGCCATGCCAGCGCTCGACAGGATGGAAGGCGTTCGTTGTTCCCGTGTGTGGCTGTCATGAGCCTGCTGCATTCCATCCCTCCACCGACGCTGTCTTTGGAAATCTGGGGACCAACTCTGGCCCTGCGTCGGAATCGCACTAGATCGTCTTGATTTATATCTTTATATATAACGATACACACAACGATGTAAACTGGACATTAGGGTTCCTGTGACCCGCTGCCGCAGCTTGGAGAACTCCCAATGCAAAACACCGCGACCTCGCCTGCCCCTCGCTTTGGTGTCTCACACATGGCGATGATTCTTTCTCTTGGCCTTGCGATCTCCGTCATCTCTCAGCAGGCGCTCGCGGAAGGGAGTGAGTGGAAGGAAAACTTCGCGGCCTGCGCAGGGAACTCGCCCTTCATTGACGGCTTACTCGCACAGCATGGGGCTACGCACAGGCCTCTCATGCGCATCGGAGAGATGCAGGCCTGGGCCATCACGGGAGACGACGGCAAACCAGAACTGGCTTTGACGACAGGTGATGGACTCACCATCATTGGAAAGGTGATTGGACCACAAGGGGAAGACATTTCGGCCGCCCTCTTGACCACCGTTCCAAACGCATCACACGCTGCCACCACAATCACTCAGGCGCAGCCCTCTCAAGCCTCTGAGGAAGACTCACAAGCGCCTACAACGCTGCAGGTGCCAACGACACAACTCTCCTCGTCTCCGCCGGTCAGCAATCTGCCTCAAAGCACTCCGGCACCACAGGTTCAGCAACAGGCGGCTCAGCTTCCGGAAAATCCCGTCACGACTGCCCCCATCACGGCAACCGCCGCTCCCTCTCCAGAAGTTCAGGCTGGGATGAACACGATCTTCAGCCAAGCCACCAATGAGAGGGTTTGGTTCTCGGCGGCAACGCCAAAGCCCGGCGCGCCTGTCGTCTACATGCTTGCTGACCCAGCCTGCCCGCATTGCCAGTGGACCATCGATCAGATGCATAGCCAGATTACGGCCGGTGACATCGATCTGCGGATCATCTTCGCACCGGTGACCGGCGTTGACGGGTTCAACACGAGCCTTTCGATCCTGCATTCCGAGAATGTCGCGGAGAGCTTCATGGCCCACATGACTTCAACCACACGCGGTACGGCGGCCGTCACCCAAATGAACACGACCGAGGCGGACCAGGCCGTCATCCGAGGCATCGTCGACAACATCAACTGGATGCGCGCCAATCGGATGCCGGGGGTGCCGTTCTTTCTCTATATGACGGATGACGGTGCGCGGTTTGCTTTCTCAGAGCTGCCGTCCGATATCCTCACGCTGGCAAAGGCGCTGTAATGAGCGGCGATAGCGAACATCTCGCCAAAACCGAGGCGATCCTCAGAAACGCACGCACTTTTGAAGCCGCCTACAAAGTGATGGCGCGCATCGCGCTTGGCTTGGGCGTGTCGACTGTGGTGCTTGCGGCCTCAACGGCGTACCTCGCCATGTCCAAACCTGAGCCGAGATATTTTGCGACGAGCACGGATGGACAGATCCTGCCGCTTGTGCCCCTCGATCGCCCGCATCAGACGGCGGCTGAAGTGAGCAACTTCGCGGTTCGGGCCGTTACCACGTCCCTGACCTACGACTTTGCCAATTACCGCGCCGATTTTAACAACGCGCTGCAGTTCTTCACCAAGCCTGCAGGGTGGAACCAGTTCGTCGATGCAATCCAAGAATCTCAAATGCTCGATCTCGTTCAAAAGCGCCGCCTCAACACCACCGCCGTTGCAAATAATGCCGTCATCGTGCGCGAAGGCATCAACAGCCGCGGTATCTACGAGTGGATTGTGCAGATCCCGCTGCGCGTGACGTATCAATCCGCGTCAGAGGTCACCGGGCAGAACTTCTTGATCACCGTCAATATTGAACGCTTGCAAACTTACGAGTCGCCCTACGCGATGGCCATCTCCCGCTTCATCGCAGCGCCAGGAGGAGCCTAGTGATTACACCCTTTCCAAAACGAAGACGTTTCTTATCACCCACCGCGCTGGCACTGGTCATCGCATCCTCTCAGATGGCAACGGCCCAGAACATCCTGCTCGATGAAACCGGCGACGAAACCGTCCCGCCCAGCACGGCCGTGCAGCGTCCCCTGCCCGCACCGACAGAGCGCCCGGTTGCGACTTTGCCAGGCCAAGAGCCTGATACAACCGTTGTCACCATTCAAAACGGTCAGCCACAACCGGCCGCCCCCGCACTGCCAACCGGACAGCAGCCGGTCTCGCAGAACGAGCGCAATCAACAACTGCAGGCGCAGCCCTCACAGGAGCAAACGCAAGTTGGCGATTTCCCGATTATTGGAGCGACAGAACTCTTAAAGAGCCTCGATGAGCTTGATCGACCGCTCACGCCCGAAGAGATCACAGCCTACGGGGCTGCGCTGCAAAGCCAGTTTCCGATGACCCCTGAGATGATCCTCGACTACAGGCGCCGCCTTGATGAAAGCCAGAAGGCTGCAGCCACGCCGCCCTCTGGTCGCTTTCCAAATGCCATCACGGATTCCGTCCATCTGACGTTGAACCCCAATCAGGTGCCAGAAGTGCTTCTGACCGGACCAGGAACAGTGAGTGTCATGGCGTTCTACGACCGAACCGGCAAAGCCTGGCCCATTGCGTCTTACGTCATTGGCCGCCCAACGGGGTTTCAGGTCTATGCGATGCAGGAAGGATCCAATCAGCTTGCAGTCACGCCACTTGTCCCGCATGGCTTCTCAAACATCATCGTTTCTCTTGTGGGAGAAAGCAGGCCTTTGGTCTTTGATGTTCGCACCAATTCTCTGAACACCCACTATCGTAGAGATTTTACGGTCGATGGCCTGGGGCCCAATGCCGAGCGGGCCTCCCCTGCCCCATCTGCAGCCGAGCCGCGCGTGCGCGCTTCAAACAACATCATGATGGCTTTCGCCACAGGCACAGACATTCCCGGCAATGCGCAGCGCCTCTCAACCGACAATCCAGCCGTTCGGGCGTGGAGCTTTGATGGCGCGCTGTATCTGCAATCGCGTGAGACAGTGATCTCTCCGCCTGCCTCTCAGATCCTGACCGCTGCAGGTCAGATCAAAGCCTACAGGATAAGGCCAACTGCCGTGGCGTTGATCTCCGTAAATGGCGTTGTCTCGAAGGTGAGGATTTCCCAATGACAGATATTGAGAACACTGGCAGCGATGATGCCGCTACAAGTGGCACGGAGCGCGAGCCAAATCCCGCATCCGCACGCCGGGTCGAGCGCCCGCAATCGAAAGGCTTCCTGTCGTTCCGAAACGTGGCCATTCTCGCCGTGATCGGTGTCGCAGGGGCTGTTGGTTTTGAGCTATGGCGCAATCCCGAGCTCATCGGCGACAGCAGGCTGGGCGGCACACCCAATCTTGATGCAACGCCCGCTGGTGACCAGCTGCGCACCTCCGAGCGATACGAGGACAACCTGCGACGCCAGAATGAACAAGGGGCACAGGACGCCGCCGATCAGGGCGACTCTTTCATCGCAACACCGGATGAGCCTCTACGGCAGATCGATGAACCGGCTGTGACACAAGCACCCAATGTGAACAGGCCGCTACCGCCTGCCAATCCAAGGCCTGAGCCTGTCGAGCAGCCAAGGACCGTCGTGATTGAACGCCAACAACAACCTGTCCGACAGCAACCAGCGGCCCCTGCCCCAGACCCAGGTCCGGACTACGCCCGTATCAACCAGCTTGCACAGTTGATGGCGTCACAACAGCAAGGCCTGCTCGAGTCCTGGCGGGTACAGCCATCTGGTGTCACTGTTGTGGTTGAGCAAGAACTGATGCCCCAATCGCAATCAGAAGCTAACAGCGCCGCGTCTGATGCGCGACAATCCTTTGGGGCAACCGGGCAACCGCCCACCGGAGAGTTGTTTGCCCGTGCCGGTGACGTCGTTCTCGCGTCCACGATCAACACAAATGACAGCGACACGCCTGGACCAGTCATCGCAGAAGTGCGGCGCGGACCGCTGCAAGGTGCCCGCCTCGTCGGTGGCTATCAACCAAACCAAAACAATACCCATCTCATTGTACAGTTCGGCTCTGCAATCCTGCCCGACGGCACTGAAATTCCAGTGACAGCTTATGCAGTCGATGCGCGGCAAAAGTCTCTGTCTGTGAGAACCGACTTGGATCGTCGATTGGTACAGCGCTATGCGCCACGTGTAGCAGCAGCATTCGTCTCTGGGCTTGGCGAAGCACTTTCAGATCCTGGCAGCACGGTCGTCGATCTCGGTGGTGGACTTGGGATTACAAGACCCGAAGCCACGTTTGAGCAAGGTGTGTATCAAGGTCTTGCAGAGGTTGGAAACGATCTTGCCGATGAGTTTGTGCGTGCCGCCCCAAGGGGCCCGCTCATCAGTCTGAGATCGCGCCAGATCATCGGTGTCCTCTTTGCCTCCAATGTTGAACGGCCTTAATCCGAATGGCTGAGGAGCGCTACAACATCTATCGATCGGCTGTGCATTGGCGCTACGCAATGGCACGTCCCATGCTGACTTTCTTCGACGCGCGTCTGGTTTTCTTCATCGCGCTTTTTGCGTTCCATATCCGGTGGTGGACGTTCCTTTTGCTCGTTACTGCGCTTACGCTGTTTGGGGTTGCTGCACAGCTCAACTACTCACTTCATAGTGTGGTCAGGCTGGTGAAATCGCGCATAGCCGGTGCACACCGACCAGCTGTGCCTTACACGCGTTTGCGACCCATGGTTGACCACCATAGTGACCGCGAAGCTGATCGCTGACACGACACAATTCAAGCGAATCGATGTCTCGATTCTGTTCAGATTGGCCATCCGAGCGTGTCGCTGGCCGCACCGTAACGTCAGTCTCTACGAAGGACATTACTGTCTAAGAGCTTGGATATTCGCAGCTTTTCATGCGCGCAAAAGTGAGTTCTTCAAGTGGTTTGCTAAATGTCCGCTCCCTTTAAGTATAAGAAAAACAATCTCTATTTGCTAGTTTTGACTGCAGTCAACTACGCCAAGACACGGCAACACACAGCCTTGTGTTTAAGTTATTGACGCCCGCAATATCTAGGTGTCCAGGGCAGCTTTTGCTATCAGATAAAGGGTTGCTCGCTAGACATTTTTGACCATAATAGCGCCAAAATATACAAAACGGCGTAATTAGCGCCATTACGACGAGAGAGCAGATGACCAGCGAGCGGCCCTTCCCGGCTTTTGAGTTCGACAACAAGATCCTGGCGCAAGGCGCTGAGATATCCCGTCGTTTGGATATGTTGCGTCAGCAGCAATTCCCACCTGATGCCAGAAAAAAGCTGCGAAGCTTCTCAATGCAAGAGGTCGCGCGTTTTCTGGGCGTCAGCCCGAACAACTTAAAGCGTCTCAGTCTGGAAGACAAAGGCCCTACCCCAGAAGTCAAAGCGGGCGGTCGACGGTTCTACACTGCGGAACAGATCCTTGAGCTGCGGACTTATCTCGACAAAACAGGTCGCCGGGCCACGAAGAATTACGTCCCGCACCGGCGTGAGGGTGAAAAACTTCAGGTGATCGGCGTCGTGAACTTCAAGGGCGGTAGCGGCAAGACAACGACCGCTGTGCATCTCGCCCAACAACTGGCTTTGTCCGGACATCGTGTTCTCGCCCTTGATCTCGATCCCCAGGCGTCGCTTTCAGCGCTTTTTGGCTTTCAGCCTGAATTGGACAACAATCGATCCGTTTATGATGCGTTGCGCTACGACGAGCATCGCTGCTCGATCAAAGAACTCATCAGCCAAACCAACTTTCCAAGTCTCGATATCGTTCCTGCAAACCTTGAACTGTCGGAATACGAGTTCGAAACGCCTCTGGCTGCTCAAGCGACACGAGAAGGAAAGCTCTTCTTCACCAGGCTAACGAAGGCTCTGGAAGGCGTGGACAGTGAGTATGACGTCGTCGTCTTGGATTGTCCGCCTCAACTTGGGTATTTGACCCTCACAGCGGTGACTGCAGCGACTTCGATTTTGATCACTGTCCACCCTGAAATGCTCGACCTGATGTCGATGAGCCAATTTCTTTTGACGCTCGGCAACTTCACCAAGTCCCTTATGAAGGCCGGCGCGCAAGTCGAGATGGATTGGCTGCGTTATCTGATCACGCGCTATGAGCCGACTGACATCCCACAGAGCCAAATGCTGGGCTTCATGCAGTCCATGTTCGCTGAAGAGATCCTGACCAACCAGATGCTCAAGTCGACGGCGATTTCAGACGCCGGTCTGACCAAGCAGTCTCTCTTTGAAATCGAACGCGCCAACATGAACCGAGAAACCTATGACCGTGCATTCGAGTCCTTATGGAACGTGAATGCTGAGGTCCAAGATCTCATTCACAAGGCATGGGGTCGGTCATGATGGAGTTGACTGCAGTCAAAATTGCCAAAAAAACGCATGAATTCAGTCCCATAATCAGAATTGGGTGCACAGATGCCTAGGAAAAATCCTTTTGAGACGGTTTTGGGCGACACCCCTGCCCCTTCGCAGGACGAAATTCCGGCCTTCCAAGCCCGCGGCGCCTCAAGATCGATCACCAGTACCCTAGACGATCTGGCTGACAAAGCGGACAAGCTCATGGAAGGTGAGACAATCGTTGAGCTTGATCCAAGTCTGATTGATCCGTCATTTATAAAAGATAGGCTCGAACACAACGCCGAGGAATTCGAGGCGCTTAAGAAAGCCATTGCCGAAGAAGGTCAGTCTTCTCCGATCCTCGTGCGTCCTAACCCTGAAGACAAAAGCCGGTACATGGTTGTCTTTGGTGCGCGTAGAAGGCGTGCAGCAGAGGAACTTGGTATCAAAGTCCGCGCTGTCATTAAAGAAATGTCAGACCGCGATCACGCCGTCGCACAAGGGCAAGAGAACGCGGCCCGCGCAAATCTCTCATTCCTAGAACGTGCTTTGATGGCTGCCGAAGTCTCCGGTAGGAACTATGATAGCGACAATACAACGGTGCTTTCAGCGCTCGCTATCGACAAAGCGACGCTGTCCAAGATGCTTGCTGTCGCAGGTATTGATGCCAAGGTTCTCGCGCAATTGCAGTCCGCCACGTCGATCGGGCGTGACCGTTGGTACGAGCTCAAGAACCTCTTGGACCGACCGGCCAACCTAAAGCGCGCTTTGAACCTAGTCGAAGCTCAGGATTTTATCGATCTCGATGGGGACAAGCGCTTCGATCATCTTTCTTCGGCATTGAAGCGAGGTCGCAAACCAACAAAAGGAGCCGTGCCGAAAGGACAGTCCTGGTCTCCCAAGGACAAAGGCGTTGAGGTCCAGTCTTCAACGCGGGGCAAGAGCTTCACAATCGCTGTAAAGGCTAAAGACCGCAGCGGCATAGAGTTTGGGGAATTCGTCTCCAAACGCCTTGATGACCTTTACGAGCAGTTCAAGGCGGAAACCAAAACATGAGGAAATGATACAGGCAAAAGAAAAGCCCTCCACCGTGCGGTAAGAGAGCTGATCTATCTGTTTAGCACCTAATAGATAGCACTCACCGCGAATCACTGTCAACGCAGAACACCGATTAGGTGAACGGATTTCTATTGCCTTCTTTCGAGCAGAGGAGGTCAAACACCCATCATGGCACATACAGGTTGGCGCAAGCCGACACCGGGTCTTTTGCAAGCTGAAAAGCATGCCCAAGCCGGTGAACAGCTCTCTGTACCCAAATCTCAGGCAATCGTAGCAACGAAGAAAATCGCTGCAGCGATCGGTCTCAAAGCCCAAGACTTACTTCTCCTGGACACTTTTGGCGCGGTTACCCAGCCGCAGGACTGGGAGCAGGGCAGGCGTCCCATTGTGTGGGCCTCGAACAACTTCCTGATGGAGCAGACGGGTTTCTCTCTCGCAACATTACGTCGGCATATCCGTCGTCTCTGTGAAGCCGGGGTCATCTGGATGAAGGACAGCCCGAATGGCAAACGTTGGGGCCGCCGTAACGAAGAAGGGTATATCACTGAAGCTTATGGTTTCGATCTGGCACCACTTGCGGCGCGTACGGAAGAATTTGAGGCTCTCCAAGCCCACCTACAAGAGGAGCGCCAATTCTGCGCGTCTCTGCGCAATACGATCACAGTGTCTCGGCGTGTCATTCGCGCAAAGATCGAGAAGGCGCTAGAGAGCCGTCTACGCGGGCCATGGCGTGAGCTTGAGGAAGAGTTCGCAAGCGTGCTCCAGCGTCTTCCTAAGCGCTCTGTGGCTGCTGAGCGGCTATTGGACTACATCGACCAACTCAAAGCTTTCCAAGAGCGCGTAGCGCAAGCCTTCGAGGCGGCATTCGACTGGCCTGAGCAGTCTGATGAAGTATCTTCCGACAAGAGCGTTGATACCGAAATTGGAGCGGCTCCATTTTCTATGAATCATTCACCCACGGGTCTCGAAAATGAGACCCACATACTAACTACAAATGAACCTAATCCCGTAAACAGTAATCGCTTTGAAACAAAGCACGCGGCGGACGATGTGCCCGGAAATCCAACCAAGGAGCCAGTTGAGAGACCTGAAGAGGTTGATCTAGATATCAGCTGGACCACACAACGTGGAAAACGTGGATCAGAGATCGATGTACCCATGTTGATGATTGCCTGCCCGGAGTTTGCCGAGCTCGCGCGGTCGATGGAGGGCGGATATCTGCGTGATTGGATGGATTTCCATCGGGCGGCGGCCAAGATCAGAGGGGTGGCAGGTATCTCAGAGGACGCTTGGAACGTCGCCAATAAGGTTATGGGACCTGCGATCGCCGCGGCCACAATCGCGCTGATCTACGACAAGCACGTTGAGGGGCAGGTTAAGTCCGCCGGCGGATATCTCCGGGCAATGGTAGAACGCGCGCAAGCCGGTGACCTTCACCTTGATCGGAGCTTCTACGGTCGCTTGAGCGAAGCGAGGGCAGGGTGACCTCCAGAAATCTGCATTCCTCGACACTTACTGGACATGTCCTGGACCCATGCTCATCTTGGGTTGTGACTTCATCATGCAGCCTGTTCATGGAGCGATATTGATATGGCGCAATCCAATGGGTTTGGAGATCGTCTCACCGCGGAAGAACAAGAGGCTTGGTTTGTTGAGTTCACGGACAAAATGGCGAAACCAAACTGTTCCGAAGAGGCCTTTTTCCGGGCGCGGCGCGAGCTTGGCAGGGGCGTGGGGCTCTCTAAAGCGGGTGATCTGGTTTACCAACGCGACACGGCGCGAAATTGACGCCTTCAGGGAATTTGACCTGAGTGGAAACAGAGTTCCAAGCGGTTAGCAATGTGACGTGTGTCGCGTGACACTTGACACATGCAGTTAGGTGAGCTAAGAGAGAACGATGAAGATCGAGAGTATTGCCCACAAGGGACTCCGGCGCTTCTTTTTGACCGGTAACCCAAAGGGCATCGTCGGTGATGCAGACAGGCTGCGAAAGATGCTGGCTTTCATTGATGCGGCAGAGAACCTGGAAGAGTTAGGTTTACCGCCGAACTACGGACTTCACGCGCTGACAGGAGATCGCAAGGGCACCTGGTCGATGACTGTGACGAGAAATTGGCGCCTGACGTTTCGGGTGAACGAGGAAGGCGCTCCGCTGGACATGGATTTGGAGGACTATCATGGCTCTTGAAATGCACCCATCACTCACAGTCCATGTGGGAGACTGGCTCAAGACCGAAATCGTCGAACCTGCGTCGATCAGCGTGAAGGATCTCGCAGAGCATTTCGGCGTATCCCGGCAAACCCTGAGCACCTTGCTCAATGGCAATGCTGGTTTGTCCGCCGATATGGCGATCCGGTTTGAAAAGGCGTTCGGCATCAAAGCCGATACGCTTCTACTCATGCAGACGAGTTACGAGTTGGCACAAGCACGACTGCACGAAGAGGATATCCAAGTCGGGAAGCTTCAGGCTGTCGCCTAGTAGGGCAGGGGGCCTAGAGGCCCGCTGCTTTGGTCAAATTCACTCGGAACCGATCTCGGCGACGCTGATAGGCCCGCGTCATTTCAGGCGAGGCATGTCCCAGTTGCTTCTGCACGTAGCGTTCATCCGCTTCAGCGTAGGAGGCAAGGCCCGAGCGCAGGGAATGCCCTGAAAACAGTTTCACGCGTTCTGCATCAGGAAGATCAGGCCGAAGCCCTGCCTCCAACATCGTGCGCTTGATGAGACGTGCTACGTGTTTGTCGGACAGCCTAGCTGATTGGACGCCGCCATTGTCACGCGTCACCTGTCGGAAGATGGGGCCATGCGCGATCTTCGAGAAGTGAAGCCACTGCTCCAGCGCATGAACAGGGCAGGTTTGGTCTGAGGAGCCTCGCGCGATCTCTTTTTCTTTCCAGCCAGTCTTGGTGCTGAGAATAACGATGGCGCCGCCATCCTCGATCTCGACCCAGCCGCGACCGTCCTCCGTGTCTTCCCGATCGACATCAAGCCCGACAATCTCGGAGCGGCGCATACCACCCGCATAACCCATGAACAGGATCGCGCGGTCTCTGAGATCACGCAGGCCATAAGTCAGTGTGCTCACCATTTCGAGTAGCTCGTCGGGCGAGATGGGCTCTTTCTGCACAGGTGGCTTGCCATGCTGGCGCCGGATGCCGGCAAGGACTGTCGCGATATGTCGATCCTTGCGATCCAGATATTGGCCGCGTTGCTGATAGTTCCACGCGAGCCCTGACAGACGTCGTTCAATCGTCGAGACCGCGAGGGACGGGGAGGGGCCCTGCGGCGATGCGAGCTCTGCAATGTAAAGCCCGATGAGTTGGGGATCCGGCGTGAACTGATCTGCGCCGCGACGCCGACACCAGCTGCCGAAATGCGCCCAGTCCGCTTTATAGGCCTTATTCGTGTTCTCGGCCGTCGCTTGTTCAGCGTAGCCACGCGCCGTCTCAACGAGGTGCTCCAGGGAACCGGATGCGGCAACAGAGTCCGGAAGGCTGATCGCGGTCTTTGAAACATGATCGCTCTCGTCGCGCTGACTAGGATCGGGCGGGGCAGGGGCCTCTGAGCGCGAAATCTCGGTGTTTTGGGGTGGTTTGCTGGCCATTTCTGGAGGCTATCTCTTTGGGTCCGATAATGCAAACTTATTGGACATAGAAGAGATCAGCAGGGTGGGGCGGTTTATACAGTATATGGTAGCGGAAAGCGCCGCCGTGCGATAGTCTTGTGGTATGACCTATGCCGCTGACAGCTTTGATACCTTACCGAAGATGCCTTCCTGGGTCACTTCTGGGCGGCCCGAAACCTCTGAAGATGTTGCGTTTTTGTCGGGCGCGGCCCTCGGGCATCTGCATCTTGTGTTGACACAGCCCACAGTGCCCCAAGACTTGTTGCGAGCGCGGCTAGCACTGCGGGCGGCGGAGGTTTGCGTGGCACATAGCGGGCGTCCAGAACGGGCTGCAGACCTGCGCGACGCGGTGGCATTTTTGCAGCCAGGCGACAGCCCAGGTCCGGCAGGGGAGGTGTATCGATCCTGGCAGTGCGCTGTTGATAGGCCTATCTCGGTCAAAGCGCTTCACCGTGCGCTCCCACATCTTGCACCAGAACAGATTGCTGTCTGGCTTGACGCAAGACAGAGCGTACCCGCGGCACGGGCGGCGTCTGTCTTGGAGGCGGTGATCAACGAACGCCCGCGTGACTACGGCACGGCTCTCATCTTGGCGGATGCGGTCTTGGCACAGTCACTTGGATGGACGCGCGCAATGCCGCTCTTGCCGCTCGGATTGAAACGGGCGGGGCTCAGATTGGGCGGTGATGAGCTCTGCACAGCTGTTCATCGCGCAATCGTCAAAGTGGCGGGCCAAGTCGCACAAGAAGCAGCGCAACACACCCGCAGCGTCAGCAAGCTGCGGGCCGTCGCACCGAAACTCCGTGCCAAAGGAGCTGATGAGGCGGTCACGCTCTTTCTAAAATCTGATGCCATCGCTCCGATGGATCTCAATAGCTTTGGGTCGCAACGAGCAGCACGGCGGTTTTGTGATCGACTGGTTGAGCTGGGTACCGCGCGCGAGCTGACAGGCCGCGACACGTTCCGGCTGTATGGCGTGTGACTATGGCGCGGGATCATCTCGACACCGATCTGGATCGTGAGTTGGAGGATCTGCCTCAAGCCTTGCGCTGGCGCGAATGGATGCGTCGGATCGAAGCGGTGTTGTTTGCATCTGCATCGCCAGTACCGAGTGAGGACCTTGCGCGTGTGGTGGGGCAGGGGGTTTCGGTGGAAATGTTGATCCAAGACCTTATTGCCGATCTGGCAGGGCGTTCGTTCGAGGTGGCCAAAGTGCCGGGCGGCTGGATGTTACGCACACGTCCGACCTATGCACCGGCCATCAAAGCTGCAGCGGATGTGGGCGACCAAGACCTCGATCTGCGCGAATACGATGTCGCGGTACTGGCAGCGATTGCGTACCACCAGCCGATAACACGCGACGGGCTGAAGGATATATTCGGTAAGGAGATCAGTCGTGATCTGATTGGGCGGTTGCATGCGCAAGATCTGATCGCGACAGGGCCAAGGTCGCCGCGGCGTGGGGCACCATACACCTATGTGACGACGGAAAGGTTTCTGACCGCGTTCGATTTGGAGACTCTTCAGGATCTGCCGGACCGGGAGCAGTTGGATGATGCTGGCCTGGGCGCGGCGTAGCGGGTGAGAGTGATGGTTGTTTGGTGAGGGCGGCATTGGACAAATCGTGCAGGTTGTAATGGACATTTCGTGAGGCGGTTCGGGTCTTGGACACATTGGCCTTGTTTAATCGCATTTGGTACCTGCCTCACTTTCATCAGGCTCAATGCCTTCCAATCACCGGGTTCCTGACTTCCAATTGACAGGCCTTTTGAGGTCAGGCTGCGTTAATCTCCGCCTCCAGCGCCGCGATCGCGTTCATCACGTCATCAAAGCTTGGCGCGTCGCCCATGATCATCTCGCGCATTCCGGCGTAGTCTCGCCGTAGCGCGGGCTCGAGCTCAGCGCTTGGAACAAGGCGGAGTGATCCCGGTTTTGCGTCTTCATATCTCGCCCAGGCCGCCTTGAAGAACACCGATTTGTGGTGGCCGACTTCGCTCAAGAGGTCGAGATTGGCCAAAGCGCGCGCCTTGGCATCGTGCTGTGCCAGTTGCGCCATGTCATAGTAGTGTCGGGACATCCGGTCGGCGAGCGGTTTGCTGGTGTTCTGATGGAACAGCATGTGCAGAATCGTCGCCTTCTCCCAGAAGGTGCGCTCGATCCCGAGGGTGTGAACCTCGACACCATTCAGGCCAGACAGATCGGGAAAGGCCTGTTGGACATAGGTTGAGAGGGTCCGCTGCTCGGCCGGGAGCTGTGCGCCTCGTGCGCCGAACTCAAACCGTACGATAGGTTTTATGTAGCCTGGGTCGTCGTCGCCGAGTGCCGGGTAAGCGAATAGTATGGTCTGAGGATCGTTTTCGTCGATCTGGAGCGAGAACGGCTGCTCCAGGCTGTTTGAGAAGGCGGTGTTGATTTCGTCGAGAAGGGGACCTGCGACAGCGGCCTCGGCGGCCTCCTGAAGGTCTTGCAGCAGGGATTTGCGTTTGCCGCCCGTGAGGTCGGGGTTCTCAGGGTCACTGTCTCCCTCAAACCCGAGTTGGGCGCGGTCGAGCGACAGATCGACGTCCTCAGAAAACCGATGGATCACATCGTAGGCTTTCGAGAGTGATGTGCCTCCTTTGAAGATCAGGTGATCGCCAAAGGACGGCAATGCAAACAGGTTCTGTAGCGACCAGCAGACCCAGAAGTCTTTTTCGACAATCGCCTTGGCAAACCCAAGCTCTGCCTCGGCCTGGCGGAAAGCTTCATCTCGGTTTGCAGGTGTGTCGTTTGCAAAGGCGTCCATGCTCAGACGTGTGCCATAATCTGCTTTACGACCGGATGCATCCAAGCCGGGACATGCCGGCTTTGTTTTGCAAGCTGCGCCCGATCTTTGGCATCCAGCGTGCGGGCGATCTTGCCGATCACCTGATCATCCACACGGTCCTTGCCGACATAGCGGAGCGCCTGAAACACAGTGCCGGTCTTAGACCCGGCACCAACCAAAGTCTTCGGGGAGGCGTTTCGGAACTGGATCACCTGCCGTCCGATCTTCTTGGTACGTGTCGGCCCGTCGGTCATGTAGGTCGGATTGGACGGCACTTGGGTGGATAGACCCAACTGGTTCGCCGCCATCGCAGGGGAGGGTTGCAGAACCTGGTTGTCCTTCCGCGCTACCGCGCGTGCTATATCATCGGCGGACGGAGCCAAAACTCCAAAACGCGAGCTGTGTTTGGGATAGTCATAGAGCCCACGCGTCAACCGCCGGATCATGCCCTGATCCGCTAGACGCGATAGCGCCTGATCCACGCTTGCGCGCGATCCGATGTCGAGGAAGTCCGACGGGGCGAAGATGGCGCCTCGGCCCTTTCCAACGATGCGTTGCTTGATTTTTGACGTGATCATGGTTCAACTCCATGTCAGAAAATAAGATATGTTTTTCTGAACGTCAAGATAGAGAGATTCCGGTCAGGAGGGCGGGAAGCAGTCATTCGCGGCATGCGCAAAGTCTGATTTAAAAGGCTGAAAAGCTGACATTCCATTCCGTCACGGCCTGCTTCAATTTGCTCAACTTCAAGCAGAAACGAACGGACGCTCAGACTACGGGCGCTTCCAATGGTTGCTCTTGTAGACGGTCTCGGTTTCACCTGCAAAACTGAAGTTCTGGCTTGTCCACATGTTTTCGCCATTGGAGTTGAGTTTCGCGGGCTTGCTTAACTTATTAAATGTCCTGCTAGAAATGTAGGTGTGATAACCTGTATCGCGTGCATCTGAGAGTTTGGCTGAGAAGCTAGCGGCCTTTCCAATCCAAATGAGGTCATTACTATTTCGAATACCCGATCGGACCGCCCTGACTTCGCCGACGTCGATTCCAACCCCATGGCGGATTTCGATTTCGTTGTCCCTGATGGACTTGAATTGCTTTTTTGCTGCCGGATGGATGATCTTCCGAACTGCCCAATGGATTTCTCGCCCACAGATGGACGCGTTGCTGTTCTTACTGTCCCCAATGAATACGCCCATGACCCGGTCACCGTCGAAGCTCCGTATCGCCCCCCCATGTTTGACGATCAGTCTCGTTGAGCAGTCCAAGAAGCAGCGAATGATCTTTGCTGTTGTGCTCCATGGGCAGAGTTTCGATAGCAAAGCCGAGTTAGCAAGGTCTGCATAGAGAAACGCTGCGTCGATCTTTACAGCGCCGTCTTTTAGCACAACGTCGTCGGTGGTCGGAACCACTCTGCCTTCGCGCACGTTGAATGACGTGCCAAACAGCGTATCCACACGGTTCTTGAGGAATGTCTCGTCAGTTGCCAAAGTTCTGGTCCACAGAGTTGCCGATTTCGCTCAATCTTTTTTCTCGTCGTGAGCCTGTGTGAGCTTCAGGTCCAGGACGCCTGCAAAATAGGTGAGCAGCAAGAGTGACAGAGACCCGATCGCAAAAATACCAGTCTTTAGTTCGGTTTGGACGCTAAAATCAATCAGAGGAAGGTCGAACTTTCTACCATCGATTGTCAAAACGAAACTGGCTACGCCGTATAAGACAAACGCAATCAGGCCAAACCCGGCAGCGCTGGAGAGGTTTCGATAGCGCAATTCTGGGTTAACCAAGAGGACGCCCACAAAAACTGCGACAGCTAGCGACGGGCCAGCGAGGAAGTAGTATAATGTTCCTAACCCCATTGCCCAAGTTCCGACGCACGCGGATATCCCCGCCACAAGTCCGGCAATCGCGCTCTTTGAAGTCCATGAAAGTCCCGGCCTCGAGGTCTTTTCGCCCAACAGCCGGAGGTTCTTGCGTCCAACTGTGTCTACAAGATCGGTGAGCCGTCCATGGAAATCTGGATACGATCTAATGATCTCACGAAATTTGCTTGCCGACATCACCCGCGCTTCAAACACATCAGAGTCCACTACAACGTCTGCTGACCTAGCTTCACCTGGTTTCATTGCCGCCATCTCGCCGACAATTTCTGGGGTGCTCCTTGTGTCGATGAAACGTGAATTTATGAAGATATGCGCAGAACCAAATATGACGAAGTAGACATCGTCAGTCTCGTCACCGTGATTGATCAAAACATAGCGTTTTGGGTGCCGAACTACTTCCGAATGCTCCACGATTTCTGCCGCCAGTGCTTCATCACCTGCAACGAGCGCATTTCGACCAATGATCTGTCGGTGCTTGTCTAACACTTCTGTCGACAATTGATCATTTTCCACTGGTTGCGGTGGATCGCTTATTTTCTTCTTTCCAAACAGGTCTCTATTTCTTCCAAGTTAAGTATCTTGAGATGGTAGCTGCTCTTATTTCGCATGGCTTTCCCAACCATTTCGAGAGGATCAAAGCCGTAGAACCTAAGGTAATAGAACAACATTGCCTTGCGCACTGGGAGCTCGAGGACGCCGTCAACCATGCTGTACTCGATCTCAATCTGTTCTCTTTGCCTTACAGTAAGGGTTGGATCTGCCTGCAGTTTTAGTGCTGCGATTTGTTGCCAAAGCGCGTCTGGGCGCGGGTCCGGGCATCCCTCTTGTGATACAATTGCAGCTTCAATTCTTGAAAGCACAAAATCTGAGAACCGGTCCTTCTCAACATCAAAGGCACGCATGTGCCATCGGTGTCCGTCGCTAGCAATGGCATGAGGGCAAAGTGTTCGTATCGATTCTGAGTCTGAGCTGAGTGAAACATATCGAACCTCCAAGCATGCTTGTGCATCAATTGCATCGAGTACTGATCGAAGAATTTTTGGATCAACCTTACGAGACGCGATGCCAACAGCGTCAAACTGCGGCAAGTGAGTTGGCCAAATTTCCTCTTCAGTGCGATAGCCTTGGTGAAGCATCTCCAGATGACGAAAAAAACCGGAAGACTCCCCGCTGGAGAACTTTGGCTTGAACTTTGAACCCACGACGTAAGATCGGCGTCGCGGGTCGTAGCTCATGTTCCGGGGTGCGATATCGAGATATGTCGTTAGGTCGTTTGTCGCTTGTTGAGGCGATATCTCAAACTGATCTTGCAAGGCCTTGCGACCGATTGAGCCGGCCCATTGCAACTGAAAATCGATAAACTCGAAACGTCGCCGTACGCTTGGTTTGATGTCCATAGCTTACCCCCTGATGTCTCCTAATTTCTATCATATTGACATTGTTTTGGAAACTCCTATTTTATAGGATTACAGAAGAAACTGTGCGACTCGCTGCCATGCTAAGCCGCTATGTTAGGAGATGAAGATCATGCCTTGGAAGCACACGGTCGCACGTGATCGTATTCAGAAGCTGTTGGATGAAGTGCCCGAAATGGATGTCCAGCGCTTCGACCAGTATTGGTCGCGATATCAAATCGATAAGGCGCTGCAGACAGCGATGAAGCTGCCCACTACGCCGCCGCTTTTCAGTCTACCAAGGGACAAGGCCGTCGTAGTCGATACCGTTCAGATCTATATCTCGATCGTTGGGTACGATGAGATGCGTTTGGATGATGGTCGTGAAACCGAGGCATCTCACGCGCGGGCGCTAAAGGGGCTGCATCTATACTACGGCGCGGCGGATCGTGTGATCGAAGAAACCAATGCGCAAAGGGTCGACTTTCACAGCGGGCGGATGCATGCAGTTTTTCTTGAGACCGGGGGCGGGGGAGTATCGCGAGAAACTATAGGTCAAGCCCTTGCCCTTGCTGAAGATTTCAAGCGCGTAGTCCAATTGGCCAATGATCGGTTGGCCAATGGGGAGTTTGGAACTGAGTTCCGGATCGGTATTGATGTTGGGACATGCGTTGCGATCAACAACGGGACCGGTTCTGAACAAGAACCGATGTTCCTGGGTTCAGCTGCCAACCATGCGGCGAAGCTTGCAGAAGGTGATACGGTCGGTGTGTACGTTTCAGACCGAGTCAGAGCTGTTCTTGGATATCAAGAGGTTGGCATGCTCGAAAAGTATCTGGGACTGAACTCAAGCCAGATCAGCGCGAACTCAGCCTACACTTCTGACGATGGCAGCTTGATGTTTGGAGTAGCAAACAGGCAAGCCTTTTCGGAACGAGTTGTAGACACTTGGTCCGGAGATGTTCGAAAGGGGATTGTTGACGACTTAACGTCCCCCGATTTCAAGTTTGCCTTCAAGCAACCTCCTTTGAGCGAGATTGAATACTCAAAACTCTATCCGAGCAAATCAATCCGGATGCCCCTTGTTTCATTGTTCGCAGACTTATCGGGTTACACAAAATTCATCGACGAGGCAGTGTCCAAAGGAAATATACAGGATGCCGTTCGCGCGCTATTTGTCATACGCCAAGAGTTTCAAAACGTGGCAGAAGCCGACTTTGGCGGTCGAAAGGTCCGTTTCATCGGTGATTGTATCCACGCCTTAGTTGCAGAAGGCAGCGGTACATCGACTGACGAAGCTAGGAGTGTCGCTGCGGCCACTCAGTGCGCAGCGGGGCTTCATGCTTCCTTCGGCCTCTGTAAATCGATGCTTGAGGGGATAGAGACTTTAGAACTTGCCGTAGGTCTAGAGCTCGGCACGACTCCGATTTCGAGGATTGGTATTCGCGGCGAGCGATCCGTGCGAGTGGCATCATCAAAGGCCACATCTGAGTCAGAGAAAATGCAGAAAGAGTGTAACGAGAGTGGTGTAAAGATCGGACCAGATGCTCTTCGTGTAGCTCCCAAGGGACTTATTGATATCGTCGGTGACCAAGGGTACGCGAGAGAAGTCGACTACGACGATGTGTCAGCTAGCATTCTTGCGACGCCGACTGAGTTGACTCAACCGTTGTATGCCCGCGCCCACGCCCCTGCTGAACCAAGTCAACCGCGCGCCCATCTCGCAAAGAAATGAACTCTCTTGAGCTGCTCCTGAAACACACGCCTTCGTGGGTCCAGCTAGTAAGAAATAGAAAAGTATCGGTTCAGGTATCCTGCGCTCCCCGAAAAGCCAGCGGATTGATCGCAGGACACTACCTTTTGAAGCTTTCTCTCTTGAGAGGAGGTGGCGTGAGCGTGGCAGAGGGCGAAGGGGTCAGCAGCTTCCCAAAATCCTGCCCAGAGAGGCACATCAATCCCGATGCCACTTTTTGTATCTCCTACGGATCAACTGAACCGCTCATAGAAGAGCATGCGGCGATCGCCTGGTGGGAATACTTACGTATGTTCCTCCTTCATCAGGAGTATGCCCAGAAGTACGGAGTGTGGCCTCTTGAAGGAGGCCTTTCTCATGGAGAAGCAGCACGGTTTCAGGAAAAAATGGAAGAGTTGGCTGCTCCATTGGGTTGGAAGGAAGAAATTCTAGTCGGCATGTTTCGGAGCAAGGGCTGGCTGGCCAACAGCTTGCCCAAGGCGTCTCAGCGCTTGGACCGGTTACTCAATTCCAGAACTCCGTGCCCTAGAGGTTGTATACGTCAGGCTGACAGCAACCGTTCGATTGTTTGCCGTCCAGCAGATGCTGATCTTAGTGCAGCAGATGGGAAGCCGATCCTGAGGGCGGAGTGTCCAAACAGGTCGACATTAGAGCGCATTTCTTTACTCGAGCACAGGCGTCGCAAAGCGCAGAACAATTTCATCAAGGAGATCCGCAAGGATGCGCGTGTCTGTTGCGGGACGATGAAATACTGCCCACTGGCAAAAACAAGTTCGTGACCGATCCCCGTTTGGCATCGCTTCAACAAAGCGCGGAAATGCCGCGCTGCAAAAGATACCATCCTAGGAGAGCTTTGAGTTGGCAATTGTCGATTGGCAGCCTCGATACTTACTCCTGATTTTACGATATGTTAGTTAGTCGCTTCTTTACGACTTCTAAGAACCAATTGACCGCGGGAACAAGGGCGTCATCATTGAAGTCATATTTATCACTATGCAACGGAGCGCTGTCACCATTCCCAAAAAATCCAAAAGCGCCAGGTGCGAACGTTAGTGCCTGTGCAAAGTCCTCCGAGGCCCCCATACGCGGAGCAGCGGCATTGGTTCTTTCTTCTCCAAAGACTGACTTAGCCGCGTCCACTGCAAAATCGGTGACATCCTCGTCGTTCACCAATGGCACAAATATTCGCTCATAATTGACATCAACCTCACACCCGTGGGCGAGGCCCACACCTTTTGCAATTCGTCGCATTGATGTCTCGATAGCTTCGCTGGTAGTGGCATCGAAATGGCGGCAGTCACCTTCGATGCATGCCTCGCTAGCTATGGCATTCTTTATGTTGTCACCTTTGATTGATGTAACCGAAAGAACGGCTAGAGATGCCGGATCGATGTCCCGGGAAACGACCGTTTGAAGCTCGCCAACGATTGAGCAAGCACAAACGATTGCATCCTTGCAGTCTTGGGGGCGCGATGCGTGTCCACCGCTGCCTTGAACTCTGATTACGAAGCCGTCCTCAGCGCCCATGAATGGTCCGGATCTGATTTCAAAGGAACCTACGGGAAGGCCAGGTTTGTTGTGAAGTCCATATATTTCGTCAAATCTCATCCGTGACCCGAGTCCATCTGCAATCATTGACTTCATTCCCTAGCCCCACTCTTCAGCCGGTTGAAAAATCAGTCTTATAGTCCCGCTAAACTCTTCGTCTTTGGCTAGAGCGGCTGCTGTCCCTAACAGGATTGTTGTGTGGCCATCATGTCCACAAGCGTGCATTAACCCGGGTCTCGAAGAACTATAAGGCAGGTTCGTTTTTCCATCGATTTGCAAACAATCCATGTCCGCTCGCAACGCAATTGTCCGCTTCCCCTTTCCGCGACTTAGCGTTGCAACTACACCGGTATCACCGATGCCAGTTTCTATATCATCAATGCCAAAATCCTGCAGGCGTTCGACGATGAATCGAGCTGTGTCTTCTTCTGCGAAGCCGAACTCGGGATTTTTGTGCAGGTGACGTCGCCACTCACGCATCGCTCTGGCAAGTTCTGCTGAAACCAAATATCAAGCTCCTTTTATTTAGCTATCACTAAGATATCCGGAGATCATTGCATTTGGAAACATATGCGTAGCTAAACTCTGGTTCACTGAAGCCATTCTAGATTGTCGATTAGTCCAGGTGATTTTATACCCCAATCAACGACTTATATAGCTCGGGGTCAGTATCAGCCTCTGTTCCATAGACAAGGATCCTCGATGTTGTGTCGATCTTTAAGATGTCCCTCGTTTCTTCGCACTTGCAAGCATTCATGGCGCCAATGAGACTCGCGACACCAGCTTCACCAGCTACAATAGGTTGCCGATGAGCTGACTCTAGCGCGAGCAGCTTCATGGTTTCTGCGACCTCATCATCCGATATCACCATTGCAGCATCTGCGTGATCTTTAAGTATTTCCCACGCGAAAAGTGAAACCTCCCCACAGGCAAGCCCTCCCATGAGTGTTTCTAGATCGCCTTCTTGTCGGGAGCGGCGGCCGCTTTGAAAACTCTGGAAACAACAGCCGGCCGTCATTGGCTCGACTATTATAATCATTGGTCTTTTGGAGCCAAAAGTTCTCTTAAAGTGGCCGGTGACTGAGGCGGCGAAACCACCAACGCCAGCTTGGACAAAAACGTGTGTAGGCGGTCGGTGGAGTTGCTCAACAACTTCTGATGAGGATATCTCATATCCCTGCATGACATCCGAGGGGATTGGATCTGTCTCGTTATGGGCTGTGTCAGAAATCTCAACCCAACCATTCTCCTTAGCCAGCTTTGACGCGAGCAAGACACAGTCATCGAAAGTTCCTGGATGCAATATGAGCTTGGCACCCAATAGTTCCAGTGATTTGCGCCGTCCAAGGGACACTTCGTCGGGCAGGACTATGACACAACTACTGCCTGCCTTCTGGCAACCCCATGCAACCGACCTCCCATGATTTCCATCGGTTGCGCTCACAAATGTAGTGTTTGCTGCAAGCTCACTTGTGTCCGCGCGGGTTGTCTCAGTTTGGAGATACTTAAAAACAGCGTAAGCTCCCCCGAGCACTTTGAAAGTGTTTATCCCGAAGCGGCTGCCTTCATCCTTATATAGGACTTCAAGAACATCTAGATCGAGTGCATAGTCGCAAAGGGAGATCAGCGGAGACTTACTAAATTCTTCCCAGCTATGAATGATCTGTTTGGCCTGCGACAGACGATCTGTCGATAGCAACGAGTTTTGTTCTTTGGACCAAGGCAGATCACGCCCGCCTTGCTTATTTCTTACAACTTTGAATGACGCAATATGTCCAAGAGCACTCATTTTTTCCCTTCTCAATCAATGTATACTGCGTCTTGTCAGAGTTGATAAACAGGTCTCTGAAAGAGCAATTATAAAGGTACTGGTGACATGACGAATTGGAAAGGTCGGGACTTACTTGGGCTTAGAGATCTATCTCGTATCGAGATCGATCAGGTGATTGCATGCACTTTGGAGTACGCAAAGGGCGATCCCCAGCTGAACGAATACCTACTGAAGGGTAAAACTCTGCTATCAGCTTTTTTTCAGCCCTCCACCAGAACGCGGCTGTCTCATGAGGCGGCAATGACCCAACTTGGAGGGCGTGTCATTGGGTTTGGTGACCCAAAAATGACCCGTGCCGGAGATTTCTACCAAGAGTCAATCCGAGACACATTTGGCATGCTGGAGCACTACGCGGATGTTATCGTGATGCGTCACTACGAACGCGGAGCCCCCCACGAAGCAGCTAAATGGTCACGTGTGCCAATAATTAACGCCGGTGATGGGTGGGGCGAGCACCCTACGCAGGTCCTTACGGATCTCTCAACCGTTGTTTCAAAAAAGGGCGCGATCGATGGGTTACATTTCATGTTGGTCGGCGATGGACGTATGCGGACAATGCACTCAATTTGCTATGCACTTGCCAAATATGAAGCGAGGGTAACGTTCATAAGCCCAAGTGAATTGACCATACCAAGTGTCGATCTAGACGATATTCAAGCTCTTGGGGGCGAAGTGGAGTTTGCTGATGATGTCCATGACGTGCTTCCAGATGCCGACGTAATCTACATGGAACCGGTTGTTCAAGCAGATTACTCCGCTAGTCGCGTTGAGCGTTCAGGTGATGTCGGGATCACAGAAGAAGCTTACAAGATCAATCTCGCAAAACTGCAGAAACTTGCCAAGCCGGATGCGATGGTTTTGCATTCTCTGCCGCGCATGGATGAGCTCGCCACGGACGTCGATTCCTCAAAGTACGCGGCTTACTGGGATGAGGCGGCGATGGGAGTACATCTGAAAAAAGCATTGCTCCAACTTATTTTGACAGATGGGGAGAACCGATGAAGGTTCTATTTCAAAGTCGATACCAATATCCTTTAGTCGAAAGCGGCGGATTGGGAATTGTGGTCTACGAGTTGATGAGGGAAATGCCCTCTCTCTGCGAAAAACTTGAACATTGGACTTGGGACACGCACACAAGTCGCTCCACGGAATCCGTAAGGGGAATGGTAGGGCATAAACCACTTGCTGATGTCGAGATCCCAGATCAACAACTTGCATTGCTGTTTGATCTCGAGCTGACTAATTTATCAATGATGCGTCGCTATACGGACAGGTCTTTCGATTTCGACATTGTACATGCCCACACATGGGAAGTTTCTCTGGCAGCTGTGATCGCCAAGTACCTAAAGAAGCTTCCGTTGGTCTACACCACCCATGATATCATGCAAAATGACGCCCATGACGAACTCAATGACACATCCGACATCTACGAACATGGTGTACTATGCGAAAAAATCATGATGGCAGAATCCGACCGCATAGTTGCGGTATCTGAGGACAATCGAGATACCTTGTTGTCCCTTTATCCGGAGGTAGCTGAAAAAACCGTTGTGATACCCAATGGGGTCGACACGAAGAATTTCCATCCGTCTGCGGGATACAATGGACATACAGAACTTCAACCAGGTTACGTGTTTTTCATTGGCCGCGCTGTTCCATCCAAAGGCATCGAAGCCATCATAGAAATGCTTCAGTATGTGCCGGACACTGTCACTATGGTTTTTGCGCTATCCACAAAACGGTGGGATGGCGAAAAACATCCTCGAGCCGAAGAGTATGTGCGGAAAATTGAAGAACTTATTTTGCGGCGCCCAAATACCAGGCTGATAATCAACGAATGGCGTAGGGAAGTAGTTGCTGAATTGTATGCGAACGCGGCAGTTACGCTTGCACCATCAACCTACGAGCCGTGCGGGATGGTGACGATGGAGTCCCAGGCTTGTTGCACCCCGGTGATAACAAACAACGTTGGATTCATGAAAACATCTGTTCGACATGGAGTTGACGGACTTATCATTTCATCAAACCACGAAGATGAAAGCTATTCTAGAGAAATGGCAACTGCAGTGATGTCTTTGCTGGATGATCTCGATCTAGCCTCAACACTAGGGGAGGCGGGCAGACTGCACGTTGAAAGAGCTCATTCATGGCAAGCTCGTTCAAAAGATCACATGGAACTTTATCGGCAGCTGATTAGGTCATGTTGACAAATGGCGGACCCAAAGGCGTATGGATGCGATGTCTATGAA
>ERZ1740067.39-NODE-39-length-98163-cov-9.875810_pt1 | contig 98163 bp, 73 predicted proteins | sample MGYA00581736_ERZ1740067 | MGnify/ENA primary metagenome ERZ1740067 (study PRJEB43018, sample SAMN04849236) | marine metagenome | isolation source: floating plastic debris | place: Pacific Ocean | collected 2008-08-27 | study: EMG produced TPA metagenomics assembly...
CAGTCTGGCGCGGCACCTTCACCGGCAGCTCAATCAAAAACTTGGTTCCTTTACCAGGTACCGAATAACACTTTAGGTCACCGCCATGCTGAGTACTCACAACCTGATAACTAATAGAAAGTCCTAAGCCTGTGCCTTTACCAACGTCTTTAGTCGTAAAAAACGGGTCGAAGACCTTATCTTGAATCTCAGCAGGAATACCAATACCATTATCAACAATCCAGACGACGATACGGTTGTCATTTACCATAGAGGTCGATAGCTTCAGCTTCAGCGGTTCTGTCCTGGGTTGATTGTTCTTCTCGGCAGCGGCTTTGGCACTGGCCAACGCATCGATGGCATTGCGAATAATGTGCATAAACACCTGATTCAACTGGCTGGCGCAACATTCTAGCATTGGCAAGTTGCCATAGTCTTTTTCTACCGTAATATCCGCTAGGTCAGGGGTTAACATCGCCAATGTACTTTCTATGCCTTCATGAATATCTACGGTTTTGACTTCGGACTCATCAAAACGAGAGAAATTGCGTAAGCTAAGGACCAGATTACGAATTCGCTTAGCACCGCTACGCAAAGAGACAAAGCTCTTCAACAAATCAGCAGAAGAAAATTCAAGGTCTAGCTCTTCTAGCTTTTCGTGGATAGTAGGCACAGGCGTTGGATACTGCTCCTGATAAGCCTGTACTAGCTCTAGCAAGTCTTGAACATAGCCTTTTACGTAGTTCAAGTTGCCGTAGATAAAGTTGATCGGGTTATTTACTTCATGCGCAATACCAGCAACCAGCTGCCCCATACTGTTCATTTTTTCAGTATGGATCAGCTTAGCTTGGGTTTGCTTCAGCACATCAAGGGCAGTTTTTAGCTCTAAGGTACGCTCGTCTACTTTTGCCTCTAGCGATTTGTTGTAGGCCAGCGTTTGGGCTGCTTCATCTTGCTTCAAAAAGTTATGATAGGCGGTGGCATGGTAGCGCAACCGTGCGATTAGCTCAATCGGGTCGGGCAGCTTTACCAAGTAATCGTTGGCACCAGAAGCAAAGGCCATGGCTTTCGCCTTGGGCTCATCCTTGGAAGAAAGAACAGCAATCGGGATATCCTTAGTGCGCGGGTGAGCCCGAAAAAACTTTACCAGCATCATGCCATCTACATCTGGCATGATCAAATCTTGAAGAATCACACTCGGTGATATTTCGGCAGCGACTGAGAGCGCTAGCGTAGCATCCTCACAGGAATGTATTTCAACATCTGATTCGTTTACTAGCAGCCGACGAATAGATTCAACGGTGATAGGCTGATCGTCGACAACGAGTACTTTAATTGCCGAGGGCACAGCAGCAGTAACAGATGGGGAAGCTGACTCAGTCATTGAAACGCTGGATGACGCTGCTTAGGACGCCAACATGAATAGTTACGGTTACGAATATCGCTGTACTAAAGGGAGAATTACCAACTATTATTCCCGCTCTATCAATCCTTTATTCAAGCATCATTGACTTTCTCTATGGTATCTCCCTGTATATTTTCTATACTCTGATATTGATAAAAAGAACGATTGCATCAGAGCGGGATGATTAGGGTTTGATAGGGGTTAGAAGGGTTGATTTTGACTTGTTTCAAGAGAAAAAGAAGGAATTCATCACAATTGGAACAAAACAGCTTTGAAAAATAGCCATTATCAGTAAGTTGTCACCTCTAGATGAGCCAGGCAGACAACATCACCCCTGCTGCAGAAAGCCGGCAATTTCACTGGCAGCCAGTATCTGCTCTGCCGCGTCCATCTCTACCGCTGCGCGCGGCATCCCGTATACAACACAGCTTGCTTCACTTTCAGCAATCGTGCACCACCCCGCAACGCGTAACTCTGCGAGCCCAGCGGCACCGTCGCGGCCCATGCCAGTCAGCAGCACGGCCTGTCCCAACTGTGGCCAGTGCTGGCTCACACTGTTAAAAAAAACGTCTACCGACGGATGATAAGGTGTGCTGTCGTCTACAGCGCGGTAAGTAAGGGTGCGATCGCGTCTCATCACCAGATGATCGTCAGTCCCGGCAATCAAAACTTGGCCTGGCAAAATGCGATCGCCGGACACAGCCACTCTCACACTCAGCGCAGTGTGCTCATTGAGCCAAGTGGCCAACCCCTGAGAAAACTGCCGGTCGATATGCTGAACAACCACCACAGATACCGTTGAGTCAGCGGGCAACCCGCCTAAAATTTGAGCCAGTGCCTTTGGCCCCCCGGTGGATGCCCCAATCACAACGAGTGCAGGCAGTGCCCTGCTAGAGAGCACACCTGAAGCGGTGCGCAGTGGAGCTGTCCGTCGCCTGGGCGATTTCCCAATAAATGCGGCGACCGTAGCCATTTTTGCCAACAGAGGCTGAGCAGCAGCAGTATTGGCAGAAGATGAACGGGCCTCTATGGTCGGTGTCCCGACGACATCTAGAGCGCCGTGGCCCATCGCTTCAAATATTTTGGATGTGTTGCTGTGCATACTAGCGGTGACCAGCAAAATGGCGCAGGGCGAGCGGGCCATAATTTGCCGAGTGGCTTCGACCCCATCAATACCGGGCATGAGTAAATCCATCAGCATTAGGTCTGGCGGCTGCTGAGCGCAAAGCGCAACCGCCTGCGCACCGTCTTTGGCTGACCATATCAATTCGTAGGCCGAGTCGGTGGCAATAACGCGACGCAGGGCTTCCAAGGCAATGAGGGTATCGTTTGCGATCGCAACTTTAATCATAGATTCGGAAGCTTTTTGGCAGCCTCAAAGAAGACAGTCGTCACCGACCGATCAAGTCGACAACAGCATTGATCAGGCCATCGTCATGAAAGCTGCTTTTGGTCAGGTAATAGTTGGCCCCAGCATTCAGCCCTGCGAGCTGGTCTTCCTGCCGATCTTTATAAGAAACAACAATCACAGGCAGCCTACGAGTAGGGGCGTAGTCTCGCATTTTTTGAATCAGCTCTATGCCGTTCATTCTCGGCATATCTACGTCGGTCACAACCAGGTCATAGGCATTCATCCGCACGGCGTTCCAGCCTTCAGCACCATTCACCGCAACATCGACAGTGTATCCCCGATTTTGCAACAGTTTCTTCTCCATCGCTCGCACCGTCATCGAGTCGTCTACAACCAGCACCCGCTTTTGGACGGAGGCCGATTTCGATCCCTTTTGGCCAGCTTTTTGAGAGTCAGTTTTTGCACTGGAGGCTGAAAGCGACCCTGTTACGCCTGACATCAGCCCGACATCGCTCACGGCGAGTTTGGCCGCAGAGCGCAGCACATCGGCCACGTCCAAAATTAAAATGGGTTCACCTTTTTCGGTTAGGGCCGCAGAGCTGACATTGGGAACTTTGCCCAGGCGAGCATCTAGCGGACGGACCACCAGGTCTCGTTCTTCCAGCAGCCGATCGACGCAGAGACCATAGCGACTGCCCGGCTCACCCAAAATCACAACCCAAATGTCTTCTTCTGCGGTAGGCGCAGCTGTTTGAGCTGGTGTTTGAGCTGGTGCCTGGATAGTCGTTTGGGCCGGTGCCTGGATAGTCGTTTGGGCCGACAGCGATAGCACCTGACGCACTGACACGAGGCTGATATTCTCTGCATTGCCAGACGCGGCCGCTTTGTCGGTAATGCGCACCGACAAATCTGTTCGATTGCTTTCGCCTTCTAGCGAAAAGTAGGGTTTGCCCTCGCTGTAGCGTAGGCGCTGGGGCGATAGCCTGAGCACTCGGCCAATGCGAGCCAGGCTCATGGCGTAGGGCTCTCCAGCGACTTCAAAAAGCAGCGATCGCACGACCGAAAGCGTCAGCGGCAGCTGAAACTGAAAATGGGTGCCTTTACCTGGCTGCGACGTCGCCTGCAAAGCACCGCCCACCGCCTGCACCACATTGCGGGCAATATCTAGCCCATAGCCTCGGCCTGCCACCACATCGACCTGGCTCGCGGTAGAGAACCCCGGCAAAAACAAAAACTCAATTAGCTCTGCTTCACTGAGCCGATCTACCACGTCAGCTGGCGTCATGCCCTGATGCACAATCTTTTGGCGCAGCCGCGCAAAATCAACGCCCGCGCCGTCGTCTTCTACCGAAATAAGCAGTATACCTGAGCGATGCAGGGCCCGAATGCGAATAGTCCCGGTAGGCGGTTTGCTCGTCTGGGCGCGCTCGGCTGGCGGTTCTATGCCGTGGGCGATCGCATTGGTCAGCAAATGCGTAATCGGCGCATCTAGCTTTTCCAAAATATCTCTATCGACCTGTGTGGTGAGCCCTTCAATCTCTAGCGTGACCTGTTTACCCTGCGACTTTGCCAAGTCTCGAACCAATCGGGCATAGCCCCTAGTACCCGCCTCAAACGCGCACATGTGGCTAGCAATTACCTCGCGATACAGCCGGTCGGACAGCTGCCCGAACCGCTGCGAAAACATATCCAAATCGCCCAGCTGATCGCTCAGCAAGTCGTGGCAGGTTTGCATACCCGCAATGGCAGTACTCACCTCTGCTAGCGGCTCACCGTCTGTGGCTAGTCTACTTTTCTGCTCCAGATTTTCTAGCACGGCCAGCACCGATTGCTGCTGTTGCTTTAGCTGTAGGAGTGAGGCAGCAAAAGGCTGAAGCCAGTTGGACTCCACCAGTGACTCACCCGCCAATCCCATCAGGCGGTTGAGATTATCCGCACTCATCCGAATCATCCGAGCGGCGCTACTCGCCCCTGTAGGCGGAGCAGTCGGAGATATAGGCTCATCTATTACGGGCTCATCTGTTGCGGATCCATCTGTTACAGGCTCATCAACAGTATTGTTCGCTTTATTTTCTACATTATGTAGTGTTTTTGTTTCAACATTGTGCTCTAGTCGGCTCTCGATGTTCTGTTCGATCTCCTCTTTTTTTGTTTCTGTTTTAGAGTCATCTGTTGCAGATAACTCTGTTCTAGATGGCTTTGTTTCAGAAAACGTTGCGCCGCTATCAGGTAGCTGCAGCTGCGCCTGCAAGGAATCGGTAACGAGCCCTTCAATCAAAAGCACAAGCGCATTGACATCGCACTCGCTGGCCAAAGACGCCGTATCATCCCCCGCCGAAGCAGCCTCAGCATTGGCTTCAGCATTGGCACCTAGGCGCAACAGAAAATCGCTGGCCTGTAGCAGCACGTCTACATGCGCGCTACCCAGTGTCAGCGTTCCCTGCTTCGCCGTCACAAAAAAGTCTTCGAGCGCGTGGGAAATTTTCACCGCCGACTCTATCTGCACAATGCGAGCGGCCCCTTTGATAGAATGGGCCGCTCGCATCAGCGAATCTAGGTCATCGAGATTGACCGCGCCTTGCTGTTCTAGCAGTAACAGATGCTCGTTGAGTACGGCTACTTGAGTCTCTACCTCAATGCGAAAGAGGCCAGTCAGAGACAGATCGCTCCAGTCTTGCGTAGCTGTCATAGGGCGCGATGCCTCAAAGTATCAAACAGTCGGGTGTCATCTAGCAAACTAACGCGCCGATTTTGCCAAAGAAAAACACGCCGCGTGCAGGTAGCTGTGCTCGTCTGCACACCGGCTGCCGGAGACTCCATAGCATCGAACGCAATCGGATGAATCCCATCTAACTCATCTACATCGAATACCCACACATCCGAGCCCCCCGCTGGGAGCGCTTTTTCAATCACCACCATGCGAGGATACACTTTTGCAGCTGTGCTATTTTCAGCCGTTCGCTCTGCGGCGTTCGCTCTATTATTCTCAGATCGAGTTCTCTCAGAACTAGCCACAGAAGACAACCCCAACAGATCAAAGAAGGAGACTTTTAGCAGCATCTGTCCGCGCACATTCACCACCCCTAGCAGCGTGTCGTTACTGCGATGGGGCAAGATATGCGCGGTCAAAGGAGAAATCACCTGCCGACAAAGACCCGCCGACAGCGCAAACCACTCTGCCCCCAGCCGAAATACCAGCACAGAGCATACGTCCGACTGCCCCGTTTTTTGAGGCATTGGCGCAGCCAGCTGCACTGTGCGCTCATGCAAAGCGTCCGCTGGAATAGGCCGCTGCAACAGGGCAGCACTGGCGCTGATGTTGTTTGTCATCGCTGTGTCTTTGGGATCTTGTACATCTTTGGGATCTACATCTTTGGGATCTCCGTCTTTGGGAACCGTGCTCATACCTGTAGCCCCTCTGCGGTTTCTTGCAACAGACCCAGAGCACTGTTGGACTCTTGTAGCGATCGCACTGTCTGCTCAGCCCCTTCACTAAACTGCTCTAGCGCATCGCGAATTTGCCCAGCGCTCAGCGACTGCACACTCATGCCATCGCTCACCTGAGTCAGGGAAGGCAATAGCGATCGCACCTGCTGCGCAATGTTCGTCACCTGCTGAGTCACTCGCTCAGTACGCCCTGTGCCGTCGCTCACCTGCTGGGTAAACTTGTCCATCTCCATCACGCCAACAGACACCGCCGACTGCATCTCTTTTACCAACGCCTCAATCTCCAAAGTCGACATTGCCGTTTGGTCGGCCAAGCGACGAATTTCACGCGCCACCACCGAAAAACCCGCTCCATACTCACCGGCTTTTTCCGCTTCGATAGCAGCATTTAGCGATAGCAGGTTGGTCTGATCGGCCACTTTAGTAATGGCAATAACAACTCGGTCGATAGTGTTGGCGCGATCGCTAATCGTACCTAACCGCGCGGTAATCGCCGCTGTCATCGTCTCTAGCTGATCCATCGTAGCGGCCATCACAGCCAGATCTTGCTCTCCCGAAGCAGCTGTTTCCATCGTGGCTTTCGCTTCACTCAGCACCCGTTCTACATGGTCTGTTAGGTTTTGCGCCGTGGTTGCAATCTCCCGAGAAGCCCCGGTAATTTGAGAGCCGGCCGCAGCCTGTTCGGAAACCGTGGCTTCAAGCTGCCGGCAGGAAGCCGCAATTTGAAACGAAGAAGACTTTACCTGAATGCCAGATTCTTGCATCGTCGCGACCATATGGTTGACGCGGCGAGTCACCTGAAGAATGGGAATCAGCACCGGTAACAGCGCTAGCAGGGTCAGCACCAGCAAAATCTGCTGCGTCACCTCCAGCTGATGAACGCGGCCAGTTGCTTCTGTCTCGTACTGCGTCACAATCGCATTCATCTGTGTCAGGAAGTCGCCCTCGTGTGCAGAAATTTGAGCAACGGTCTCTTCTATATCTCCTTGAAAAGGCGTCAATAGCGCTGCCGCCGCCGCCACTATCTCCTGATAGTCAGGCTCCAACTCAGCAAACATCGCAGAGACCATTTCACTATTGTGCGTGCCCGACAGCCCTAGCCCTGCGCTGCCTACTTGCAACCCTTCATGCGCCAGCTGAAACTGTCCCAGCGCGTCTCGCAGCTCCAAACGCGCCGCTCTATACAGCACAGAATCTAAGGGCCCACTACCATCAGCGGGAATCACTTGAAGCGCATTCGCAGCCTTCGCAATTTTTTGGCTAAGCATTCGCTGCCGGCCGGCCACATTCACAACCCGAGCGTCTTGCTCTTGGCGAAAGAGCGCTCGCTGGGTTAGCACCTGCCCTCCTATCAACAAAAGAGAAACAGCTACCACTGTCGAAATGTAGAGGCCAGAGAGAAGTCGAGTCGGCGAGCTTTTTTTAAGATGGAATATCATGGAAGTGAAAAGAGTAGGCCAAAAAGATGACAGTAAGCAACGTTAAAAGAACAGAAATTTAAACGGCGACTCTAAAGTTGGATACTTCAGATTGCAGCACCTGAGCCACAGAACCCAGCTGAGAAATCGCCTGGTTGGTATCTTTCACCGACTCAGCAGTTTGCTGAGACGTATCGTTGAGCTGAGACATCGCCGAGCAAATCTGCTGCGCCCCTTGCGACTGAGCCACCATCCCTGCTGTCACACTTTCAAACTGAGGAGCCAAGCTCTGCACCTGGCTAATAATTAGCGACACCTGTTCGCTGATTTGGCCGATGTAGGCCGCATTTGTACCGACATCCTGCGTAAATCGGTCCATTTCCATCACCCCTGTAGAAACAGAAGAGAGCATTTCTTGCACCATTCGTTCTATCTCTAGGGTTGCTAGCGCGGTCTGGTCGGCGAGCCGCCTTATTTCTCGGGCCACCACAGAAAAGCCCGCACCGTATTCGCCTGCTTTTTCAGCCTCAATCGCGGCATTAAGCGAAAGCAAATTGGTTTGATCGGCCACTTTAGTAATGGCGCTCACTACGTCACCGATGTTGTTGGCCTTGTCGTCAATCAGCCCTAGCTTGGTGGAAATAGTGGCTGTTGCACTTGTTAGCTGACGGATGGTCTCTTCCATGCGAGCGAGCCCCTGCTTACCATCTGCAGCCGTCGTCGCCGCAGACTCTGATTGCTGCATCACCTGTGCCATCGTTTGAGTGAGTTCTTCGGCAGTCGCCGCAATTTCCACAGCGGTGGCCGCGATTTGGGTGGTCGACGCAGCTTGCTCAGTGACGGTAGCTTCTAGCTGGCGGCTGGTTGCAGCAATTTGAGTACTGCTGGTGGTCACTTGAATACCGTTATGCTCTACCACGCCAACCATTTTCTTGATTTGATTGCGCAGTCGCAAGGTGGCGAGGCCGCCGAGCACTATGGTGATTAGCGCCGCGATCGCAGTGCCCCACAGCAGCGTCTGCAGCAGCTGCGACTGAGCGTCGCTCGAACGCGCCGCGTTCTCTTCTAGTGCGTTAGCCAAATATTCTCGAAGCGCCTGTCGACTTTCGGCAACCTTGGCTGCTTCCAAGTTAGGAATCAGAGAAGTCGCCCCAGAAGCATTGTTGTTCTCAATTTGTTCAATAATCGTGTCGGCAGCTCGACTAACCCGGCCCCCCTCAGCCGACAGGTCAGTAACCAGTACGGCCAAAGCTTCATCGTTTCTACGATTGGCTAGCTCAGTAAGTTGTTCAATCTCTTCTAAAAAGAAAGCATAGTTGTCAGCATATAGTGCTCGATAGCGCGGCTCTTGAGGCCGAAGCAAATACCCTTCCACCTGGCGAATAGCATCTATCAGGTGATAGCTGGCATCGTTTGCGTCATATTCAGCTGATTGAATCAGCTCTCTTTGCGCTTTTAGCTGAAATGTTTTGTTGGCACTCACAGAAGAAGCCATTCCCAAGCCTGCCAAACAAACCAGCGGAACCGCATAGCTCATCAGGAGCTGAGTGCTAATTTTCTTAAACGTAACCTTCAGCATTTTTCACTCGCTCTACAGATTTTCACATGCCCTACTGATTAAAGAATCCAGCTTATTTCAGCCTTTGCAGCCGTTCTTTAATAACAGTGGCACCTGCGATGTCTTGTTTTTCTTCCTTTAGCAGCATCAGGTGAGTGAGCGCGGCGCTAAGCTGCGGATCGAGGTAAATTGCTTTTTCAAAGCAGGTCTCGGCGGAGCGCTCATCACCCATAGCCTGATATAGCTCACCGCGCAGTAGGTGGGCTGCTGCTTCAGAAGGGTGCGCGGCTAAGTAGCGATCGCACAGCTCACTTGCAGACTCAACATCGCCACTATCTGCGAGCTGCTGGGCCGTTTTCAGGGCCGTTTGCAGGGCCGTTGGCTCGGCAGCTGAATATGGAGTTGAATCTGGAGTTAAATCTGGGGCTGGCGCCAAAGAACTGTTGTGATGTCCAGCTTTGTAGTCAGGATTTATGTCCTGCGTAGACAGAGCAGGCATGGTGATCTTCTGATCCGGTTCAGCAGCAGGTGCCGACGTTTTTGGGAAGGCGGATAAGGCGGCAGAAGACGCAGAAGAAGATGCGCTCACCTTGCGATAGGCAAAGGTTTGCGGATAGGGAATGGGCCGGTATTGCTGAGCGTCGACCATGCTGGTTTCGGCATAGCCTAAAAACAGGAGGCCGTTGGGCCGAAGCAGCTGCGTCAGCTTTTGGAATGTGCGATCGCGCGCCTCCTGATCGAAATAAATCAGCAAATTACGACAGAACACAATGTCATAAGGCGGCTGATCGACTAATAGACCCGAATCGAGCACATTGCCCTGATGAAAACAAACCTTGTCGCGTACCGTTTCAGTCAAAAAGTAGCGCTGCGTAATTCGCCGCCCTTGGGTAACGCCTTCGGGCATACCCAGCGTGAAATACTTGTCGTCACTGCGATAGGTCTGTCGCCGAAAGGCATAGGGACTATATACGCCCTCTTTCGCTTTTTCGAGCGCCCTTGAGCTAATATCAACCGCATCAATATGAAAATCATCTAGCGCTAGGCCTTCTTCTAGCAGCGTAATGGCCACCGAATACGGCTCCTCACCAGTAGAGCACGGCAGGCTCAGCACCCGCAGCGGGCGCCCATCTCGCCCATCGCCCTCTTTCCATTCATGAGACACCCACTGCCGCAAAAATACAAACGACGCGCGATTGCGAAAAAAGCTCGTCTCCGGCACCACTACCGACTCCACGAGCGACTCAAACATATCAGGAGAATCTTGCAATCCGGTTAAATAGTCCGAAAGCCCCTGCATCCGCCCAGTGCGTATTCCTTTTTTAACAGCGCGAAAAATCGAGCGAGAGCCTACCGATTCAGGATTTAGGCCAATCTTTTGACGCAGCATCGTCTCAATTTCGTGCTGAATCAGCTCATCTTGTTGCATGGTTTAGCTACCCCTAAGCAGGTTGTGAAAAATAGGTCTAAAAAAATGATGCGGTTGCCAGCTGCTGCACAATGCCTTCTGGCCCTGCCAGGGTTGCATTCACATATGGACTACTCACCGGTAGGTCCACAGTTTTAGACAAATAGGCCGTTTCGTAAGCCCGGCCTAGAATAAGGCCGCGCTTTTTGAACGCGGCACCACCGTCTTCCGCTGGTTCTGCTGTAATGCCAGCGAGGGTCACAGCTATTTTTCCATCTGGCTGGCTGGCTGTCTTTCTGGCGGTGGACTGAGCCTCTACAATGGCAATTCGTGTACTCAAAGCAAACGGCGTACGCTGACGGGCAATCATGTGAGCCACATCGATCACCGGCAAATGCTCGCCGTGATAGTTCAGCAAACCAGCAATCTGCGTACCATTAGAAGAATCAGAACCCGAGTAAGGCTGTAGCGTCGCCAAAGGGATCAAATCTTTTACTTCGGTAGCTGCGATCGCCCACGGCTCATCCGCTATTTGAAATAACAGCATCAACATATCAGCACAAAACCATACCAACCCTGCTTTATATATCCCCAGCCCACTGGCCTGATAACGAGTTGTATGGAGCAACAGACACTGAGTGATTTAGATCACGATGCTATAGCTGCGATCGCCACAGCACCACAAAAGCAGGCGGCAAATGGCCAGGTGTTAATTTAGCGATAGCGGCCCAACGGGATTTACACGCAAGCACCAACACAAAAGTAGATGCAGGCACAAAAAAAGGAGCCGACAGTGTCGACTCCTCCAATAATTCTGAAATTACGTCCTAGTACTCAGCGACAGGCCACATACTAAAACGCTATTACAGCAAAAAATTACTTGATAGCAACCTTAGCGCCGGCATCTTCCAACGTCTTCTTCGCTTCTTCAGCAGCGTCCTTAGCAACGGCTTCCTTAACTGTGATAGGTGCAGACTCCACCATACCCTTGGCTTCTTTGAGGCCCAGGCCAGTCATAGAGCGAACCGCCTTCAGAATCGCGATCTTCTTATCGCCAGGAACTTCTTCCAACACCACGTCGAATTCAGTCTTCTCTTCTACTTCTTCAGCAGCAGCAGCACCGCCACCACCAGCGACAGCAACAGGTGCAGCCGCGCTCACACCAAAAGCTTCCTCAATCTGAGAAACCAGCTCAGAAGCCTCTAGCAAAGATAGCGTTTTCAGCTTTTCCAAAATTTCGTCAGTTGCAGCAGACATATTTGTCTCTCCTTGTAGTTAGTTAATAGTTGATTATTCTTCGCCTTTCTCGGCATATGCCTTGATACCGCGACCAATCGAAGCCGGAACTTCTTTGATACCCAGCGCCAGCTTCGTTGCCACCGCGTTGATACCAACCGCAATTTTGGCGTACAGCTCGTCTTTGGTTGGCAGATCGGCCAGTGCTTCAGCACTTTTTTGATCTAGCAGCTTGCCTTCAAGCACACCGCCGCGCAGCTCAGTTTTCTTCGTGTCTTTCTGAAACTTTTTGTACGCTTTTACCGCAGAACCAATGTCTTCTTTGGTCAGCAGTACAGCTGTGGTTCCATTCAACAAAGATTCCAGCTCTTGCCACTGCTCTTGGCCATCAATGGCCCGCTTCATCAGCGTGTTTTTAGAAATTTTGCACACCGCACCCGACTCACGCAGTCGATTGCGCAGGTCGCTAATTTCAGACACTGAAAGACCTTTGTAATCAATCACAAAAGCGGATTCCGATTCGTCCAAAAGAACCTTCAGATCGCTCACAAGCCCTTGCTTATTCGCTAACGTTCTTCCCATTCTTTTTCACCTCCTTTTTGTTTAGATTTTGGTGCCCCTTATGCAGGGACGGTGGGGGCGTAGCATGCTTTGGCTTTTGCCTCACCATAGGTGATAGCCCCTACGTATCTTCTTTTCACATCAAAAAGCCCCACTCTGAAACCAGAGCGGGGCAAACGTATCGAGGCAGGGCAATTAAGCACTCAGCGTACAATCGTTAACCTCGGCAGGGCATTAAGGGCAAAGCCCACCTGCTGTCTCTGGTCACAGTATTCGATTGTCAAAATTGACCTATACCTTCGCCACTCTTTGCATCAGCTAGAGCGCTCGGGAAAAATATCAATTTTGTCGCTGAATCATAGGCAAATCAATACGTCCAAAAAATTCTTTATGCGCCCTTTCTAAGCATCCTCTAGCTTCAAATCACGCAGTGCCTGAATATCTACCGAAATAGAGGGGCCCATTGTAGATGAAACCGATACCGAACGCCAGAAACGACCTTTGGCACCAGAAGGGCGATTGCGATCAATCGTCTCTTGCAGCGCTTTCAGATTTTCTAGCAAGTCGGCTGCAGAAAAATCGGCCTTACCAAATTTAACATGAACGATGCCCGTTCGATCCGCACGAAACTCAAGCTTACCTGCTTTAAATTCCTGAATGGCGCTCGCCAAGTCAAAGGTCACAGTGCCACCTTTAGGCGAAGGCATCAAACCACGCGGACCGAGCACTCGGCCCAGCTTAGCGACCTTAGGCATCATGTCTGGCGTAGCGACCAGCACATCAAAATCCATCATGCCTTTGCTAATTTCATCAATTAGCTCTTCGGAGCCAGCCATCGCAGCGCCCGCTTCATTAGCTTCATTAACCTTTTCACCACGGGCAACCACCGCAACTTTCACGTCTTGACCGGTTCCCTTTGGTAGGGCCACCGTTGTTCTCAGCTGCTGGTCTGTGTACTTAGGATCGATGCCTAAGCGAATGTGGACCTCAGCAGTTTCGACGAACTTAGCTGTTGCGGTTTCTTTGAGCAACGCAACTGCTTCATCAGGCTGATATTCTTTTTCGCTGTCGACTTTTTCGTATAGCGCAGTCATACGCTTGGAAATCTTTACCATTTTTCTTTTCTGGGGTGTTTAGCGAGGCGATCGCCTCTCCCCCGGTAATGTGTTTACGGTGTGTTTGCAGTGTGCATCTACGCAGCGGGCGTGTTAGCCAGCGACATCGACGCCCATATTGCGAGCGGTGCCCTCAATAATATTCATCGCCATCTCAATGTCGTTAGCATTGAGGTCAGGCATTTTCATTTCAGCAATTTCCTTCAGCTGAGCGCGGGTAATAGTCCCCACTTTCTCAATCTTAGGATTACCCGACCCTTTCTCAATCTTGGCGGCCTTTTTAATCAATACAGATGCGGGCGGTGTTTTGAGAATAAACGTGAAGCTTCTGTCTTCAAAAACAGAAATTTCAACCGGAACGATCAGCCCGGCTTTTTCAGCCGTTCTGGCGTTGTAATCCTTACAAAACGCCATGATGTTTACACCATGCTGGCCCAAAGCCGGGCCAATCGGAGGTGCAGGGTTCGCCTTCCCAGCTGGAATCGCCAGCTTAATGAGCGCAACTACCTTCTTTGCCATTGAATAACTCTACTGTTTACTGTGTCTTAGGATTCAAAGAGCGATCCGAAAATCAGCTCTCCTTTTTCACTTGATTGAACTCAAGTTCTACGGGGGTGTCGCGGCCAAAGATCGACAGCAGCGCTTTGAGCTTGCTGCGCTCTGGGCTCACTTCAATCACCTCACCCTCAAAGTCCTTAAACGGACCCGAAAGCACGGTGATCTTATCACCTGCTGCCATATCGATTTTCACGACAGGTGCTTGCTCTTGAGTCTGCTTAAAGATTCGCTTTACTTCCCCAGGACTGAGCGGCATCGGCTTTACGTGCCCACGGCCCCGACCCTGCGCTCTGCGCTGCTCAGCCCCGACAAAGTTAATCACGTGTGGGGTGTTCTTCACCACCTGCCACGCGTCATCATCAAGATCCATGCGAATCAGCACATAGCCAGGGAATACCTTTTCCTCAATATTGTGGCGGGAGCCATCTTTACGCATCTTCACCGCAGGCGTCTGAGGGATTTCCACCTGAAGAATAACGTTTGACAAATCAAACGTTTTTACTCGCTGCTCTAGCGTAAGCTTCACTTTTTTCTCACAGCCCGAAGCCACCTGCACCGCATACCACCTAGGGCGCGCCTTACGGACAACGACCTTCTCTTCCTGAAGCTCTTCTTGGTCTTCAGAACCCTGAGACTCATCGTAATTAGAATCGTCGGATGCGTAAGCCATAAAAAATCGCCTAATGTATCACCAAAAGTTAAACGCCCAATCACCGCCAAACGCTTAACGCCAAAATTTCAAGGGGATATAACCCTTTAACTGTCGAGCACTGAGCTACCAGGCTTCAAGAACCTGAGCTCACGTCAGCCCATACGAGGAATTGATTGAACGACTCAATTAAAAGACTTGCCGAGAGACCCAACCAAAGAGCTTGTCGATGAAGTAAATCAGTGTCGCCGACAAACCTACCATCAAAATCACCGCTGCTGATTCACTGATCAGCTGCTGGCGAGTTGGCCAAATCACCTTCGTCAATTCTTCGCGAGTGCCCTGGGCAAATGCACCGGCACTAAAGCTATCAGGCGCGGCAGGCTCTGCCGCTTTCTTAGCGTTGCCCGCGTTGCCTGCTTTATCTGCTGGGTTAGCCTGTTTCTTAGCCACTAATTTATGATTCCTCGCCGACACTGGCTCAAAATTGTAAGGTCTTAACTATAACGCTACGACAGTCGGTCTATCGCTAGGGCTGGGCTGCCATTTGCCGACGGCTTACGCTTAAGCAAGTCCCAGACACAGCTCTGCCCGAAGGCTAAAGGCTAACTCTACTAAAGGACAAAACCTTCGTGAGACAAGACCACCTTCGGGCAGAGTCATGGGCCGATACTGTCAAGCAGCTGGCACTTCAAAAGCACGCCCTGAGGGACTCGAACCCCCGACATTCGGTTTTGGAGACCGACGTTCTACCAACTGAACTAAGGACGCATGCAATTGCGAGTAAGGGAAAAAGGCGTTTAGCGGCTACCGTTTTTGCTAGCCGCTAGATGGCCCATTGGCTATGGTCGACTGATGCAGCCGACGACGACACCTAGCTGATTAGACACCTAGCTGATTAAACTCAGCGGCTCAAACAGAGCGATCGAATCGCTGCTTGAGGCGGGTTGCCTTACCAACGCGATCACGCAGGTAGTAAAGCTTAGCCCGGCGAGCCTTACCCCGACGAATTATCTTAATACTAGCAACACGCGGTGCATGGAGCAAAAATACTCGCTCTACGCCTACGCCCTGAAAAATTCGGCGGACGGTGATCGTCTCATTGATGCCACCATTGCGCATAGCAATGACAGTCCCTTCATAGGGCTGGACGCGCTCTTTGCCGCCCTCGACAATTCTCACACCGACACGAATCGTGTCTCCAACATAGATCTGAGGCAGATCGTCTTTGATTTGTTCCGCTTCAATAGAGCGGATAATTGCTTCAGCGTTCATCACGGCCTTCGGTTGTAATCGCGCATCAAAAGCGCATAGTCTTCAAGGATAAAGCAAAAAGGAATTAATGGAAATAGTATTTGAAATAATTCTTTTGCCGCAACGGTCCAGCACATCTAACACACTAGACCGCTAGGATATAAGGAAGCCTTGATCGTTTTTTCTCCATGAACTTTTTGTCAAACCTGCTTCCGAAAATATCTTTTCCGCCTGCACTAAAAGTCACGGCAGGAAGACGGATCGAACTCAAATCAGAACCCGAAATTGAAACGATGCGAGTCGCATCGAAGATCGTGGCGACCGTGCTCAAGGAAATCAACGATATTACCGAAGCAGGCATGACCACAGCCGATCTTGATGACTACGCGGAAAAGCGCATCCGAGAAATGGGCGCGACGCCTAGCTTTAAGGGCTATCACGGCTTTCCGGCCTCCATTTGCGCCAGCGTAAATGACGAGGTGGTGCATGGCATTCCACGCAAGCGCAAAAAAATTCACAGTGGCGATGTCGTGAAGATAGATACCGGTGCCTACTACGAAGGATTCCATGGAGACTCGTGTATCACCATCGCCGTGGGCAAGGTAAAACCCGATGCGCAGCGGCTGATTGAGGCGGCAGAAGAAGCCCTGTATGCCGGGATTGGGCAGGTAAAAGCGGGCAATACACTTTTGGACATTGCGGGTGCTATTGAAGACAGCGTCAAGGCCAATGAGTTTACGGTGGTAGAGGGCTTTACGGGTCACGGTGTGGGGCGTAACCTGCATGAGGAACCTGCCGTATTCAACTTTCGCACGAAGGATGTGCCGAATGTGATGCTCAAGCCAGGCATGACGCTGGCGATAGAGCCGATTTTGAATGCGAAGGGCCAGCATACGCGGACACTGAGCGATCGCTGGACCGTGGTCACGCTAGATCGAGGGCTATCTGCGCAGTGGGAACACACTGTACTGGTGACTGAGTCAGGCTATGAGATTTTGACCGACCGCAATCGGGTGTAACCACAAACTAATTTTGATAGACCTACTTTTTTGATAAGCCTACTTTTGTAGACCCTCAGCGGTAATACACAGTTCATTGTCGTAGAAGACTTCCACTTCGAAGGTGTAGGCTTTTGAGGCGCGATCGCTCGGAAAGTCGTCGTAGGCGGCGACCATCGCCTTAATCTCTTCATTCAGGGCGCTATAGCCTGTACTGCGCAATAGCCTAGGCTCATCGGCGACATTGCCCCTAGCATCGAACCGAACACCGACTTCTGCCGTCTTTGGATCTTCTGTCAGGCACCGGCGCAGCGATCGCCCTGCCGACTTCAGTGAAGATTCAATCGGGTATTCAATCTGAGTCAGCTCAGCAATCTGGGCCGGTGGCATGGGCTCAATTGGGCCAACATTTGCCTGCTGCTGCATATCAGACTGCCACTCATCTTTGGCCTGCTGCGCACTGGCATCATCTGTATTCTCAGCGTTGTAAGTCAGCGACTGGTCTATCTTTGCGGCAAAGTCACGCAGAGAATTAGGCAGCTCGCGAGTCACTTTGGCCAAGAGCGCACTGACAGCTGCATTAGAATCACTAGCATCGTTGGCGTCAGTGGCATCGGCACCCGGATCTTCTATCGGCGGCTCGAATACAGCCAAGCCACTGTCAGAGTCGTTGGCGCTATTGGTTTGGTTGCTATCTTCGGCAGTGGACTGCTCAGCCTGGGAGCGGGTGCGGGTGCCTGATGCAGCCGAATCATTTCCCGGAGAACTCGCCGAACCAGTCGTTGCACTGCTAGACGCGCCTTGTCTGTTCGCCGCAGTCCGCCTGCTGGCAGCAGTCGCTGTACTGGCTGGCGCGGCTGGCCGCCGACTGGCAACGACACTAGCAGCAGCTTTGGCAGTCGGCGTGAGGGCACCCGGCGCGGAGGGTTGGGGCTTCGTACCGGTTGTCACGTTAGGATCAGGCACTGGCAAAGTACCAGAAGGAGCCGCTGAAGAAGATTTAGCAATTTCAGACAGCTCTACATCTTCGACCACTGCCGTTTCGGCCTCACCGTAGGGCAAAAACAGCGCCAAGGCATGCAAACCCAGCGCGACAAAAAACAGCGGACGGAGCAGTTGAACAAACTTCATTAGTTAGTACGTTCCCAATGGACTAGATTCCCAAGTCACTAACAGCGTAGACCCTTTCAAGCTAACAAGGCTGACATGAATGACCACTTCGCCCTGTGGATTTCTCAGTTCGTACACAGGCTCTTGAGCATATTCGCCCACTGGCGCAAAATCTCCACCATAGGTTTGCGAGAGCAGCGGCAAAATTTGGTCTAGGTTCTTATCCATCCAAATGGCATTGAGCGCACCGTCTACTGGAGAACTATTTTGTGTAATGTCAGCACCAAACACCAAAAAGCTCTGCCCATTCCCCTTAGAAGAAAAAGAGTTTTCAGTCGGCAGCTGGTCTCCATAGGTTTGGATACCGACTTCTGAAAAGCGATTAATACTTTCTAGAAAAACACCTCTATCAGCACTGGGATTGTAAGCAGGCGCCTCTTCTACAGGCGCCTCCTCTACGGGGAGCGCTTCCACAGGTAGGTTTTCTGGCTGCGCTTCTGCAGGCGCTTCGTTCACCACAGGTGGCGCCGGAACCTCTACAGGCGTAGGGACAGAGACAGGTGCAGGTGGTGCAGCGCTCACGGGTGCAGGCGGCGCAGCTTCTGGCGGTGGTGTAGAAGAAGCGATCGCAGACAGGTTCAAAATATCAACCGGGATAGATTCGTCTATTTCCGCTTCTGGCTCTTCAACGACTTCCGCCGTTTTCACACTTGGGTCGAAAGGCACGACTAGTAGCAACACATGCGCCCCTACAGCCAGCCAAATAAGGGGACTATACAACAGCTTAATAAGAATCTTTTTCGGCGATAGCCGACGAGTATGCGACGCATTGCTTGCAAACCCTTCTTCGGCAGACACTATGTCTGCAAATGGTTTGTCTGCAAATGGTTTTTCAAATTTCTCTTCTTCGGTGGCAAGCGGCATAAATAAACAGCAGATCAGGGCATCCGCGCAGAATATATAGAGATAAAAATAATCATGGAGAAAACCTTAGGCGCGCAAATCGAGAAAATGCCGACTCAAGCGTCCTAAGGTTACAGGTGGGGTTCGATGACACCGTTGAAGCAGCCTTCTTCAAAGCGGTGGTAGATGCGACAAGCGTTTAAGCGTTTGATCAGGCTGCGGAATATTCAGCTTGCAGCAGCTCATTGCACTGATTGCTGCTACAAGCGTCTTACCTTGTTTGACCCTTTAAAGCGGGCCTCAGCAAGGATTAGAGGAAGCTTCTAAAGACGTCGTAGTCTTCGGGCGCTAGAGGAACATAGCCAACATCACCAACGATATTGTCGGAGGAAGTATCAGCAGCTTGGTCCAGGTAGAATTCAACGAAGGCACTGACCTCAGGGCGAGCATCCAAAGTAGCTGGATCTACATAGATGAAGATAGGACGGGCAAGCGGAATATAGTCGTTGATAGTCTCCGAAGAAGGCTGAATGTACTGACCGTCTGTCTCAGGGCCTTGGATAGCAACTGCGTCGAGCACTTCAGAGTTCTCCTCGAAGTACGCTAGACCGAAGTAGCCAAGTGCATTGCGATCGCGAGAGACACCGAGCACAAGAACGTTGTCGTCCTCGCTGGCAGTGTAGTCGCCACGGCTGTCAAGGTCGTCACCCAAAATCACTTCGTTGAAGTAGTCAAACGTACCTGAATCTGTACCAGGACCGTACAGGTTCAAAGGCTCATCTGGGAAGCTAGGGTCAATTTGCGCCCAGCTAGTAGGCGGCGTCTCAGAAGACCACATCTCCTGAAGCTGATCGACTGTGAGGTTGCGAGCAAACGTGTTTGCTGGGTTGATAACAACTGTAATGGCATCGTAAGCAACGTCAATGCGCTCAGGGTTGATGCCATTGGCCTGGCAGTCTGCTAGCTCAGAGTCCTTGATAGGACGAGAAGCGTTAGAGATAACGGTCTCGCCTGCACAGAACTTCTTGAAGCCACCGCCAGTACCACTGACACCAACACTGATGTTAGTGCCAGGGTTAGCGGCCATGTACTCTTCAGCAACCGCTTCAGTAATGGGGAAAACGGTACTAGAACCGTCGATTGCGATTAGGTTGCTTTGGGCGTTTGCAACCACTGTGCCCAAGGCTACAGTGGTTACTGCAACAGTCGCGGCTACTGCGGTAGCACCTAATACTTTGAATTTTGTAGCTATTTTTTTCACGCTCGTCACCATATTTCGAAAACTCCTAAGACCGATAATAAAATCGGCCAAGGAGTAAAGTACGGCGTCAAGTTTAAGGAAACAAAGTTGATAGGTTATCGAGTCATTAAGTTTGGGTTAACGTTTTTTTCGATCACCCTCTATCCACCAAATAACTTACGAAAGGAACGAAAGAGCCGAGCAAAAAATTTAACAATAGGGTTTCGCCTAGCAGGCGGCTCCATTACAACCGGTGCCACAGAAACGTCGTCATCCACGCCGCTGTTACCGTATTGGAACGACTGATAAGAAGCAGAATTGCCTACGACTTCACGGTCTGTACTAGAAAGATTTGTGTTGGTAAGGGCTGTAGGCGTCAACGTTTTTTGTGGGGCACCTGTTCCTGAGAAGGTTGGTTTTGAAACGGTGGGTTGTGGTTGGTGGGATACTTCTACTACTGGCGTGGGTGCGGGTGTAGGTGCGGCCCAAGAAAACGCTGACGAAGAGGCAATCACTAGGGTATCGGCCAATTTGCTCAAAGCTGCGCGCGATGGGTCGTGCTCAGGGTTGATTGAAAGCGCTTTTTCGTAGCTGGATTTGGCTTCTTCTATGCGGTCTTGTCCGGCATAGACGTTGCCCAGACAGTAGTAAAACTGAGGATTTCTATCGTCGAGATCGATTGCGCTCTCGTACCAGGCGATCGCAATTTCAGCGTCCTTTTGCCGCTCAGCAATTTGACCTAGCTTAAAGCGTACTATCGCAGCTTTGCTACCTAGCTCAATCGCCTGCCGGTAGCTGTCTTCAGCAGCGGCAAGTTCGTTTTGAGCTAGCTGAATGTTACCCAGCAGCTGGTAGGGTACAGGCGCGTCAGGATTAAGCTGCATAGCCTGCCGATAGCTATCGATGGCCGGAGAAAAGTGCTTTTGCTTGAAGTGAATATTGCCACAGGCGATATAGAATCCAGGGTTTTGGTCGTTGAGGGCGATCGCCTCTTCGTAATATTTCAAAGCGGCATCGTAGCTTAGAGAGCGCTGGGCAATTTGTCCTAACTGTGAGCGAAGCCAAGGTGCTTTACTTCCTAGATCAATGGCTTTTTTGTAGTTTGATGCAGCAGCAGAGAAGTCTTCTTGCTGAAACTGCGCTTTCCCTAGTGACTCGTAGGCTCTAGCATTGTCAGGCGCGAGCGCAACGGCGTCTTTATAAGACTCGACAGCTTGCTCGAATTGTTTTTGCTTGGTGTAGAGACCGCCACAGTTTATGTGGAAGCCAGCATTTTGGGGATCAAGGGCGATCGCGTCTTTGAAGTGGGCGATCGCGTCTTCCATCCTGTTTTCTTGCCTAGCGATTTGGCCTAGCTGCGCATGAACCCAGGGCGTTTTACTGCCTAGCGCTAGGGCTTTTTCGTAGTTACTTTTTGCAGCTGAAAAGTCTTTTTGGGTGAGCTGAACGGCGGCGAGGGACTGATAGGGGCCCGGCGCTTCTGGGCTGAGTTCTATGGCATGTGTGTAGGAAGCAATCGCATCTGGCAACCGGTTTTGGAGCTTAGCAATTTGGCCAAGGCGATTGTGTGCCAGGGACTCTTTAGGCTCTATAACAGCTAAGAATAAGTAGTGCGGTATGGCAAGGTCGTAGTTCTTTTCGGTGAAGTAATAGTTTGCGAGCGCACGATGGGCATTTCCGTTGTCAGGTTCTATTTCGAGTGCCTGTTTATACAGCGAGGCAGCTTCGTTTAACTTTCCTTTCTGCTTCAGTGTTGTTGCCATTTTAAGATAGTCGGCAACGGTTTCTGGCTTAATGGTTTCTGGTTTAGTAGTTGTATCCATAGAAAATATACTGCCTCCCATCAGGCTATTTCGTACACCTGAAACAGACTGTATGTGATTTAATTCGTTGTATCACACGAGATTATATAAAAGATGTTGAAGGTGAACACTCCAACGGATTAACAAAACACCAGAACTTTTTATTTCTAACGAATTAAGTTGGTGTTTTACGGTGCACGAAACGTTAGGACTCATTGTCCAAGTCTCGGCGTAATGCCTCTAGCTCATCATCAATGCTGGGTTCGGAGGTAGAGAAGGGGGTCGGTGGTGCACCAGCAGATTGGCTATTGGACGTCGATGTGAGGTCTTGACCGGTGATTCTTTGGTAGCCCATGTAGCCGATGGCAACGAGGCCCAAGAGTATGAGCAGTAAAAACTGAGCTGGGAGGAAGGAAAATAAGACAATGCGCAGCTTGCTAAACAGCCAAGCAATGCCTAAGTAGCCTGCGCCAATGAGGGCAAGACCTTGGATGGCTCTGGCAGCAGGGACTTGTGCGAGCGGGAGGCGTTGGCGCGTGATCCAGAGGGAGATGCCCACGTAGTAGCAGGGTGCCAGCACGAGTAGGATGTCGACATCTTGCACGACTTTGTTGATACCACCTGTAGAGGTGGTGTACCACATGTAGCCTGCCGTGAGGAGTAGGCTGACCGTTGCCATTACGAGGTTACAGCTGAGGACGAAGGGTTCTTCCTTTTGTCCAGGGACGACAACGCAAATGCCCCAGGATAACCATGGTGCCAACAGCATCAGCAGTAAGATGGCTGGCTTGTAGTCGTATAGCAGTGAATAGAGTTGTTGAAACGTCATAACGGGAGCATTGTAGTGGTTTCTACATTGAGTATTTATATAGCTATTTGGGAACATCCGTTATCATTTGAATAGTTTTTGATAGATAGCTAGGTGGGCAATCGCTTCGTATGACTGCATCTCTTTCTCTTGTCAGCGTTGTTATTCCTGCTTTTAACTGCGCTGACTACGTAGCTGAAGCAATTGAGAGTGTTTTAGCACAAACCTATCAAAAGATTGAAATTGTTGTCGTTGACGATGGCTCCACCGATAGGACATCGGATGTACTGAAAAAATATGACAGCAAGATTCGGTTGATTACGCAAATCAACAAAGGCGTAGCAGCAGCGAGAAATGCAGGCGCTGAGGAAGCAAGCGGAGAACTGATAGTTTTCTTGGATGCGGACGATGTTTTGTTTCCTGAGATGGTGGCAAAGCAGGGTGCTCTTTTTTGGCGATCGCCTGAGCTGGGCATGGCGATCGCAGGATGGGAGATTGTCACACAGTTGGGTGAGCCGATTTCGCAGGTGAAGCTTTGGCAATATCGGCCTACGCTAGACCTAGAAACTGCTGTGCTCTACAAGCCCGCCAGGCCGAGCGCTACGATGCTGCGCCGTAGCTGGGTTACGAGAGTAAATGGCTTCGACTGCAACCTTTCTAGTGCAGAAGATTTGGATTTTTTGCTGCGGGTGATGGCAGCGGGCTGTGAGGCAGTTTGGCTACCGGAAGTGCTTGCTAGCTACCGACAGCATGAAGGTAGCCTGATGACCAAAGGAGAAGATTTGCTGACGAATACCCACGAGGTAATGACGCGTTTTTTCCAGATGGCTGGCTTGCCGTCTGATATTTGTCAGCTAAAACAACAGGAACGATATCAGTCTTTGAATTGGCTGGGTGCCAAGATGTATTTTGCAGGGCGGCTGTCGGTCATGTACGACTGTCTGCAACAGTCGCTTGCGTTTGCAAATAGAGGGAAATCGCATGTTCCTCTCGACTGGTTCCGAGCTTTTGGAGGATATGCCTCTGAGTATGGGTATGAGCTAGATGCTTACGAGCTAACGCAGTCTGACGAATGGCAAAGGTCTGTAGCGCTAGCGTTATCTTTGCAGGAAGCGCCACAAGAGAATTTTCAGAAATCTGGCGAAAGAGAAAAAGATATCGAGAATGCGGCAACTGGGTCAGAAGGAAAACGGCCAGAAGGGAAACAACCAGAAGGAAAACACGTGCTCCTATATAGCGACGATCCTGGAGCTGGCGGGATTTTGCAGTGTAATCATGCGATTATTTGTCGTTTGGCAGAAGCGGGGTATAACGCCTCTCATGCTCATTTTCAGCAGGAGACGCCGCTGGCTGAGCAGGAAAGCGTACTGGGTATCAAATCGATAGAGTTGGGATATCATGCGGACTCTGATATGACGCGATCGCTGAAAGATTTGGAGGGTGCCAAGCGACTGTTTGCCGCCCACCAGCCTGATTTGGTTGTGTTTAGTGATGGTTGGCCTTTTTCTAATGTTGCGGCGAAGCAGGCTGCGTATGAGTTGAACATTTCTTACATTGTTGTACTGGGGTTTATTGAGCCTTCTTGCGTTAAGTACAACTATCGGGATGAGGTGAGCTATCGAGAATTGGCAGCGCTGCAATATACAAGGGCGCAAGCGGTAATCGCAGTTTCTCAAGCAAATTTGATGCTGTTGAGGGAGCTGTTTGATCTGCCAGAGTCTGTTGGGCGGGTGATTTATAACGGGAGACCGGCTGAGTACTTTGAGCCGAAGACTGTAGAGGCTCGGCGACGGCTACGTAAGGAGGTGAGTATTCCTGAGGATGCTGTTGTTTGCTTTACGGCGGGACGATTTGAAGCTGTGAAGGGTTATCAGTACCAGGTTGAAGCCATGCGACAGCTCAGAGAAAGCAGCGTGTGGGAAAAGCTGTATTTTGTGTGGGCTGGGCCGGGAGAGGGCTATTTATCGAGAAGTAATGAGCGTGAGCTGAAGCGGGCGGTTGAAGGATTGGGCGCTGGTAGCAAGGTAAAGTTTCTGGGTCAGCGGTGGGATGTGGCTGACTGGCTAGATGCGAGTGATATTTTTGTGCTGCCTTCGGAGGCGGAGGGGATGCCGCTGTCGGTGATGGAGGCGATGGCGAAGGGGTTGCCAGTAGTGGCGACGGCGGTGAGTGGTATTCCGGAAGAGCTAGGGGACACGGGGGTGCTGCTGCCCGACCCGAATGAAAAAGCCGAGGCGACGGTGAATGAGCTGGTAAGTACGATTAAAGCCTGGGCTGACTCAGAGGATGAGCGATGTGAGGCAGGGCAGCGATGCCGACAGCGAGCGATCGCGTTGTTTCAACAGGCAGCGATGCTACGAAACTATGAGGAAGCTGTTAACGTTGCCATTACGAAAGAGAAGATAGGAGATTTGGGACGCTTTACGCCAGAGGAGGCCAGAAACATAGAAGTTCAATTTCGATATGGTTGCTGGCTATGGGCGAGCTGGGACTATTACAGGGCGGGGAACTTTGAGAGCATGGATGGGGCGCTTGAGAAAGCGTTTACCCTTAAACCGCGCTATATGAAATGGCCACTATTGGAGTGGGGAAAGTGGTTTGCGCGTTTTTGCGCGGAGCAGCAGGAGACTTTCGAGCCGGAGCGTCTCATGAGATCTGGCGTTTGGCAGCGCTTGATGGTGGAAATTGGCCAGTAGACAGAGAGCGGCGCTAAGCTTTGAGCTTCTTTTGTAAGAACCAGAATAACCCAAGTAGCACTAGCGGAATGGCCAATAAAATCAGGGCCAATGTTTCAAGGCCTTCTAGATAGATGAAAATGCAGATGGCTATGTAGGGGAGTATGCAAAGGGTGAGGTAGAGGATGCGCGATCGCAGGCTAGTAAAGTTACTCGAATAATCTTTGTCAGTATCTATACTTCCTCGTCCTTGACTCTTTGGAATAGGATCGCTAAAATCGGGAGGGCCTTTGTACATAGGGTCTGGACTCATGGAAATATTCTCTCTTGTTTTTAATTAGGGATTACACGTCAAGATATAGCTTTTCTGTACCGTGAAGAAACTCTTGTAGTCTGTGTTCGTATGGCCGAAAGAACTCTTTTAATCGACCTTCTGTCGGTGTATCCAGCTTGGTAGCTGGAGTGTAGTTGCTAGTGTTGTGCTTAGGGTAGCTGGGTTCACTATGTTCGCCAAGTTGCAAGAATTGAAAGACTTGCTGCATAGTTATAGCTGGTTGGTCCAAAAGGGTTTGATTGTTGACAACCAGGATTTGGTCGTTGGGGAAGGCTGTGTACCATTGCTGTAAAAAGTGAACGTAGAGACCAAGCAGTACGTAGCCGGGATATTTGTCCCAGCTCCAGGTTTTAGCAATGATGTCTAGTGAGGTTCCTTTCTGTAAGCGGTCTAGGACTGTGAGCTCTGCTGTGATGGCATCTGCAAATGAGCGACGCTCGAATCCGTGCTTGCAGTTATGGGTGTAGTGGGAGAAGGCTCTGGCGGTGGGCTCTCTCACTAGGGCGATGATTTTGACCTTGGGGAATAGTGAGAAAACAGTGTTATGGACGTTGTTAACGATGTAGCCTGGGCTCGCTTCTCCAGTAATATATCCGGAGCTTGGAGAAATAGGTGGAAAATGAGATAGGTACCAGTCTTTTCCGTAGCTGAGCTTGGAAGCATCGTTAAAAAAGTGAATCTCTTTTTTGATGGAGGGGAGTACTTTGGGATGCTGGTTGATGTATTCGTATAGGGCTGATGTGGCCGTTTTCATGGGGCCAATGATGATGTACGTAGGCTCTGACAAGGCAATGTCGTCTGATGCGGCGTTATCCCAATAGCGGCTAACGTAGTCGGGAGAGTTATTTTGGAGCAGTTTGTAGCTGGCAGATTTGTAGCTGGCGATCGCACCTTGCATGTTTCTTTGCTTGGTAAGCAAGTCGCCAAGCCTTACGCTGGCCCAAGGGTTGCGAGGTTTGGCAGTGCTGAGCTGCCGATAAAAATTAACGATAGGATCGAGCTGCTGAGGGGAGACTTTGGTAAATAGAAGCTGAATGAAGGGAGAGCGGCTAAAGGGGTCGAGCTTGAGAGATTGGGTGTAGTGGTGTGTGGCACGAACTAAGTCGCCTTGACATCGATAGACTTCGGCAAGGCTGTATTCTGCCCAAGAGTCTTGAGGATTTGCCTCTAGGGCACGGCTGTAGAGCGATGCGGCGACTGCTAGACTGCCTTCTTTGAAAGCGATGTCGCCTTGCTGCTGATAACTTTTTTGAGAGTTTTCTTCAACGGTGCTTTTTGTAAAGGCATCAGGCATCTATCGTTTAGCGATTATTTCGCTGTTGGCTATAAAAATATTTTTAGTAAGTTCAGTCAATGATAGCGAACCTTTGTGAATAGAATTATCAACGTATTATTAAGCTTGTGTCAGTACATGCGAAATTGAGTGAAGGTAGTTAATCGAAGATTTTCAGGTAAGGCTGATCGTTGATGTACAAGCGGTATTTGATACGGTTCGCAATCATTGTCAAATAGTACATGTGGGCTGGCGAAAGAGTGGCTGGGTGCATAGCTGTACGATGCATGTGGACATTAAGGATGGCAAAATTTGGATTCAGTGGAATGGAACTGAGGATGATTTGGCGGCTGAGTTGGTAGCTTTAGGCGTACCGAGCGTTTGTCGAAGGCGACATAGTCTTGCCAGTTTAGGTTCACGTAGCTGAAGGCAACTTCTGGAAATTCTTTGACGGAGTGAGTTTCACCTGTAGCAATGACATCGTCGTCTGGGGTTTGTTGCTGGAGCGTTAACCACATAGCTTGCACGTAGTCTTTGGCGTAGCCCCAGTCGCGTTTGGAGTCTAGGTTGCCCATGCAAATTTTGGATTGTTGGCGGAGTCTACGGTGTATTCGGGGGAGTCGAAGCTGACGCGGACGTGGGATTGGGCTCCGAGGTTGTAGACTTCGTTGGGTTGGATTTGTTCTAGAATGCGGCGGCGGGTGGTGCCGTCGTTGAGGTCGCCGTAGTGGAGGAAGAGTTTGGCTTCTTCTTTGTGAGGGTCTTCGTAGATGTGGTCGATGCGATCGGTGTTAAATGTTGAAGTGCGGCGGATGATGCCGTGGACTTCGTAGCCCTTTGATAGTAGAAGTTCGCTGAGGTAGGAACCGTCTTGGCCGGTGATGCCAGTGATGAGGGCGCGTTTGGGATTAGGCATTTTCTTCATACAGTGTGGACTGCTTGGTTAGGGGACTGCAATTTCGCTAATATTGGGCAAGGCTAGTGTGTTAGGGGATGTTGTGGCCGCTAAAGATATTTTTCATGGTGCAGTACGTACGGCTTTGGAGAAAGACGGCTGGTTGGTCACACATGATCCGCTTTATCTAAAGAGCGATGATGTCGAGTTTTATATTGATTTGGGCGCGGAAAGGATTTTAGGGGCGGAGAAAGATGGACAAAAAATAGCGGTTGAGATTAAGTCCTTTTTGGGTGCCTCGGAGGTTACGGATTTTCATTTAGCGTTGGGTCAGATGCTGAACTATCGTTTTGCACTAACTCAAGAAGATCCGACTCGCGTTTTGTACCTAGCTATCTCTCAAGATACCTATGAAGCTTTTTTTGCCCGTCAGTTTACGCAAAAGGTAATCGCGGAATATCGAGTCAATTTGCTTATCTTTAATCCGTTGATCGAGGAGATTGTGTTATGGAAGGAATAAGCTATTCGAAGATCGTTCAAGAGGTGCTAAGGCAGCATCTGGATAGTGGTTTGTCGAATGAGATTGAACTTCAGTTTGTTTGTGATACGCAAAATCACCACTACCAGTTGATTCATTTGGGCTGGAAGGAATTAAAGCGGGTATACGGTTGTATTGCCCATGTAGATATTAAAGATGACAAAATCTGGATTCAGCAAGATGGCACGGAGGTTGGGATTGCGAACGAGTTGGTAGAGGCGGGTGTGCCAAAGAAAGATATTGTTTTGGCTTTCCACGCACCTTATAAGCGTAAGTTTACAGAGTTTGCAGTTGGGTAGACTCGGTGAGCCGTCTAATCTCAACTTTCAGTACGGTGAGGTTCGCTTTTTGACGACAGGCCAAATCACAGCGCCAACGTCTTTTGGTGGTATCACATACTGAGCGAGAGAATGAGGTAAGACTGATTAGTGCCCGCTTAGCAACTCGTAGGGAGAAGAAGGATTATGAATCAGAAAGCTGAAAATGTTGCCGACGATGAAATGCACCCTGAGTATGATTTCTCGGGGGGTATTCGTGGTAAGTATTACGAAGCTTACACTCAGGCAAGCAATGTTGTGGTCCTTGATCCAGATGTAGTAGAGATCTTTAGGGATTCGGTATCTGTCAATGAAGCCTTACGATTGCTAGCAAAGATTGCTAAGTCAACAGCTGCTTAATCGCTTCTAGGCTGTCAGGGTCTACCTTTTACGCCCATGAAAGTAAAAAATCGGGACTTTGCAACGCACGTGCAGCCGTCCTAGGGGTTGTTTCTAGATCGTTGATGGATGAACAGTTGAGAACAGCCCTTGCGGTATAGCCTTCTTCGGGCTCTTTTTCAACTCAGCTATTTGGGCGAGTTCTCGGAACGCTGCGAAAATCATAGGGCATTTTCAGCCAAGAGAAAGTTGGCATAAGTGAAAATTTGAGAGAGCTCTGTTAAGCCATCTAGCTCTGCCTGTTCTTTGTATGTGAGGTTTTGAGATTTGCTTCGCTGTAGCAATTCGTCAGAACGCGCCTGTAGATGCTCTGTGAATTTGAATAGCGGTAGCCCTGCTGTAGAATCCACTTGGATGCCATTGTTTAGCCAATAGGAAGGTTCAATTATGTGTTTTGGTTCAGGCACGACGAATTTATCCTGATTGACTATTCACAGTTTAGCGAGCTTTGGTGCAAAACAGGATACGGCGGCAAGTGGTGCTGTCGTTGAGGTCGCTATGGAGTCAGCCAGTCTTCTAGATCTTCGATAGATGAAAAATTGAGCAGTGCAACGGCTAGCGATTCTATCGCCTCTAGGCTAAGGGCCTCAACAGCCGTACTCAAATGCTCGGGCAACACACCAAACTTGCCAACTAGCTGACGCTGAAGCAGTGAGGTTCCTTCTTCCTGCCGACCTTCCTGCCGACCTTCCTCAAGTCCTCGCTCGAATCCGATTCGCTCAACGCTCGTTATGTAGGGCACTTTTCGCGTTTCCTCGTATGTTTTTAGCTCTGTCCAAAATGAATGTTCTAAGGCTTTGGGCAGTACCATCATCCAGTCGATGAAGACGAATAATACAACTGTACCGGGAAACGCTATCTCTGATAGTTTTAGTTACTGACTGAGTGATGCTGTAGCAGGAATAAACGATGAGCTTGCAACTTTGCCTCTAATACTGGCGGTGTTTTTAAGGAACCAGCGATATGTTTTTTCTATACCCGATTCGAGATCGGTGGTTGCTTGCCAGCCTAGCTGCTTGAGCTTAGAAACATCTAGGAGTTTGCGGGGGGTGCCGTTGGGCTTGGTGGTGTCGAAGTGGATGTTGCCCTGGTAGCCGACGACTGATTTTATGGTGAGGGCGAGTTGCTTGATAGAGATTTCTTGGCCGGTGCCGACGTTGATGAAGGTGGGGTCGGTGTAGTTGTTGAGGAGGAAGAGAAGGGCTTCGGCGAGGTCGTCTACATATAGGAATTCGCGGCGGGCGGTGCCGTCGCCCCAGACTTCTACGCTGGGTGAGTGGTTGACTTTCGCTTCGTGGAATTTGCGAATGAGGGCGGGGAGGACGTGGGAGTTGGCAAGATCGAAGTTATCGTTGATTCCGTAGAGGTTGGTGGGCATGGCGGAGATGAAGTTGGCTCCGTACTGCTGGGAGTAGGTTTCGCAGAGTTTGAGTCCGGCGATTTTGGCTATGGCATAGGGTTCGTTTGTGGGTTCTAGTGCGCCTGTGAGGAGGTGTTGCTCTTGCATGGGTTGGGGGCAGTGCTTGGGATAGATGCAGGAGGAACCGAGGAAGAGGAGTTTGGTGACGCCTATTTTGTAGGCGCTGTGGATAATGTTGGCTTCTATCATCAAGTTGTCGTAGATGAATTCGGCGCGGTAGGTGTTGTTGGCGTGGATGCCGCCGACTTTTGCAGCGGCGAGGATGACGTAGTCTGGTTGTTCGGCGGCGAAGAAGGCTTCTACGTCGGTTTGGCGGCGCAGATCTAGCTCTTTGCTGGATCTATATACGAGATTGTTGTAGCCGTTTGCGATGAGGGTGCGGACGATGGCGGTGCCGACTAGGCCGTTGTGTCCGGCGATGTAGATTTTGGAGTTGGGGTGCATGGGATTGATGGGGTAGGGGGCATGGGGTGAGATGCGGGGTGTGGTCGGTTGGGGGCTGGAATCTCGGAGACCCACCCCGCCCTGTGGGCACCCCTCCGGCGGAGGGGAAACTGGCTGTGTTTTAAGAAATAAAGGATTTGGTTCCCCTCGGGAACCGTTAGGGAGGGGTTTTCGATATGTATGCTAAACGGAAGATACTTGCCATAGCCCTATGTAGGGGCGTTGTTGAAAGGTAGTTTTTTAGCTTGCTAGCTTGAGGGGGATGCTGTTGCGGACTGTTGCGAGGTCGTTGTGTGCTTTTATGGGGGTTTGGCCGATGGCTTGGAGGTCGGCGTCTATCATGAGCTGAACGAGTTGTTGGAAGGTGAGGGAGGGTTGCCAGCTGAGCTGTTGTTTTGCCTTGGACGGATCGCCGATGAGGAGATCGACTTCGGTGGGGCGGAGGTAGCGCTCATCGAAGTCGACGTAGTCTTGCCAGCGCAGGTTTACGTAGCTGAAGGCGACTTGGAGGAATTCTTTGACGGAGTGGGTTTCACCTGTGGCGATGACGTAGTCTTCTGGCTGTTCTTGCTGGAGCATGAGCCACATGGCTTTGACATAGTCTTTGGCGTAGCCCCAGTCGCGTTTGGAGTCTAGGTTGCCCATGTAAATCTTCTTTTGTTGTCCGGCGACGATGCGGGCGACGGCGCGGGTGATTTTGCGGGTGACGAAGGTTTCGCCGCGACGGGGGGATTCGTGGTTGAATAGGATGCCGTTGCAGGCGAAGAGGTCGTAGGATTCGCGGTAGTTGATGGTTTGGCTATTTAGGCACAGAGGCGGGCGTAGACTTTGGCGCAGGCGTAGGGGCTGCGGGGGTAGAAGGGGGTGTCTTCTTTTTGGGGGACAGCTTGGACGAGGCCGAACATTTCGGAGGAGCCTGCCTGGTAGTAGCGGACTTGGTTGCTGGTGCGTTGTTGGTAGTCTCGGATGGCTTCGAGGAGGCGGAGGGCTCCCATGCCGACGGAGTCTACGGTGTATTCGGGAGAGTCAAAGCTGACGCGGACGTGGGATTGGGCTCCGAGGTTGTAGACTTCGTTGGGCTGGACTTGTTCTAGGATGCGGCGGAGGGTGGTGCCGTCGTTGAAGTCGCCGTAGTGAAGAAAGAGTTTGGCTTCTTCTTTGTGGGGGTCTTCGTAGATGTGGTCGATGCGATCGGTGTTAAAGGTGGAGGTGCGGCGGATGATGCCGTGGACTTCGTAGCCCTTAGATAGAAATAATTTGCCAAGAGGGGAATCGTCTTGACACTGAACCAGGCTGCTTCAGCTATGAGTCCAGACTGTCAAGTAATCGGACAAGCTGGGAAACTGAGCAGTCTCTTTTTGAGACTAGCTTCAGAAACAGCGCTTTCGATGAAACGCTTTATAAACGCTCATCGCAGCTACTTGCATCTTTATTAACTTATCCAGCTCATTCTTCTTCATCTGTCTGAGTCTATGAAATAGACCACAAATTTCCTCTCGGGATATATGAATTACACAATCCTCCCAAGATAGCTCGTTATCTGGGATAGATGGCCAGACCCAATTTTCTACAATTACTACGGGTATCGAACCTACGGCTAGGGATTCCCACAATCTTATTGTGTTCGGGCCTGACCCCTCAGGGCAAATTGAAAAGATGGAATCAGACAATACAGAATTGTAATTTTCCGTTGACAGACGTTCTTTGGACATCTGAGTTGCACTCATTAGTTGACCCTTAACTTGTTCTTGATACACTTGCGAATTAAAGTGCCATTCTCGACTCAACTCTACAAAAATATCTTCTCCACCGTCAGTAATTGCTTCACTGTGTATGCGCAAGCGTATGTCTGAGCGATGACTAGGCAAGTACGAACCAACGAAAGAAGCAAGATACCTTTTATCATGAAGCGACTTCCCAACAGATAATCCTTGATTTCTTCCTCTATTAACAATATTAACTGCAGCCAATGGCCAAGAGTGAATGCGTATTCCATATTTGTATGCAATATCACACGAGTTAGTTTCACAGTGGGACAAGTGTACATCTGTTATCCCTAAACTCTGCCAAAGAAGAAGCATACGCTGCCAGTCAATATGTTGACAAACGGTATGGACTCTAACCTCTCTACCCCATTTCAGGCTCCATTCCCGAGCTAAGTATCGATAGCCTAAAAACCGCGTACCAAAAACAGAAAGAACAACTTCAGGGATACTTCGCTTGTCTATATATGTAGCCCACGGCAGACCAAAATATGTCTGTACCGTTTTTTTTGATCTTTCATCCCAACCTACTCTTGCAGTTTCATTAATGTGCTTTTCAAGCGCAATCTTTTCAGTAATAGCTGGATACTGCCAAAAATGCGTATCCATTATTGAACTAGGCTTGTCTCCTACCTTTAAAGGTGCAGAGCTAACTGGCGTTGGGAAAAACAATCGAAATGCAGCAAGACAATCATTCTTTCGGTCCAAAGAAAATTCATCTCCTTTCACTATCTGTACAGTGTCCGGAGACAGACTATCGACAAAGAAGAGTGTTACTTCAGAGCACGTAGCCACTCTAATTATTTTGAACCGTCGATTTAGGTCGAACAACAACTTTCTACGCATCGCTATCTATATCGTTTTCCAACTAAAATCGCTGCTCAAGATGCTACTTGGGGTCAACTTAAATACTTTGCTGACTGGAGAGGTCAGTGGCCTCCTGATAACACATCGAGAGAAACACCTTAAGCAGACTTGTTTTCCCCGTGAGGTTCGTAGATTAAGTCACCCGATTTAAGATTCTTCAAGGCTACGGATTTAGTCACGCGAGTAGTGAACAGTCCGACAGTTTAGCTCCGGACAACTACTTTACAATTGGATCATCCTCAGAAATGGCAGCGATATTTGTGTTGTCTAGCTCACCTATGGTGATGAGCCATAGCACTGAGCGATTGGCGACGAAGGTAGAAAAGTTGATCAAAACAGAATGAAAATTCAGTTGTACTGCATGGAGAAGTGTGCACGAAGAGTTTTAACACGTTGTCTTTCTTTTTTAGAGCATCACATGAACGCAACATTCGTAGTTTGTGTGCTGTTGCCTGTTTGGATCTAGCTAACTCTTCTACACAGAAACCAATTCGCCATAAGCTTCTATTTCATCTAGGTGCAAACAATTCACTTCATTCAGTTGAACACGAACCCAGCGAGCCGTTAACCTATCGAGCAAAACCCTCAGCGGCTTTCCATCAGCCCCACCAAAAACTTCACCACCAATATTGGAATATACAGACTGCCAATTCTCCTCATCTTTCGAGACCAAAATACTCAACGTCCGAATACGATCAGAACAATAGTCCGTACGATTATAAATTCTGATTTCAGTCAAGTTATACGTATCATCTAAATCTACCTGCCACCAAGGATTGAGTTCAAAATCAGTATGAAAGCTAAACTTACCATTTTTATCTCCATTAACCCCACCCTGAGAATCATTTTCTACAGACCACTTAGAAAGAGAGCTTTGTTTCGTTTGCTTATGAAGACATAAGTTGCTTTCTGATGAGAGGCTGGCTGGCTCCCTCAAAAATGTATTAGGTTTCGCTACTAGAACATCATCTTTTTGAAAGCCGTCCTCGTAGAGAATACTGTAATCCGGGTTAACCATTTTTACGCGCCTAATGACATCTTCATGAGTGATTTGCTTCCCCCATGTTTTCATATCACCGAACAGACGGACATCATCTATAAGAAGAGTGTGAGTTTTGATGTGGTGGTTGGAAATCGCATCTAGTTCTTCATAAATCGGACATTGTTTAATGCCGTAGCCACCGCAGTGATTGTGTGCATCTAGCCAAAAGGTTACAGGCCCAGTTAAACTTGGAACCAATTTTCCCAACTCTACTAAAGAATCTCCCAGAATAAGATGAACACGTCCTTCCTCTATTTCTTTAGAGAACTTCTCCGCACACTCATCGTAATATTCTTGTTTCACTTCAATGCTGTATATCTCTTGAAACCCTGCCTTTAAAGCCGTACTAATTCCTACACCGTGGAACGATCCTGTCTCAACAAAAGTAGGATTCCAATATTTACTCAAATCAAACTTCATAGTCATGATAAAAACTCCGATAATACACTTACTTTTCTAGAATCAGGATGGATGGGACCAATACAGAGTCAACGCTTATTTTGAGGGCAAACCTTCTCCACACCTTATTTTCGTGTGAGGCTTTCAGAGATCGTCACCCTAACTTTCAGTCTTGACGCTGCACTAGTAGCTAAGCGGTTAAATTACTGGGAATGGTCAAATCAGCATATACTTCTACTTGATCTAGATGCAAAACTTCGACAGCATTTAGTTGAGCACGAACATATCTGGCCTTTCTACTATTCAATTTAACAACTAACGGACTGCCGTCAATACCCCCAAAATCTTTACTCGGATTATTCTCATGAACTTGAGCCCATCTAAGTCCATTGTCTGAAATAAATATTTTTAGAGAAGACGCTCGCTCTCGACAGCTATCAAGTCGGTTGTAAATTCTTACTTCTTCCAGCTCATAAATTTGCTCCAAGTCCACTTGCCACCAAGGGTTAATCTCACAATCTGTATGAAAGTTATATCTCCCGCTTTTAGTTCCGCTGACTGCTCCCTGAGGATCATTTTTTTTAGAATACTTGGAAGTCGAACTCTGTTTCGCCGGTTTATTTAAGGCTACATTTTTGAAATTGGAGTAAGCGGAGCCACAAGATTGTGATTCAATTATGCTAGCTTTCTCGTCTTTGTATCGTAAGACGGTTTGTATTTTTGAGATAGTATTTTGGTTCAACTTCTCTATAGACCTGAAAACAGATTTTTCAGTCAGAACACGGTTTGCAGCTTGAATACAAAGATTCATTCTCTCATTGTATTCTTCAACATCCATCTTTTCTATGTACTCAAACAAATTCTTAGGATTATTGAAGTCGCAGTAATCCAAAAAGCTTTGACTAGGAAAATCTTCATAAATTGCATTCCCTTTACCGTAGTAAATAGGCAAACACCCTGTCATTATTGATTGCCAAATCTTCTCGCTGCAATAATAGTGGAAAGTTGAATTTTCAAAGCATAAGTTGAAATGATACTTCTGTAGAATATCTAGCTTACGGTCACCCCAGAATTGCTCAGTGCTTTTCAACTGAAATCTCGAATCTTCTAATGAAATACTTCCAGGCCACCCTCTGCCATATATGTCAACCTTCCCTAAAGAATAACCAAATGTGGCAATATCAGCTCTGAGTCTACATAGATCCAGATCCTTTCCATCACTAGTAAGTTGAGAAAAATAGTGACCATTATAGCTAGCTACAATAGCTATTTTCTTTCCCATTGGCCTGTCGAAATTCAAATATTCAGACGGCTTAATTTTTTCCCTGAGACAGTAAGAGTATAGATAATTATCAGTAAATATATCTCTTGTATAGACGTTCATGATGTTGATTGGCACACCGTCGATGTAGATCAAATTCGAAAAATTTGTATCAATACGAGGCTCGTGTGTCCATAAGAGATATTTTTTTCTATTCCCATGGTATTTAACGTAGTTTTCTAACACAAAAAGGAAGCGACTTAAAATGAGGTCGCAGTCCTCAACTCTATCGATAAATCTGATACCATACTTCAGAAATAGACCGCTATTTGATTCATCATCAAATGGCGTATACCTCATACTATCTGCTTTATAAACTTTGATTTCCATAAGTGCTGTTCAGGTCAAATTCAAAAGTTAAAATAGAAGAGTAGAGGCATGGAGATAATTGACTGTCTCTTAGCCGTACAACGTCAGTTCGATTCAAGAAAAGTTTTAAAACCTTCATCTGACAAAGTTCTCAAGCAATAGAAGAAAATCTGAGTACTGACGCCTGTATTCTTTCAACAGACCTAGGAAAATGAGAAAATTCTCAGTTATTGAGTCCTACTGATAAAACTCCGACTACTGCTTTTCGCTAGAAGCCTCCAATGCCGATCAATTGAGGTCACTCCCTATCATGAGCTCAAGTTATCCAATAGCCAAGCCTACATTCTACTCACTAGACTCACTCTTTATTTCAAACACAAATGTTGAACTCTAAGAGAAATAAACGTATGCTTACTTGTCACCAGCTTTCATATTGTTTTACTATTTCACGTCACTTGCCGTATCTCTTTCAGTCTGCACAGAGTTGAGCTTCCTAGTTTCTGGTGCTCTATTAGGCCATTTCTGCCCTCATTACCAGCTTGAAACAGGCAATCCACGTGCCAAAAATCCCTAAGTTAGGTTCTGAAGCTATTTTCCTCTAAGGCCTTTTGATAGTCCAAGTTAAATTTAGCGATTAAATCTGTACTATGGGCAGATGACAATACCTCATAGTCTGACTCAATACTAAAATCACTAACATCAATATTTAAGAAATCAACAATTTTCTCCATCTCTTGCAAAGGTGTCTCTTTGAACTGTTCATATTCTACTTTTAAAACTTGATTAAATTTGGACTCATCAAGAAATTTTTCTAAATTTCTTTCTTCGTTCACTAAGCCATCATAAATTGATTTAATAGCTTCGAATTCATAGTCGATTGATTGCACCTGTTCTTTATATTCAGCAAATGAGCGATTGGGTGCAGTTGAGTGCCAAAATTTACTTTTAGACGCTAAAAATTTAGACACAGCTTGAGCAGTTTTGTTACGGCGATACAGATAGATAACTTTAAAGTGGCGAAAAAACGTCATCAGCTTTTCTATTTCATCAGGCTCTAGCATTGTCATCAGATCAAAGAAGAAGTGACTAATTACCTTGGTCCCAAACAATTTATCCTTAGAGCATCGATACAAAATTCTACGTAGCAATAGCTCTAGGTCAATATTCAGACGTTGGCGATTCTCAAGGATATACAATAATGGAGGTCGCAAATGTTCTATAGGCGCACCTGCACCATTGAGCTTTAGCAAATCGCATAAAAAACTACTTCCAGAACGAGGTGTACACACAACTGCAAACAGGTTAGTAGGATTACTACCCTGTGTTTCTGTTTCAATCAAATGCTCAATGCTAACCTTTTTAGGTTTAGAAATGATGAATGGGAGAACATCATAGACGAGGTCAAAGCACTTTGAGCATTTTTCTAAGTCACGTATGTTATCTAGAGATTTATTTTTATTATTAATCCTGAGGTCAATAAAATTCAGAATTTCTCCTTTTTCCTCAGGCAGGTAAACACGATCTTCCATCAAAATAAGATTGTTGAATACCTTTTCGTAGTTTTCAAAAAGATAGTTCTTAATCTCTATTTCACTTAAAACTAGGCTATCAGTATGACCGGTAGATAGTAAAAATTCCTGAAAATGAAGTTCTTTCAGATTACCAATTAGATCTCTGGGTTGGATTAAACTAGAACAGCTACCTTTTGCCAGATAACGACTGCACGGTTTTGCTAGCTTGTTGACAGCACTTAAATGCATTTCAGGAGATGCATAGTACATATTGTAATTAGAGGAGGAGTAGCCGTAGGCAGGATCCTTCCGCACAACACCCAACTGACCCGAGAAACGATCAAACAGAGCTTGTGGAGTGCCCGTTTTAGTAATGCACTCTACATAGTCATCACTGTACTCTTTTATGGAATTAATCATATCCCTGTTAACAAGATGAGGGAACTTACCCAATAATTCCCAAACTTCGCCACAGTAATTTTCTTTGTATGCTGGCTCACGTTTGGAAAACCAAAGCAAGATTTTAGGCACTTTAACTTTAGTTAGCAGATTGATATACTCTTGAACAAAATTATTTCTAGTCTCAGTAATAATCTTCTCAACGTAGGCTGAATCATGATTTGCTAGCAGCCACTCATATGCTTTGTGCGCTGGCTGAAAATGTTTATCACCTGAAATCCTAAGTTTTTCTTGGCTTTCCTCACTCACTTCAAACAAAGAATTTGATACGCTACGACCGGACATTACTGCTATAATCGCGAACTTAGAGCGGTTGATCAATTCAAGCAACAGTTCATTTTCGGAATTTGTATAGTGTGAGGGCCCCGCACCTTGAACGCCCAAATTAAGTGCGGAGAAATTTAATTCTTCAGCAAGCATCTGAGTATAAGGCTTATCAGTGTAGCAACCGTATGTGAACGCTGGCCCAAGAGAAGTAAAGTAAGTTCCTTCTTCCAGGCTTAATGGAGAGGGGCCTCTTAATACGAACCTCTTTTTAGTATCAGGAGACATTATCGTATACAAATCATAGTCAAAGAAATCGAAATCCCGTTTTTGGTAACCAACATTCAACATAAAAAACCTTCTTCCTATCAGCTATCAACTTAAATTAGTTGGCCGCTCATTGTGAGTTATCGCAACCGTATCGTGAAGTGCCCCCTTGCGGTCTAATGCATATTTACTCTCGCGAGAATTCTTGAGAATACACTCTTCCAATCTAGTACGCTAACACTTTCGAATGCCTTCTTAAAGAACTGCTGTCTTTGTGATTCGGAAGTCTCGCAAGCTCTCCCCATAGCATTAATGAGGGCGTCTATATTATTGGGCTGGTATAGAAACCCATTGTGATTGTCGTCAACCAAGTCTTTGATCATACCTAAGTCTGGCGCAATAACAGGACGGCTAAATGACATAGCATGTATTAGTGAGCCCGAAGTGAGAATTTTTCGATACGGTAGGACAACAAAGTCAGAACAATTGTAAAACCACTGAAGTTCATTCCTTTCTATATACCTAGGCTCATATACAACGTTAGACAAAACCTGTGAGTCACTACAGATCTCTTCTATCGAAAAACTTTCCTTTGGCATTCCTGCAATGAGTAGACGCGCATTTTCATGCGTGCTCACAACAGCAGAGAATGCACGAACAAGCTCCTCTACCCCTTTGTAAGCTCTAATTTGTCCTAAGAAAAGAAACACGGTTTCTTCTGTCGAAAAATCATATCTTTGACGGGCTTGTTCTCTTGTTATTATATTCTCATCAATACCAATATAATGACCGTGATGAGCTACTACTATTTTCCCTGTAGATGCAGGCAGAAAGCTTTCAATCTCTGCAATAGAGCTCTCTGAATGAACATGAATGATGCTTGACAGCGTAGCAAGCATTTGTCGCAGCTGAACTTCTTGTTTCACGTACTGACAATTGTGAGGCATCACATTATGTATAGTCCATATGACCTTCCCTCTCTTTTCAAGAAACGCAAAAATTCGTTGAAAAAATACGTTTTTAAGTCTTTCTGCAATTTCTTCGCTTTCTGCTTTCCCCAATAGATAGTTTGTCCAGTGCAAATGGAATATTACATTCTCCATACCATCATTGACGGCTTGAAGGGCACTATCAATATCTCCAGAGTACAGAGCACACTCTTCAGAAACTGGTGAATACAGCAAGTCCTGATACGTATTGCTTTTCCTGTAATCTGGAAAGAAAAACAGATTAGGAATATGTATCTTGCGTCTAAATGCAAGCTCTCTAGGTCTTTCCTGATCAGGCACATATACTTCCCAATCATCAGTTAAGCCCATTCTCTCCAATGAATACGTGATGACAACAGGCGTATTCGAGCTCTGTTTCCCTTCATTGACAAAGGATGTATTCTTACCATGCCAGCGTCTAGCATAAAGCGTCTCTTCAATGTGATGAAAAGTACAAACTTCGCTCAACTTTAAGAACATATCGTAGTCAACAGCATTCAGTAGCTCTTCATTAAAACTCTCTGTACGAAGCCAGTCTCTCCGACGAAACATTCGAAAATGATGCGCAATAGATGTCAAAAGCATCTTTTCTCTAGAGAACTTGGGATAGCTGTACTCATCCATAAGATAATTGCCGTCAGCATCTATCCTCTCGCAAGAGCTGTATACGCAGCCGATGTTATTATCTTCTAAATAGCTAACAAGTGTTGCTACTGCATTAGGTTTAAGTAGATCATCTGAGTCTAGTTGGCCTATATACATCCCTCGGCACATTCTAACCGCCGAATTAGAGGCGGTTCCAATACCACCATTCTCTTGTGACATCCAGCTTACTCGTGGATTATCAGAAAAGTAGGTTTCCAACACTTCTAACGTGTTGTCCGTGGAACCATCATCACAGATACATATTTCTAAATCTGTATAGGTTTGGTTTAGAGCGCTATCTACAGCTTCTTTAATATAAGCAGCATTGTTGTAAGACGGAATGTATATAGAAACTTTTGGAACTTGATAAAGGTAGTTTTTCTTATGCTTTCTGTACCAGCCTACTGGACACTTCTCCTCAAAGAGTGCTTCATTTTTTTTTGGATCCGCTACTGGAAAGTTGTCCATTCTATCCACGGTGATATCTTGATGTATCCCGAGAGAATTCTGAACAGGGATTATATACGCCCCTGAGTTAAAGATTCTGTAGCCAATTTCCTTATCTTGAAATCCACAATGCAAGAAGTCTTCGTCAAAGAGGCCAGAACTCTTAAGCAATCTCATAGGGTAAGCTGCATTAGCACTAGAGAGCAGCCTGAACGGGTAGCGATCCTTTTTCAGATTTCCATTGACCTTCTCATAAGCAGCAATAAACTTTTCGTCTCGTTCTCTACCCCAGTCACTTCTACTAAAGTCAATCCTTTCTAGCTTATTAAGCAGCCCTTCAGAACCATGTCTTAGAATTTTCTCTTCCGATATATCTTCTACATTTAGAAACTTTCTTTCGCCCAACAGCAAACAATTGTCATTGACGTGAAAGCGCTTCATATAGTTTTCTACCAATTGGCATGTAGGTAGAATGTCCCGGTCTAGGGTAATAACATAGTCATACTTTGCCTTCCGAATACCTTCATTAAAAAGACATCCTATACTACTTACGGATTCGACTTGAACGACAGTCAAGTCCAGAATTTGCAGATACTTTTCAAGACCTATGTCATCAAAACTTACATCTCTTCCAACCACTAAAATAACTTCAAGCAGATGATTGGAATAAGTCTGTTTAGTTATTGCAGCAAGCGTTTTTTTGACAAAGGTTGCATTGCTATGGGCAGGAAGTACTACAGAAACAAACAGTTCATAGCTGTTACGTTCATAGAGAAAGTTCTCAACAGCTTTCTCTATGAACGTATAGTCATTATTCTCTCCTCTTAAACGAGGTAGTACTAAGTCTGGTGGAAACCCCTTGAGTTTTGAAACGTGAGGGCGATGAAGATATTTTTTGACATTGGGTTTTCGAAAAGGAGGAAAATCAGAATTCTGGCTATGGGAATACGGCTGAGAGGAGTCCAACACAGAGAGCTTATGATTCTCTATAATGTCAGACTGAATCTTCAACTCCTTTAGGCACTTTTCTAACCTTGACTGTGTTTGATGAAGTTGGAAGAGTAAAAACTCGCTCTTATCACCGTCAGGATTTCTTACTAAATCACTAAGCAGCGCCTGCTCCTTTTTCAACTCATTTAGCTCTTGGGTAGGATCAAAACGAGAGTTCGATGATTCTACACTCAACTCACTAGACGAAAACTGGGTGGTCAAAGAACTTTCTTGAAAATTGTAAGCGAGGAGAGCATATCTCATCGCTTCTTTTGCTTCTAACAGCGAGTTGTCTAGCTGAAATGCTAGGCTATAAGTATCAATCGCAGATTGAAGTTCTCCTAAATCTGAATAGGATTTAGCAAGTTCAAAACATATACCGGCATGCGATTGAGAGAGTTCTGAGAAGTGTTCTTTTGCAAGAGCCCCAAGGGAAATCGCCTCTTCCAAATGCTGTTTCGTTCGCAACAGATTGATAGTGACTGCATAAACCCAAGGAGGCTGATCGTCGTCGAGGGAAAGAGCCTGCCGGTAGCTATCTAGCTGAGCATCTGTATCTCCTATCTTCTCATGGCATAGCCCTAAAAGCCGATGCATATCCGCACTGTCCGGACAGTAATTTAGTCCAACTTGTAGCACCTGAATAGCATCAGCCCATTGTTCTTTCTCTATTAGTAGGTTTGCGGTGACAATATATACCCAATCTGACTGATGAGGGATTAAGTCTATTGTTTTTCTGTAGCTGACTAGCTGACCCTCAAAATCACTCAGTTTTTCTTGTGCTATCCCTTGCCAGCGATATCCATCAGCACTTTCTGGGTGCGCTAAAATAAATTCTCGACAAGCCTGAAACATGTCTTGCCATCTCTCTTCTTTAAAAAAAGATTCGACTTCGGACAGTCCCGCCTCCATTGACGGTTTGTCTATAGTCCTTTGATCTGTAGCAGAACTGTCGAGAAACATATTTTCCGAAGAATCACTTTCCAAAGATTGATACTTTTCCATAATCCCTTCTAGCTCTTTCAATGAAGCCTGCATACTAGCGGTCTTTTGCTGAATATGTTTCCGAAATAAACCTATAGGCCAATCAACTATTTCGACGGAAGCATCTGACTGTGCAAGCCGTAGCCATAACTCGTGGTCCATCGCGTAATGAAGATCTTCGCTCAGAGCGGCACCGCTCTTCTCCCAAATTTTTCTGGAGAAGAACATCTCTGGTTGAAAAAAAAAGTTGCCATCTTCCCACTTGCTCATACTGACTAGATCTGATGTCACCAAGAAACCTTGATCCATATTAGGCTTTCGGAGCATCTCTATATTGCAATTTCGATGAGCTATACAAATACCCGCTATTACGTCACGTTTGGACTTGAGATAAGCCATCGCCACAAAATGCAGAGCCCCAGGCGCAAGCATATCGTCACTATTTAGCCATCCAAACAGCTCACCGGAAGCCAGTCGAAAGCCTTTATTAATAGCACTAGATTGACCAGAATCGGGTTCTACTAACATAATAGATATCTGATTCTGATATCGTTCTAGCACAGAGAGTGTTTCATCAGTGGAACCACCATCTACAACAATGTATTCTACATTCTCGTAGTTCTGATTCAGAATAGACAGTATCGTTTCTTCGATAAAATGTCCTTGATTAAAGGAAGGCGTAACAATACTGATTTTAGGCCAGGAGACGTTTTGAGGTTTGAGCGCGTCAAACTGATCTATCCAATCGAATTGGAATCTAGGCCAGGTCATCTCGTCTTTCTTAAACCAAACAGGTATTTCCCATGATGGCTTAACTTGATTCACCTTTTGAAAGTGATCCCCAGCTAAACTAAGCTGTCCACCTAATAGGGAGGTTACACCTTGGTTATAGTGAAGCGTTTCTATACAAAACTCTACCCAGTCTAAATCTGGCTGATGCTCAAAGGCCAATTCGTAATTTTTCAGTGCCGCATCCACATCGCCTTCTGCGCTCAGCAAACGAGCTAAACAAGCATAGCTAAGTCCATCTGGCTCTTGAGGGTACAGCTTAAATCCTTGCCGATACAAATTAATAGCCTCGACTGCTTGGCCATGTTCTGCAAGGAGTCGGGCCAAAGTCATGTACAACCAAAAAGGTTGCGCAACATCCAGTTCCAGAGCCTTTCGGTAACTCTCTATCTCTCCCTCAAAAATCTTCAACCGTTCCTGGACCGCACCCAGCTCACGATAGGCTTCAGCACTATCTGGGAATTGAATGACTGATTCCTTATAAACTTCTAAAGCTGCGTCAAAATCCTTTCTATCGATATAGGCTTTAGCTGCAGATCGATAGGTATCAAACAGACAACTATTTGCTAGTAGACGCGCCAATAGTTCATTAACATCATCAATCTGCGGCAGCACTGTATGTGATTTAGCAACCATTAGCCAAGCCTCCATTTACTGTGTTATGGGCAACAGTCGACCGATTTAACGCCAGTTGATTTTTTTGTGCAACATGCCGCCAAGCCTCGCCTTGTGTTCTATAAATATTCCGCTCCCGCTCTAGCTGCACAGCCCACTGATTAGTCTCTATCAGCTTCGCTTGCAACTGCTGAGATTCCTGCCAGGAAACATCTAACGCCAAAAACTCCTGCACCCACAACAACATCTCTTCACCGACAAATCCAGACGTTACAATATCGCGTCTCCTCTCCCGATGTCGCCTCGCCTCGCCAAAAAATACTTCCATCCGCTCCACAAACATCTCTTATCGGAAGAAAGATATAATACGTCTTCGTGCTGCATGACCTAGCTCAAACTTTCTCTTAACCGCTTGCAACAAAGGTCTCAATATTTCCACATAGCGATCACACTCTGACTCGTCCCCCTCGCCTAACGACACCAGCACTCCAGTTTCTGGGGTGAGCAGTTCCCGTTGCCCTCCCACATCCGAAGCCACCACCGGCAACCCCATCGCCATCGCCTCATACATCACCAGCGAAATCCCCTCATAAGCCGAAGGCAACAGCACCACATCCGCCGCCGAATAATAGCCCACCATCTCCGATGAAGAAACAAACGGCAAAACCCTAATCCGCTCAGCCAATAATCCATATTCAGCCACCCGCTCAGTCACCGCCTCCACCAGCTCGCCACCGCCTAGCATCACCGCCGTAACCGCAAACTCCTGCATTACCAGCTGGTTAATAATCTCTATAAAAAACAAAGGCCGCTTCTGCCCCGTCATCCTCGCCGGAAACAGCACCACTAACCCATCATCCGCAACCTCCATCTCCCGCCGCACCCGCCGCCGATTCTCCTCATCCGCCTGCCAAAACTGTTCATCCACATTGATGTAGCACACCTTAATCTTGCTCGCCGTCGCCTTATTCATCTCAATGAACTTACTCGCCAAAGCATTAGACGTCACAATATGCCGGTCTAAAAACTCACTAAACTGGCAAGACACTCTCGGATATCCACCCTCTCGCCACCCTGGATCTTCTGTGTGCGTATAGTCCACAAACGCCACACCTGGAAAATCCTGCCGCAAAGATGGCAGTAAATAATACGCATAATACGCATTAGAAATAAAGCAAACATCAACCTGCCGAGACTCAATTATGTACTGGGCAAACGTCAACCAATGCCCATAGTGCAACAGCCCTGGCAGATGAAAAATATCTGGCGTAATCTCATAAAACTGCTCGAACCAGTGATGTGGGGCCGGTACCGTCGTCACAATCGTAATTGCATAGCCCCGCCGCTTCAGCCCCGCTAACAAATCCAAATTAAACTTATCCGCTCCACCAATCTCCAAATGCGGAAACCAACAAAGAAGTCGCTTACCTTCACTAGCCGTACTAATCGGGTTCTGAATCGTCAGCCGTCGCCGCAGCGCCGAGAGATCAAACATCGGCCTCTCTACCACCACATCCGGCAACTCATTATCATCAAAAAACTGCTGATATCGCGCCTGAATCTGCCGTGTTACCTCAGTCTCTTTTTCTACCTTGCTGCGCGAAGTCGCTAGTAATCCCGACGCCGTTCGCCGATAACAATCCAAATATTCAGGAATCGTCCACCCCTTTTGCCCATGAGCGATCGCATTCAACCACCGCTCCCAATCCTCATAAAATCTCAGGCTTTCATCAAACCCACCCACCGTATCAAAATCTTCCTTCCGATAGAGCAGCCTCCCCGTCACCCGATTCTCATTTATAAACTCACTCGGCTGATCAAAACCCTTATCCCACCAATATTCCTGCTCTCCAAACCCCACAGAATACGTATTCACAAACGAAAAATCCGCATGCGTCTCCAAAAAGAGCACACACTTTTCAATCATCGTCGGCTCCAGCAAATCATCCGTATCCATAAAAAACAGATACTTGCCACTCGCCTGCGCGATCGCCGTATTCCGCCCCGCCGCCAAGCCGCCATTCTCCGCTCGCCGCACCGTCTTAATCTTAGAATTCAGCTCCGGCAACTCATCAAATAACGCTTCCGCCGCTGCATCTGTCGAACAATCATCCGCAATAATCCACTCATAGTTTTGAAACGTTTGATTCCGAATAGAACGATTCGTTTCTATAAAGTAGTCTCTCGGCACATTATAAAAAGAAGAAATAATCGAAACCACCGGAGCATCCGAAGCAGGAGATTGGCAATACTCAAAATCCTGCGCCTTGAGCAAATCAATAAAGTCAGAGACTTTTGAAAAATAAGGTTTCATCGGCATCGCGTCTCTCTTAGCACTCCTCTCACGTTTCACACTACTTGCGGGTCTAGCTCAATGGCCTTCGCATAGGCATCGCTAGCCTCATCCACCTTTCCTAGCGTGGTATAGGCATCCCCCATTTGCTTGTAAGCGATCGCCAAGTTCGGCGCTAGCGCGATTACCTCTTTGTAGGCAGCGATCGCATCTGCGGCTCTCCCCTGCCACGAATAAATATTGCCAATACAGTGCCGCGCCCAATAAGAACTATCATCTAGCTCAAGACAACGATTAAAAGACGCAAGCGCCGCATTCAACTCATTCTTCCGGCTCAAAATCTCCCCTAACTGAAAATGCGCATCAAAATCATCCGGCTGAACTTTCAACACTTTTTGTACACACTCAAGCGCAGCCACCCATTTCTCCTGCTGCATCAACACCTCAGACAATGGCATCAATACATCACCGCTATCGCCATTCACCTGTAGCGCCATCTGATAAACAAAAACAGCTTCTTCAAACTGCTCTGCTTCTCTCAGCACGCTACCTAGCCGCAGATAAACACCAACATCACCAGGGCTAAGCGCGATCGCCTGACGGTAAATCTCCGCATCCAGCCCTTCTGATTGAGCGAGCTGTAGGTACTGCTCAGAGGACTGTTGCAGGTTTAAGCTTGCTTGCTTCTTCAAGGTTTCAGCTAGCTTTAAGCCAATAATAGAAGACGTTGGCGCTAACTCAGCCGCTTTAGCATACGCTTCGGCGACCTCATCCCACTGTTCGCTCTGCTCTAGCACCTCACCCAAACTGTAGTAAGACCAAGCAAACTCAGAATTCAGTTCAGTCGCTTTGCGATAGGCCGCCGTTGCCGCCTGCCAGTTACCTACGTTTTTCTGGCATTCTCCTAGATTGTGATATGCCCAAGAGAAATCAGAACTTAGCTCAATAGACTGCTCATAAGCTACAATCGCCGCCTCCCATTTCTCTTCCTCCCGCAATCGTTCTCCCTCCTGGTACATCTCCGCTGAGCGAGATCGCGCTTCGGCAACGATATCTCTGCTCGCTTGCGCGCTTGGCGCAGCCTGTACCAACGCTGGCCCTGTCTCAAGCATTACTTCTCCTGGCAAAGAAAAGCCGGAAGATACTTGAACAGGGCTATTTACTTTTTTATAGGGTGCTTTTTTATGGGGATAGGGCGGCGCTGCAAAACCATATCAGCATCTTGAGAATTACCTTGCGATCGCAATAGCTCCGCCAACGCATCGTACGAAGGCGCAAACTCAGGCTGTAGCTGAATAGACTGCCGATAACACTGCGTCGCCGCCGCCATACTGCCATAGCGAAAAAGTACACGACCCAGCGAATAGCACTGCTGAGCATCTGGCCAACTCGGCTCCAGCACAAAAGAGCGATACCACGCTTCAGCCCCGCGCTTTGGCTCGCCGTTTTGTTCAAATAGCTTCGCCAAACTGCGATAGAGAATAGCCGACTGCGGCGCTTGAACAATCGCCGCCTGCATACACTCAATCGCCCTAGGCCAGTCCTTAACAGAAACATAGCGCTGAGCCTGCTCAGTGGGTGACAGCGCTGCCGCTTCTGCGGGAGATAGAGAAAGCTGAGCCTGCTCTGACGCCTCAGTAGCTACCAAAGACGCAGCCGCTGAGCCTGTTGTTCGCAATAGTTTTTTAGTCGTAGAGGCCTGTAGCAGCTTGTGCACCTGCTGCTGCGCCTCAGGAGAAAGCTTGCCAGCCAACATCCCCACAGAAGGAGACTCAGCCGAATTAGCACGCTCCGCTTCAGCATTCAGCGCCAGCACCTTGCGATAGCACACCGCCGCCGCCTGCCAATCCCCCCCATCCTCCAACAGATCGGCGAGCCGCTGATAGGCAACGACCATCTTCGGATCTTGCTCCACTGCCTGCTGATAAAACTGAACGGCTCTCTCACTGTCATTAGCGGATTCCAATAGCTGAGCAATCCTACAATGCTCTTGAGCACTACCCAGATCCGGCTGGAGCCGCAGGGCAGTTGCCATACAGTTCATTTCACTGTCCTTGCGGCCCGCCTTCTTCCACACCTTTGCCAGGTTCAAATAGGCAGTCGCCATCGTTGGGTCTCGGTCAATAGCCTTTTGATAGTAAGAGACCGCTTCCTCCAATTGGCCTTTTTGGGCATACATACTGCCCAGGTTGACATACACCTCCGGGAAATTGGGCCGAATTGTAATGGCCTTCGCATAAAAACCCATAGCATCAGTAGGTCGGCCCTGCTGCTGCAAAATCTTACCCAAAAACTTGTAGGCTTCTGCCGTCGCTGGAGCCACTTTCAGAGCTTCCTGGCAAGCATTGAAAGCCTTTTCCCACTGATTCTCATCACAGTAAGCCTGGGCCTGCCGCAAATAGATATCAACCACCTCACCGACAGAATCAGAGGCCAAGACCAAGCTCGACGTTACTGATGGCGCCTCCCCAAACTGAGCATGCAACGGGTAACCCTGCTGGGACTGACTATGCAGCGTAATAGCATGGGCATCGCGCTGAGACCCAGCACCGTAAGTTTCAGCGCGATGAGACTCGTTGACTGTCACAGACACGCCCAATAAATCATCCCTAACCATCAGGGCCGCGGCCCTTTCACTCCTCTGCGCCACAGACGAGCCCTGCTCAACAGACAAACGCGACGATGCGTCTTCTGTTGTCGTTCCATCATTCAAAACCACCGACTGCCAATCAACCGCCACCACGCTTTGCTGCCTCACACTAAACACGCATATACCCCTGCTACGACGGCACCATCACGTCATCGCATCTGTTTCTTTTTGCCTTCACCAATTCTCTCCTACGCCGTTTTCCTCTTTACACCCAAGAGAAACCGACCCTAGAGGGCCCACCCCTTCCAACCCGAGAGTGCCAGAATCAGAGCATTTTCCAAACCAATTTCAAGTCAACCATTAGCAATTCACCTTCACCATTTTTAAGAATCGCTACACCTTGACAATCTAGAAACTAGACAGGAATAAAAATGTCAAGCTGGTTACAAAAACCAGCTGAACACTTTCGTAAAAGTCTCCTAATTTACGCATGCATGCATACATTCAGCACTTTCAACATACCAACCTGCCTGACGGACGCATCCGTAACAAACGACAGAAGGTATAAAAAAGAACAAATAAAGAAAGAGGACACGAAGATACTCGTAGCAGAGCCAAACAGAGATGTATATTAAATTACTTAATAAAATTTACAGTTACTTAGATGCAGACAAAATATGAAGATAAAGGTGAAAACAATAGGCGTAACCACCGATTTCATCAAATTATTTGCATATTACAAAAGAATGGGACAAATTAGAGTGCTTCTTTTACTCCTGACACATAAAAAATGACGGCTTCAAACAAAAAACATGGCTCCTTTACATGCTTAGTACACTAAAGGTAAGTCATGGAAGTTCAAGACCGGTAAGGTTGAAAGAACATGCGCCTGAGGCTGCATCGGCACAATCAAAGATAAAGATTACTCTCTCCAATCATCTTGAATATTTCAATTTTTAGCATTCCAAAGGCATTTGTAGGCCGCAGCGCTATCCACCAGAACAATGCGATCGCAACTTGGCATCAGCTGCCTACCCACCCAGAAATTATTCTCTGCGGCAACGATCCTGGTGTTGCAGAAGCCGTCCAAAGATTTGGCGGTCGGCATCTGCCTAATATTCAATGCACTGCTCAGGGGACGCCTTTACTCAATGATGCTTTTGCTCAAGTACAGGCAAAAGCCAAGGGCCAAATTTTGGTCTATGTGAACGCAGATATTCTGCTGTTGCCAGACTTTGTTCAAGCTGTAGAGCAGGTTGCGCAGCAGCATTCACAATTTCTCATGCTGGGTCGACGCTGGAATCTAGATGTAGAGCAGCCGATCGACTTCGAGGGTGAAAAGTGGCGATCGCAACTATTAGAAGACCTTCGTAGGCAGGGCATATTCAGCGGCATTGGTGCGCTCGACTACTTTGCATTTCCAAGCTCGCTTTTTGCAGAAATTCCACCCTTTGCGGTGGGGCGAGCAGGATGGGACAACTGGATGGTAGGCGAGGCCTTGAGTCAGGGCTACTCGGTAGTCAATGCCAGCCAAGCCGTCACGGTAATTCATCAAAACCATGACTACGCCCACCTACCTGGAAAGCGGCTAGAAGCATTTCATGGTGTGGAGGCCAAACAAAATCGTACATTCTTAAAATCTCGGCTAGCTGGCAATAGTGCGAATGCAACCCACGTTCTGAGCTATCACAACAAATCTCCTCGGGCCAAATCTCCTCGAGTGAGTATTATTTTAGCTCAGCCTGCCGAGGTAACAGAACCTGCTGCACAAGAGATCGCCTTAGAGCAGGCAATAAAACGGCTGAAAGAACAAGCCTACTCAAACTTTGAGATTGTTTTACCCGAGCCCTGTTTGCAAAACCCAGTTGCTGCTTGGAATAAATCCCTAGCGAAAGCAAAAGGTGAGTTTGTTCTCTTCCTAGATACTCGAACGCATTTACTACCCAAGGCCCTAGCCGAGTGGATTGAACAAATCGATATGCGAGCGGGCTCGCTGGAAATAAGCCTCGCTGGATGGCAGACAGCTTCAGCTGAGATGGGCTCATCTGATGATAATGCATTTATTGAGATAGAGCCCTGGCAAGAACTTGCAAGGCTACTGTCAGGACGTGAGGGGTTGCAGGGTCTACATATATGGGCTTTACCCACGATTTGGTTGTTGTTACATCCCAGCAGTATGTTGTTTCGGCGTGACTGGCTAGCGCGCTTTAGTACATCGGGTTTTGGCGCGTCTATCGACACATCTCATGCTGTACTGAATGAACATCTTCACGATAAAGCGGCAATTGTTGATCTGGTGCTGCGCCTTTTCTCGCGCGGCGCTGCAGCCAGCTATTTAGAGGCATCTGTGCTGCAAGATAGCAGGATTGCTGATGGCGCACAATACAATTCGCATTTCGCTGAAACCCTTCAAAAAGACTGCAACCAAATTGTCAATGACTTTTTTAAGCAGGCGCACATCCCACGCTGGGCTGCACCATTAGAAGCTCATGCAAGACTCACCACTCAGCAATGGATAGAAAAACTGACGGATCAAGCAACAGATGCTTCTGCTGCTTCTGAGAGTATGGCTTCTCCCCAGTTTTTATAAAACCACAGGTGCAGCGGTTCGCAGGCACAATCGGCAACCTGTTGATAGTGATGAATGGCGGCTGAAAAATTGCCCTGGAGATGATAGCACTCGCCAATAGCCTGATGCACGTCTGCGGCAGTGGATTGCAAGGTAACGGCTTTTTGGTAGGCAGCGATCGCATCTTCCCGCAACCCCTCATGTCGCAGTACCGCGCCCAGTCGCTTATACACCTTACTCGCTTCAATAGATCGATCGAGAGCAAGCAGCGTTTGGGCAAGGTCGTGGGAATAGGGAATGCAAGTAGGATGCAGGGCAATGGCTTGGCGGTAGGGTGCGATCGCGGCTGAATAGCGCTGCTGCTGAAAACAGATACGGCCTAGCTGAGCGTGCGCATAGGCAGACTGAGCGTTGAGGCTGATGGCGCTCTGGTAAGCCGCTGCTGCATCTTGGTATTGCTGGCTTTGATATAGCGCATCACCCAAGTTTTCGTAGATGGCGCTGCTAGCAGGATTTTGCTGTAGAGCGTATTGATAAAATACAATCGCGGCTTGAAACTGCCCCTCTCGTAAATACTGATTGGCAAGTTTGAAATCTTTTATTTGATCTTCTATGTGCGCTTCTGCGGGTATCTGTTTTGTAGCGTTCTGTAGAGTCATGTTCTGATGAGGCAGCCAACGTAGCGGATAAATAATTAAGGCAATACTCCTACTTTCATATTCGGTCGTTTACCTCCGATGAAAAATCCAGCAAGCACAAAAGTTATTCAGTTTTATCGGAACTTTCGTGAGTTTACAGGCGGGCACCTCAAGCACTGGCACTATTTCAACCATGTTTACTATTCTGCCACCTATCTTCCCTATATCTATTTTGGTGCAGATACAGTTTGGAATCCTAAAAACCCATGGCGACACCTCAACGGCGCTGCATCACACAAATCTGCATTTAGCCAACCGTTGAAAAAGCCCGATGTCTTATTTATCGAAGGCGTCAGCGACTGGCCAGTGATGCAGGCAGCCTACACAAATTTAAGCCAAATTCCAATCATTAATCTCATTCAGCATGTGCGCCACGGTGACCCAGCCGACCCACGCTATGCGTTTCTCACGCAGCGAGCGATTCGGATATGTGTGAGCAAAGCGGTAGAAAGTGCGCTGACAGAAACGCATCGAGTCAATGGGCCACTGATAACAATTCCGTGCGGTGTAGAACTGGCCAATCTGCCAGCGCCCCTAACAAATAAGCCTATAGAAATTTGCATTGCAGCGTTGAAAAATCCAGAGCTAGGACAGCGGTTGCGACAGCGCTTAGAGCGCGATGGACACCAGGTGGTTTTGCTTGCAGGGAGAATGGCGCGATCGCACTTCCTCAACGCTATAAATCAAGCCAAGATCACGCTCTTTTTACCTTGGCAAACTGAGGGATTTTACCTTCCAGCGCTAGAAGGTATGGCACTCAATACGCTAGTGGTTTGTCCAGACTGCCAGGGTAATCGTGAGTTTTGTCAGGATGGTGAAAACTGCTGGAACCCAGCTTACGAAGGAACTAAAATCTTGAGTGCGCTAAACCAAGCCTTAGCAATGTCTGATGAAAAACGTCACCAGATGTTGCAACAAGGGCAACAAACGGCAAAGCGCTACAGTTTGCGAGCGGAGCGGCGTGCTTTTTTGAACGTACTAGAGAACTTGGAGCAGATATGGTGAACGACTCAGCACAACAAGATGAAGTTGCAAATCTGAAGCAAGCATTGGCAGATACCAGGATGGAGTTGTTGCGATCGCAAGCACGTCTGCATCAGCTACAAGAAACCACTATAGGTGAGCAGGTATTGATGCAGCTACGCGGGCAGTATATGCGATCGCAGTACGAGCTATGGATAACCAAGGCCTGCATAGCATGGATGAAAGAAGAACCCCTCAAAATGGCACAGTGTCTCGAAGCTTCGCTAAGTTGTGTCGCCTTAGAACCGCAGGTAGTAATATCAGACTGGCTACGACAGATGGATCAATTTGCCAGAGACGTTCAGCCTATAGTGGACTCTAGAGCCAAAATGACGCTAGTCTCACTCCTTGCAACATCTGAATGGCAAGCATTAATACGGGAGGTTACTGTAAACAATCCGTAAACACAAAAAGGGCAACTGGTATTAGCCAGTTGCCCTTTTCTTTCCGTAGACAGGTTAGCCATCACCAACCTGTCTAATGAGATGTAGTATCACTACAAATTAGCCAGCAACAAACAAGTTGTTGTTGATGCCGTTAACGATGCTAGCTTCGAAGACGTTCTCGATTACACCGATCAAGTCGTTAGCTTCAGCACTGTCACCATTCTGGCGGTAGATACCAACACCAGATACGGTGCCTAGAGAAGGCGACAAGAAGGCAACATCCGACAAGAAGTAGATATCAGACTTAGCAAAGCCAGCAGTAGCAAGCTGAATACGGTCCTCAACACCAGAGATGACGCCATCAGGATCGATTTCTACACCACGCAAGAGTGCAAAGTCAGCATCGCCACCTTCGTCATAGAAGGCTTCGTTGCCTGAGCCCAAGATGAAGCGGTCACGAACGTTGTCGTTAGCACTGATCAAGATGTCTTGCTCAGCAGAGTCGCTACCGTTGCCATAGCCACGAAGCGTGTCAGAACCTAGACCACCAATTAGCGTATCGTTGCCGTTACCGCCACGGAGGAAGTCATCGCCTAACTCACCGCTAAGCAAGTCATCACCGTTACCACCGTTAAGGCTGTCGTCGCCAACACCACCACGGAGGAAGTCGTCGCCAGCATTACCAAAGATGAGGTCATCACCTAGGCCACCAAAAGCAGTGTCGTTACCAGCGCCGCCGTTGATTTCGTCGTCGTCGCCTTGGCCGCGTAGAACGTCATCGCCATCATCGCCGTTGAGCGTGTCTTCGCCATCGTTGCCGCGCAGGTCGTCGTTGCCGTCGCCACCGTTGAGGACATCGTTGTCTTCAAGGCCGCGTAGCAGGTCGTCGCCATCATCGCCGTTGACTTCGTCATCGCCAAGGCCGCCGTTCACAGTGTCGTTGCCATCACCACCATTGAGTGTGTCAGCACCTTGCTCACCACTGATGAGATCGTTGCCATCGCCACCTGAAATCAGGTCGCCACCAAGACCACCACGCAGGAGGTCGTCACCAGCATCGCCATCAATGATGTCTGCACCCAGACCGCCGAACACAGTGTCGTTACCTTCGCCACCACGGATGCAGTCAGCACCGACTTGACCGCTCAGGAGGTCGTCGCCACTACCGCCGTCGATTTCGTCGGCACCGTTGCCACCTTGGATGAAGTCATCGCCAGCGAGACCCACAAGTGCTTCTGCATCATCAGTACCCTCAAGCGTGTCATCGCCAGTAGTACCCAGGATAGTCTCACTTGCAAGCCACTGATTCTTCAACAGCACAATAGAAGTGCTGTAGTTGAAGATGATGTTGGCACCCGGATCAATGATGGAGAGATTGGGGTTGTACAGAGGGCTAGACGCCGTGGAAACACCAACAAAGAGGGAAGTATTCGAGTAATCAGCAGGCGCAAAAGTAATTGCAGGATCGCCACTCGAAGCATTAATAGAACCGAGAGGAAGAATAGCACCACTGTCGTCAAAAATGCGATTAGCTGCCTCAATATTTAGAGGAAGACCAAGCGCAGTAAATGCACTGTCGACCTCGGTGTAGGCAATAACCGTTCCTGTAGAAGCAGTCGGGTCATTGAGCATCAGCTCAAAGATGTCACGGTCATTCAGGGTGTTGAGCTGTTGAGTAGACTCAAAAGTACCGAAGACCCCATCTCCCAAACCGGTGTTGATAGCAGTCGAAGTTGTAGTTGACATAACAGAAGATTAATCTCCGAGTTTTTTTACTAAATTATTGATAGATGCTATTCATGAGCAGCAAGTAAAACTGAGATATCGCTGACCTTCTACAAAGAAACTCTTTCCAGGGACAGCCAGGAACAGGTAGTAGTGCAGTCGCCTAGCCTACCAGCATGACTTGACTAGCTTCTGGCCTGTAGCATGAGTCAAGCGACAAAGAGCAACAATGTAGACATCAAAGACATGGATATCAGCAACAATTTCACCTACTGACAAATAACTTATCGAATCGCACCCATCATTTTTCTGGTTTCCACACTTATCCAGAAGAATCGTGATTCCCAAAAACATACTAGGCCAGCCGTTAATAGCGAATCTATGCCGCCTCTTAAAACTTCAAAAACAAAGCTTGGTATCTTTTGAAACATTTTCTCTTAATAGATACGTAGTTGTACTGGTTGTTACAAAAAGGAAGAGGTGAGTTTTGCCGTTCTTTTAGCAGCGATCAGACGCTATTTAGGTGAAAGAATAATATTGTCTGGGTTTTTCCGGAAATCGTATTTTATACTTTTGGGCTCGGAAAAGAAGGTTGAGGGCTATTTTTGCTTTGTTTAGCTACTGTGAAGGAAATTTAGCGTCAATCGCTATGTAGTTGTGTAAATTGCGCTTTGTCTACGTACAAACCCGGCATTTTCTTCACATGCAAACGGAATTTGTACAAAACATAAAAAAAGATAAAGCGCCGAAAGGAATTTATCCTTTCGGCGCTAGCTGTCAGCTTAAGCAGACCGTTGGTTTAGAGCTAGATATTTGCCAAAATAGGTGCCTGAAATGGCTGAAGCTAGGCTGAGTCTCGCAAGCCTTTACTGAGCTGTTCATCGAGCTGATCGCAGGCCCAGTCGTATAGCTCGCAGTCTAGAGCATTATGTGACTGAATCAGACGGATGGTGCTCTCAGAGATTTCTCTTTCTCGTTTGGGTTTGTTCGTTGCTATATTCATCGATTTGTAAACGGGTAGGGTTGCCCAGCCTAGCCTCTCTTTCATCAGCCGCAGTGAATCGTCAAATCGCTCAGTAATGCCAACAACGGAAAAGTGGTCTTTGACGTTGACTTTGGCCTTAGATAGGAGAGTGCGATCGCACTCTCCTACCGGTATTCGAGTACTCTCATAACCGGCCAGTGCCCTCACCTGAAAGTTATCTATTTCACCCGCTAAGCCACTAGTCACGTAATCTTCGAGCGTCATTTTTTGGCTAGTGACGGCCTCGTGCAGGTAATGCGTTTCCTCGCGCAGAATGTGATAGTACAGTGAAACAATGCGATTCACAGGGTTGCGTAGCATCGTGATGTAGGTTGCAGGCTGAGGCAAGTCCTCATGCAGACCAAACAGAATATGGCCTCTGAGCAAATTGATCTGACTTTTTTCCTCGTCTGGGAGTGCTTTAAGTGTTTCTATCGTAGTTCCCTTCGATGCATCAACGGCGAAGATGGTCTGCCCAGCGTATTGTCTAATAAGAATCACAGACAGCGTGGTCCCCGCTGTTTTACCAATATGAACGAAAATAACGCAGTCAGAATTGTGGGGCATCTTTCTTAGCTCTATCTAAAATGTGTGCGGCTGGTAAACATCGGTAGAAGATTCTCTTTAGCCTACGAGTTTGATTTATCACAAAAAACTACGCGCTTCAAAATCATTTCGCTTATCGGTCGGCAGCTTCAGGATTTCAGCTGATTTTTTGAGCTTGCCCTGTGCCGATAGCACCTTAGCCAACCCAGATCGAGGCAGCTGAGCTTGAGGCTGCTTGGCAATCGCCTGCCGGTAAACACTAGCCGCTAACTTATATTCTCCGGCTCTGGCCCATCCACCGCCCAAGTCGCAGGCATAGGTCATGTTATTTGGCGCTAGCGCGCTGGCGTGCTGATAGGCATTCACCGCCGCCAAAAACTTGCCCTGATGGAAGTAAACCCGGCCCAGAGCATGGTGAATTTTGGGCGCGCACACGCCCAAACGAATAGCGCGCTGATAAATCTCGGACGCCTTTTGCCACTGCCCTCGGCGGCACAGCTGTTCGCCTTCGAGTTCAACATTGGCAACCTCTTCTACCCTATCCGGCTGTGTAGCCTCGACCAAGTAGCCTCGATCCACTAGCCAACTTAATATAGCGCTTTCCAGCGCTGTGACTTGAGATGAAGACAGTACGCTCTGCCACTGCCCAACAGTCGCTGACTGAATATGACCAGGATGGAGTTGATTGACCGGGTCGTAGATATTAGCAGCCTCAGGCGCAGAGGGTAACTGTAGCTGGCCAATGCGCTGACGCTGACGCGCTAAGCTAAATTTATCGGCAATGCTAGCGGCCTGCTGCGCGGTAAGACTGATGTTGAGATGGTGGGCAATTCTAAGAACTTCTTTCGGCAGTTCATCTACTATGCTCTCGTAGCGAGACACCAATATGTCCGGCAGATGCCGCCAGCGATAGTCGTTCCTGAGCAGTCGGCTAACAGTTGAGCCCGACAAAACCTCCTCAGGAGAGTCGTAGAACTGATGGCCCAAAGAAACAACAACATCACGCAAATCGCGATAGCTGTATATCATTTTCGCCAGGCCGCGTTCATGCAGGCTCGCAGCTTCTGCAGTGTAGTGATGTGTCTTTAGCACTATCATTTTGTCATCGCGGCGGGCGGCATCTTCAAGGATTTTCGCAGCCGTAGCATTGAACTGACTAATCCAACCGATAGATATCCCCAGGTTACGAGATTCAATGAGTTCGGTGACGATTTGGTACTGCACCGTAGAGCCAGATCGCATCATGCCGCAACAAAATATCAACATCTGACTACGACCTTGTTACGAGCTGGGCCGCTGCGAAATCTGATGGGGTGACCTCGGGCGCGGCAAACTGGGCCAAAGGGCTAAACAAAATCTTCTCTATCAACAGTCCCAGCTTCTGGTCGCCGTTTCTAGGCTTGTGGAAGGCGGCAGGATGAACGCTGAAAAAGTTTAGGCCCTGTTGTAAGGAAACAGGTACGCTAATCGCGTTGGATTGCTCGAACCGACAGGTTGCAGCCGAAATTTCGGAGACTGTCTCGTCATTTTGCTTCAAGACAATGGCTTGAGCCTCTGCTAAATTCCGAAAGTAAAGGGTAAGCTGCCCGGCTTTCTGTACTGGCATATCGATGGCAAATTTGCCCATGGGCCACAGCAACCAGCGGCTTCCACCCATCAGATTTAGGTCTGGTCTGGGGTGCTCTGCGTGGCCAAAGCCGCTGATTAGCAGAGACTTGAAATTTTCTCCGGCGATCAAGGGTTGTTTTAGCTCGGCGGCCGCCCCAGTTTCTATAGAGGTGGGCTCGGGCATTTCGCCTATCCGCTTAAATTTGGCCGTTGCGCGAATGTTCAGCCGGTCGAGAATGCCGGACTTTTCTAGGCACTGAACTAAGGTGTAGTAGCTGCGCTGCAAGGAGAACATGCTGCGGATGTGAATCGGCGCAGAGGCTTTTAGGCGGTCTAGCTCTGTGGGATTTTCTATCAGCTGCAGGATAGTTTCTGCCAGTGATTGGGCGGTGACTTGCTTGGCTAGTTTGCCAGAGATGTTATCTGCGATCGCCTGCGAGACCCCACCCACAGCAAAGCCAACCGCAGGCGTGCCACAGGCCGCCGCCTCAATAAACGTTTGGCCAAATGCCTCTTCCAAACTTGGCCCCACAAACAGATCAGCCGCCGCGTAATACCAGGCTAGAACCTCTGGATTTTCAATAAATCCAACAAAGTGAGTTTCCAGTGTATCGAGTGAAAATGCGCCATGGCCGAAGCAAACCAAAGTCACATCGTCTCTGTCAATCAAGTTCAAGGCTTCTAAAAGAACTTGCGAGCCTTTTCTTTCATCTTTTAACGACTGGCTACCGCTGATAATAATGAATCTGTCTTCGGGCAAGCCTAATCTTCTTCTCAGCGCGGCTCTATCTCCAGGGTTAAAGATGTCTGTATCTAGGCCATAAAAAATATTTTCAACGCTCGGCGAGTTGCCTTCACGGAGGCTGCCTTGCCGAGCTGACTGCTGCGCCCACCGCGCTAGCCAAGGACTATCCGCCGCCACAAAAAAGTTCGGATGTGCCATCAGCGCCCTTTTTTCAGCAAACAAATCCGAAATTTCATTGACATCCGCGCTAGGATACTGAGCCCAGGTAGGGCACGCCTGCCCACACCCTTGCAGATACCTCGTACAGTCTCCGGTGTAGGCACATCGACCTGTTATCAGCCACTGATCGTGCATGACAAAAAGGGTAAGAAACTGAGCGCTAATCGCCTTCAGCGTTTTGACCGCATACTGCGTATTGTGAACGTTACCGACCACGACCAAATCAGGCTGATAGCTCGCGATTTGCTGAACAAAGTCTTCGGGTCTACCGTTGGCGGGGGTAAGCGCCCAGTCTAGGGTGGCAGCAATGGACGTCACCTGATGACCACCCGCATGAAAAGCCTGCGCGATACGATGGTGAGCAATGCCTGCCCCACCGTGGTTGCCCACATCATTAAAAAACACAATGCGCAGAGGACGCTGCACGCGTTCAACAACGGCGTTTAGTGTGCTTTCTATGGTGCTTTCCAGACCGCTTTCTATGGCACTTTCTGTGGCGCTCTTGATGGAGAACGACGTCTCGCTAAGTCGCCTCTCGCTAAGTCGCCTCTCACCAAGTCGGTGATCGTAGCCGTGTGATTCCTGTAGTCTTTTGCAGGTTGCTAGCAGCTCGGGTTTGTACTTTTCTGTGGTGCTTGTCTTCTGCGCTTCGTGCATCCGATACTGGGCCACCGAACGACCAATCACTTCTATCGTCGCGTTGACGCTGGCAAACCTGGCCCATAGTTCGTAGTCCATGCTGTAATACAGCGTCTCATCGACAAATCCGCCCGCCCGCTGCCACAGGTCTCGGGTAAACATCACTTCTGGCTGGTAAAAGAAACGGCCCGTAAGCCAGCAACCCTCAATATCCAAAATTTCTGATAGCTTTAGCAGGCCGGTGGCGCAGGAGGTTAAATGAGTTTCCTGGTGCTTGTCGTCTTTCCAGAGTTCGCAGCCGCCCGCAATCATATCTGAGCCACTGGCATAAAAGGCCAAGGCAACAGCATACAGCGCGCCGGGCGCAAAGCGGTCATCGCTATTTATCCAGGTAAAAATGTCGCCCGTTGCCTGCTGAAAGCCTTTGTTAATTGCTGAGCTTTGGCCTTTGTCTGGTTCAGAAACAAAATAGCTAAAGTAGTCTTTGTACTTTTGAGCAACGCTCAAGGTCTCGTCAGTTGAGCCACCATCGACAAGAATATATTCCACATTGGGATAGTGCTGATTAATGACCGATAGGATGGTCTCTTCAATAAACTGCCCCTGGTTGTAAGAGGGGGTGACGATAGATATTTTGGGCCAAGCTTGCCCGTTTGGTAAGGTAGCTGGCGGTTTTGGGAAGTCAGAAGGGGCGTAGGGCCACTCATTCAGCTGCGCTGGATTGCGCACATTGGCGGCGACTGCGCTTCTCTCAGTTCGGTCTGTTTCAAGCGGGTCTGTTTTAGGTGGAACCTGGGTGACTTGCCCCTGTGTGAGCTGGCCATTCCCAAGCTGGCCATACGCATAGGCAAGATCGCGATAAACGCTAGTTTCAAAGCTTGGGGTCAGCGTCAGCAAATGCTGATATCGTTGAATCGCGTCTTGCCACTGGGCACGGTGGGCGGTGACTTGCGCCATGCCATAGAGCCCCAAGTGAGACTGCGCATTGAGGGTCAAAGCCTGCTGAAAGCAGCGTTCCGCAGCGTCTACTTGGCCTTGCTGGAGCAGTGCTTTTCCCAGTTTGAAATGGAATGGCGGTTTATTGGGCTCTTGCTTAATGGCCTGAGCGTAGGCATCAGCTGCCTGCTGAAATTTATTTGTCGTTAGAAAGCGATCGCCTTCTTCGATCCACCGCGTCACATCCATGGTCTCACCCAGTATTATCTGTTCGTTCTTGTCCGGTTGTTGGTCTATCCGGTCGTTGGTCTATCCGGTCGCTGTTACTGTTTAGCGCCTGCTTGCGCGCACAGTGCGATCGCTAGCTGGTCGTATATTTCATTGGCCTGGCCGTACTGCAACGCTGTGCAATAGGCAGCGATCGCATCTTCCCACTGCTGCAACTGCTGCCACACTTTCCCCAAGTCCATATACACCGCTGCAATAAAGCCAGGCTTCAGCGCAATCGTCCGCGTCAAGTGTTCTGCGGCTACGGCCCACGCTTGCCGACCCATCGCAACCTGAGCCAAACCATAGTTTGCCAGGTGCGACTTGGCGTTCAGCTCAAGCGCCCGATCAAACCAGCGCTCGGCCTCGGCCCACCTGATGTTGTCAGGCTGCTTGTCCAGTTGAGCCTGGCGCAGCGACACTTTTCCTAACTTACAAAGTGCTAAGACCCATTCCGGTTGAATCGCGATCGCCTTTTTGTAGTTTGCTGCTGCCGCACTCCATTGCTGCTGCTGAAATAAGCGATCGCCTTCCGCAGCCAAATCCTGAGCCGATAGAGACGCTTCACCCGATGTACTCTGCACGATTTCCTCTTTCCTTCAACGCCTGCTCATTCAACATCCGCTTACTCAACATCCGCTTACTTGAGCCCAGCCTGGGAGACAACGATATTACTTGATGGATCATATTGCACATTCGCTCGGCACATCGACCTTCGGCCCCCGCAGCAAAAAGATTTCATCACTGGCTTACACCAACAATAAAATCAAACAAAGAAGGGGTGATATGTCGGTGTCGCACTACCAATGAGCGATTGTCACTGAGCGATTGTCACTGAGCGATTGTAATAGGCGCTTACTTCTTCGGGTAGTACTTTCCAATCACAAAAGGATTGTTGAGTGATTCAGTATGCTTCTGCTTAGAGGCCAAAATCATCCACATCGAGTCAAATTCTTCGAGGCTTTCGTCATAGCTAGCAATGTACTGTAGCCCAAAGAAGTTACGGCCCACAGCCTGCCGGTAAATGTGATAGCCATACCCACTCAACAGATCCCAAAACTGTTTGAATGACTGCTGCAAATTGCCCTGATGCTGACCAAACTCAAATAGAATCAGCTCAACAGTCTGAGACTTTAGCAGAGTCGTCGCCCCCTCAAACACGTCCCACTCGTACCCTTCCACATCAACTTTCACCAGATCAACATAATCTATGTTTCGCGACGTGCAAAAAGAATCCAATCTCACCTGGCGAATCTTTTTTTTATGCTCGTTACGCACAAGCCTATTGCCCACTTGCACTTCATCTAGTACCACCGACGCTAGGGTAGATACCTCATTGTGAAAACCTATTTCTACCGTGCCATTGTGAGGCCCCACACAAAACTGATGTAGAACAGCCTTGCTATCAAACGGCACCAGCCCGGCGTCAATCCGAGACTTGAATATTTTGAGATTGCCCTCTAGCGGCTCTATTGCATGGTAGCTAGCAATCTGCTCACCGAATGTGTTCATAAACGCTTGACACCACAGCCCAGTATTGCTGCCAACATCAATCACGTTTATATTTTGCTTGTCACCGATAAATGAGTTCAGCGGCCAAATTTCGAGCAGTGTTAGCTTCGGGACATGATAGCCAATATCACTTTTCCACCTGTTCATATCGAAGAATCTCTCAAGGGCATCTATAGCTGCTATCTACTCATAAAACCAGTCTTGCAAATTAGAAAAATCCTGCTCAATGGAGGCAATCTGCGATTTACTTAGTGATTCAAGATACTCAAACGGAATCCGGGAAGACACCTGCGGGGCTCGGTTGTGAGAATAGCGCAAATTTTTCATCAGCAGATATCTCACATCAAACCCGAAGCCAACGTGAGCAAACATTTTCTCTAAGCTCTCTCGCGTATTGAGACAGATATCTTCTAGCGCAACACACAATATCTCCGATGTTTTCGCATGTGTGCCAGCGCGCCACTTTGAATAGCTGTGATCATAGATACTAGAGAGATAGCGGAGTTTCCCAGGCTTATACTGCTCGTACCATTCTTCAAACGTTCGCCCGTTCGCGCCTCTTTTAAAGTCAGAAAAGACCATAGATCTAGGATCTTTGTAGGTTGCAATAAAAGGCAGACCAATTTTCTCTTGGCACTCGAATAGATGTTGAAAATAGCGAGGCGTTTTATCAAACAAGTACTCAACGCTTGGATCAAAGAATCCAGCTTTACGGTACAGCCGTTGATAAAACGCTGAGAAGCTATCCGTATCGCAGATGCCTTCTAGCGTATCTGCTGAAATCTGCCAGCCGTCCAGCATATTTCGATAAAACGGCTGGACACTTGAAAATACCTTGGGAGAGTCTCCTAACAAGACACCGCATTCAAATCCCGAATCTACCGCCGCCACCTGACGAAAAACATCGGATACCAGCGTCGTGCCACTATGTTCTATTCCACAAATTACAAACTTAAGTTCCATAAGACTGGTTAATATGTTGGCCCCGCATGACGCTTGCTCGCATCTACTGCACGCAAAACCCCTTGATAGGTAGCGTCGAGTTCTCTCACCTGAGCATCCGTCGTCCTAACGCTTTTTATACCCTCAGCATTTATACTCTCATCGTTTACACCAATGAAGCTGAAGTTCGTATCAACTTCTCTTAAAGCTTCAATCAGTGGCTCCACACTATTCACAGAGCAGATGCGGCCAGTCTTCCCGGAGACAATGTCTTCACCGATTGCGCCTTTATCGGACGTAATCACCCAAACCCCGGCTGCTACAGCCTCCCGAGTAACGAGCCCAAAGCTCTCTGGCCACATAGAGGGCGCAACCAGAACATCTATTTTGCTGTACAGCTGGTTGATTTCCTCCTGCTTAAATTTGGCTAAGAACGTCACTGGCGTCTGTGCCCACATCTCATGCTTTGCTGTTCCTGGCGACTGAGCGTGATCCACAACAATTACTTCTGTATTCGATAGGTCTGCTTTTTCGACAGCTTCCTTGAACAGAAAGTAACCCTTGTGTGCGGCCATTCCACCAATATGCGCTAGCCGTACCCGTCCACTTTTGGACGGTTCTTTTGGTAGCAGCGGCTGAGGCTGGATGCCGTTGCGGTTTGCCTTCGTTTGTACAAAACCGTTTTGCCTGTAGAGGCTGGCAAACGTTTCCGAGACAGCTAGCACTTCACTGGCTTGATTGAGCACTTTCCTGAGGTACAGCCGCCGTTGGATAGCGGCTGTTACGTCTTTTGGAACCTTGTTGGTTCGCTGGTTGGCACTTTTATGGATACTCTTAGCGGCAACGAGCGGATCACTCTGCTGATAATCGCACTCAACGCCGTCTTCATCGACCATAAACTGATAGTCAGAAATCCACCAGGCATCGTGAGCGGTGACGATGTAAGGAATATCTAAGTCTGCGGCAGCTTCTAAGACTGAAGCGGTTAATCGCTGCACGCAGTGAAAGTGAATCAGATCTGGCTGGTTAAAACGTAAATAGGCTCTAAACAGCTCGTACATTTGTGGGTTCTGGTGCTGCCAGTCCATCCCTTCTGCCATAGGCGTACTCACCTTAGTCACCGGAATACCTTCGTGGGAGTACTCCACAATTTTGTAAGGGTCAGGATTGTCATTATCTGTAGTGAAGATAGAAATGTCGTACTCGCTGTCGTACTGAGCAGCCAATACATCCACGTTATCTTTTACGATGCGCGTGGCCCCGCCAATGCTCTGCGGCGCGTAGAAAACGTTGACAATCAGTAGCTTGGTGCGAGGAGCGGATGATGTAGCACTTGGCGCAATATCGCCACGATCCCGATAGTGCTCTCGATAGCGCTCTATGCCAGCAGATAGAATATTCTGAATATTGTCTGCCATGGCAGGAATGCTGTATTCCTGCATCGCGCGAGCATTGGCGGCTGCGCCAACCTGATGGCGCAGCGCCTTGTCAGTTACCAGCTGTTCTAGATGGAGAAACCATTCTTCTGGGTTAGCCGCAACAAATCCATCTTCTCCGTCATTGATTGATTCGGCGTAAACATCGGTATCGCTCACGACGGTCGGCACTTTGAAGCTGGCTGCCTCGAACCATTTGAGTTCGCTTTTGCAGTTGTTGGCAGTCGTAGGATGGAGAACTGCGATCGCAATATCAGCCTGCTTCAAAAACTCGTAGTAAACCGCAATATCTTTCACTAAGTCAACGCGGTCAATCTGGGCCTGATAGGGCGTCAAACTCTCTGGAACAATCAAATATCCCATCAGCGTCAGCCGAACGTTCGGATAGCGCTGGAGTAGCTTTGCCAAAGCCGGGGCCACAAGCTCATCAAAATCTTGATTGTGCGCTTTGGTGCCACTGCCGTAGAAAATCGAAACATAGTCACGGTCGGCTTTGGGCGTTTTGGCCGCCAAAGAAGAGACAATTTGGCTATCTAGCGCGTTGCGATGCAGGTAGCAGTTACCTTTACCAACTATCTTTTCCATTTGTTTAAGCAATGGCGGTGTGGATGCGATCGCGAAGTCGCACATTTTCATTGCCGCCCGAAACAAAACTGTCCCTTTCACCAGCTCGTTGTATTGCGACTCAGAAATTTGCCCACCGTAGCTTTCTATCGGGTCGGGGAAATACTCAGGCTCAAAAATCAAGTCGTCAATTTCGTAAAAGACAACTTTTTTCACCACCTTTGCGTAGGCAATTGTCTGAATCACACCTGTAAAAGCAGGGGTTCTGTAGAAAATGACAATATCGGAAAAGGCTATCTGTTGTTTCGCCGCGTCAATATTCGTCCAAGCATAGTAGTCTGCATCAAAGCCGGCATAGGTCAACTGTTCTATTTTTTGCTGTACGCGATACCGCAAGCACTGAGCCAGGTGGTCATCCACAATTAGCAGCACACGAAGCGTCTCTCGCCTCGCTCTAGCAATTTCAAACGGTGGAACATGTAGATTGTTCTGATAGATTTCGACCGCCTTCTGGTAGAGGCTTAGCGCTTTTTCTTTATCGGTCGCTAGGCACTGATCACCTCGCTGCATTAGCGCGGCGTACCAAGAAGTCAATGTTTCTTCCAATGCTCGGACCGGCAGGTTTAGGCCAGGATTAGAGTCGATCGCCTGCTGATAAAGAGAAACGGCGCTTTGCCATTCTTTGATATTGCGATAGGCAACGCCCAAATTATAGTTAGACCAAAAGTAGTTTGGATTTAGCCGGATGGCCCGCTGGTAAGCCGCGATCGCCTCATACCATCTGCCCAGCTTCAAGTTGGCGTCACCCAACTCATGATACGACCAGGCATGATGGGGATTTTCAGCAATCGACTGGTAATAGAACTTAGTCGATTCCTCTAGATCTCCGCTAGCCTGAAGCGACTTGCCCAGCTGATAGCTTTCCTCCCAAGTAGCATTGTCAGTAGCATTGTCAGTAGCATTGTCAGGTCTATTATTTTCGCCACCAGAAACCGCTTCAAAGGCGAAGAAATTGCTGAAGAAAATATCACTGGCCGAATCTTCATCGCCCGGCTGCTGATTGGCAACTTGTTTTAGGTAACTGGTTCTATAGCTGATATTTGCCAGTAGCGTTCTGCACTCTACGCTATCTGGCATGAGTGCACTTGCCTGCTGGCAAGACTCAAGCGCCGTGGCTAGCTGATCTTGTTCAAACAACGCTTCCGCTAAATAGTAGTGGGCCCAACCGTTATTTTCGGCAACAGCAACAGCCTTTTTGAGCGCTGCGATCGATTCAAGGTATTTGTCTATTTTTGCGAGCGATCGCCCCAAATTGATATATTCCCAGCAGGCACTCGGCCTCAGCTTTACCGCTTGCTGGTAGGCTGCGATCGCTCGGCCCCAGTTGAATTTTCTGAAGAAAAAATCACCCGACTGCCGCTGTATGGAGAAATTATCAACATTCTGCCGCTCAAAATTCGGCTGCTCCTTAAAGATGGAAACGTAGTATTCGTCTGCTTCTGCAAACCGGTTTGCCCGAGACAGCGAAATAGCGACCTTGTGATGCAAAATCGCTAGGTCTGGGCGCGATCGCAGCGTCGATTTGAACTGTTGAATCGCAGCTTCTAGCCACCCAAGCTGAAGCTGCCAATCAACGAACAATACCAGGGATTCTCGCACTCCCGGGTGCGATACCAGGAGCAGGCGACAGTGAGATATAGCGTCCTGCCAGCGTCCCAGCTCCCAACAGTGCTTCGCTTTTTGCAAGTGAGAGTCAAGCATAGAGGAAGCATCGCTTTTTGCTACAGCAGTCTTTTCCTGGCTCACCATACTCACAGCACCTCTCTAACTTCTGGGAAAAAATACAAACCAATTACAGCGAAACAGGAAGATCTAACCAAGGATGCAGTGACATCATCTCTCGGTGCAGCTGTTTAATATTGTCTTCTTGATTGCTGACGCTATTGAGCATAGATGTTTTGTGCGTACGATAGCGCGCCAAAATCTCCGGAACAGAAACCGCATAAAACCCTCGGTCAATGAACTTACACCACAGCTCATAGTCCTCCCAGCCCAGTTTGCCGACCGCGTTCAGCTCAGAGTAGCCATCTACCGCAATCAGCGCATCTCGGCGAATCAAACTCATCGCATCTATACAGTTCACTCGCTTAAATCGTTCAGGATTCCACACCACATTGCCAATCAGCGCCTGCTCTTCTCCAAACTTTTCAATAATGGGATAGGCCGCCGCTGCTTCCTCATCGGCAATGAGCGCCTCTATACACCGAGCCACGCAGCGAGGATATAAAAGATTATCCGCATCTAGAATAAAAATATAGGGGGTAGCGCTCGCGGCGATCGCGGTATTACGAGCCGCAGACAATCCACTGTTTTCGGCGTGCCGCAGTAAGCGCACCGTGCCAAATCGCGCTGCATTCTGCTGCATCCATTCCATCGCCACCCGAAAAGAATCATCGGTCGAACAATCTTCGACCACTATTAGATCTAATAGCTCCTGTGTTTGGTCAAACACTGACTGAAGCGTTTCAACAATATGCGACTGATAGTTATATAGGCTGATGCAAACCGTTACTGGACTAGGCAGTGCACCATCCTGAGAGAATAAAGCGTGATAAAGGTGAGTTTTTAGCATACTTGTTTGAGTGACTAACACTGCAACTGATTGTTGACTAGGCACGCCGCTCGCATCGCAATATTTGCCCCGTCAAAGCGAGCCTTCAACGCCTCGTGACCGGCACTGCGTATCCGCTCCGCTGTCTGAATGCCTTCTGCGTTGCGCAGTAGCCAATCCACACACTCAGCCATCTCTGATAAGGGGCAGGCGATAAAGTGCTCACCCGCTACCAAACCCGGAATGTCGTGACAGGGCTCTGTTACAACTAACGTGTTCTGCCACAGACCATGAAACACCATCCGATGCCACTCAAAATACGGCAGCGGATCGCGGTGCACATTCAACAGAATTTTGCTGCGTCGACTAATGCCAATCACCGCTTCAGTGTCCAAAGCTTGGTCTTGACCTTTTAGCAACGGCATCCCCATCGGCGGCATGTGTAGAAAGCATCGGTATTCGCTCAGCCAACGCGCGCTGTGGGCAAAAAATTCCTCTCGGCGAGGATTCAACGTCCCAATAAAGTGAATATCTAAAGGGCGTTCTACCAATGGTGCGCTCAGCGCTGGCAGGTGCGCGCGGACCTTAGCAGGCAAACTACGCACAGCCCGCAAATCACAGAGTCGCTCAGAAGCCGAAAAAGGCTGATAGTCTTCCAACAAACCTAGCGGTAGCCAGTAGGCCGGTAGACCCAAGGCTTGCATAATCGCTGCTGACTTTACATTGATATCAAAAATGCATCGAGTATGTCGCAGAAAATGGAACGCTTTAGAAAACCAGCTGGTCTGCGGCTGTTCCACATTCACCATAACGGCTTGCTTTAACCACTCGGCCCGCCGTGTCCACTGAAGGCCTTCCCCCAGATAGAAAAACTCATGGGGCGCAATCACCCAGTGACCATCCAACCCCTCTGGGGGGACATCCTGCTCACTCAGGCGAGTCACAAAATGTCCTGCCCTTGTCAGCGCCGCTGCCATAAAATCAGCAATTTCTGTAATGAAATAGTTGCCTTGCGTGTTGCAATACAGGCCCAGTGACTGGGCTGATGTCGACTGAGCTAATACTGGCTCCGAGGTCTCAGCTGTCGGCTCAGTCGCTGAGTGCAAAAGCTTCAGGTAATCGGCAACAGCAGGAGTTTGCGTCTCTAATATGTGAGGAAACTGCTTTTCAGAAAAAGCCACTCTGCCAGCCTGCGCACCACAAGCGAGGTAATGCTCTAGTGGATCAATCTCAGCAGCAGCAACATCAGGATTTAGCGATTGGTAAGTAACCGTGCTAAAGCAAGGATGGGAATCGTAACCAAGCTGATAGCCGAAGCAGTGATAGTGGGCCAGCGGGTTCAAACCGGTCTGCGCGACCTCTGGATATTGCTCTAGATAAAATCGATTGTCGAACAGGGGATTAGGGTTATAGTCGGCGGCGCTACCTTGCTCGACGTAATGAGCCAACAGTGCCGAATCGGTCAGATGCGAGAGTTCTTTGTGGCAGTCTCGATAGTAAACGGCGTCAAACAGGTGCGTGTATTTGAGTAATAGCGTTACGATTTTCGGCTCTGCCAGCAGTTCCGGCGAGTGCACGTCTTGCTGAGTCAGCACTTTTGATACAGTGCGGTTTCGTAGCGCGATCGCACGGGCTGGGGCTTGTTCAGCAATCAGGTCTGCAAGCGCGATCGCAATGGCTGAGTTATCTGGCTGAATTTGCAGCGCCATGTGATAGGTTGCGATCGCTTCTGTTATTTTCTCTTCAGCAAAATACTGCTCCGCTAAGCTTTGGTAATAGTCCACGCGGCGAGGCGATCGCTCTATTAGCTGCTGCAACACACTCGCCAGCCGAGGAGGCACCTGTTCGTTACTAGGATCAAGAACCAGCACCTGCTGATAGCTTTCAGCCGCCAGCTCCAGCTGCTGCGCACCAGCTAGCACTTCGGCCAAGCTATAGTGCGACCAGACAAAACCTGGGTTGAGTGTAGCTGCTTTGTGATAAGCCGCAATTGCACTTTCCCACAGACCTAAATTTTTGTAGCAATCACCCAAACTGTGGTAAGCCCAAGAAAATTCAGGATTTAGGCGGATATATTCCTGATAGCAGGCAATCGCCTCCTCCCATTTTTTTCCTTCGCGGTAAGCATCACCTTGTTGATATACATTCTGTCGGCGGTCCCCTTGCGGAGAGATGCCCGATGTATACACCTGGGCCGATCTCACTTCACTCCCAAACTTCTGGACAACAGAATTAATAGAGAACAACGGCGATCCCGATTCTCTAGGGGAAAGAGAAGGCCCAACTACTTTTTTGAAGTCATGACCTGCTGAGGAACGGCACTAGTAACAGTCTCAACAGAGGACGACACTAGTGCATTCAACGCTTCATGAACAGGCAAAAACTCAGGCTGCAATTGAATAGACTGCCGGTAGCATAAAACCGCCGCTTTTGTATGACCATGACGAGCCAGCACTCGGCCCAGGGTGAAGTACTGCTGAGCGTCTGGCCAACTCGGATCCAGCTCAAAAGAGCGGTACCAAGCTTCAGCCGCCTGCTTAGGATTGTTGTTCTGTTCAAATAGCTTTGCCAAACTGCGATAGAGACTCGCCGAGCGCGGTGAGCGGGCGATCGCCGAGCGCATATGCTCAATGGCTCGGGGCCAGTCTTTGGCATCTGCATAGCGCTTAGCTAGCTCAGTGGGTGATAGCGTCGCAGCTTCCGCTGGTGACATCAGCAACTGAGGCACCGATGGCGGGGCGACGCCCTCATCCATGACGCCGCCAATAACTGTCTTAGTTTTAGAAGCTTCTAGCAGCTGACGCACCTTCTGCTGATTCTCTGGCGATAGATTCCTCATCGGCAGCGCGCCGCCAGTCATCTGGCCAGATGATTGACTAGCCATTTTTTTGGCCGTCCGCACCTTTTCCGCTTCAGCATTTAACATCAGCACTTTGCGATAGCACACCGCTGCCGCCTGCCAATCGCCCGCATCTTCCAACAAATCAGCTAGTCGCTGATAGGCCGCCACCATCTTAGGATCTTGATCAACCGCCTGCTGATAGAACAAAACGGCACCTTCAGGATTCTTTGTGCTCTCCAAAGCCTGGGCCAAGTCAAAGTGGTCTTTCGCACCGCCCAAATCCGGCTGAAGCCGAAGCGCTGTCGCTCGACAGTTCATTTCACTATCTTTGCGGTTCAGCTGCTTCCAAACCTTCGCTAAATTCCAGTAAGCAACTGCCAGCTGTGGATCTTTTTCGATCGCCTTTTGGTAATAGGAAACTGCTTCTTCCCACTTTCCTTTTTGAGCATACAAACTCCCTAAGTTGCTATACACTTCCGGGAAATTAGGGCGTATCATAATCGCCTTCGCATAGAAGCCCATAGCGTCGGTGGGTCTGCCCTGCTTCTGCAAAATTTTTCCCAAAAACTTATAGGCTTCCGCCGTAGCCGGAGCGACCTTCAACACTTCCTGACAAGCTTCAAAAGCTTTTTCCCACTGGTCTTCATCACAGTAGGCCTGGGCCTGCTCCAAATATATGTTGATCACCTCATCCATAGAATCTGAAGCCAACACCAAACTAGAGCTCGTCGTTGGAGTGCCCAGCGGCGGGCTATGTAGCGTTATAGCGTGAGCATTTTGGCTAGACTCATCTGTTGTCACGGGAACCCCCATCAAATCGTCTTTCACTACCAGCGCCGTTTGTACGTTGTTTTGCATGTTGCTTTTCGCATTGCTTCGAGTGAGCGATCCACCTGTCGTTATATCGGCAGTTACAGGCGCGCGTGCTTCATCCAAAAACACAGGCTGCCATGCCACCGACACCGTTCCCTGGCGCTTTACCGGCACTGAATCAACGCGTACACCATTGGGTAACTTCATCACTTACATTCAATACCTAAATTAATGAAATCAACATGCGCAACAACGCTTACTACTGCAGTGCGCGCCATATCATCTCTCTACAAAACAATACATCGCCCATCAGGAACCTCAGGCAAGTATTGATTTTAATCATAAAAAGGCTGTGAAACTCTCTCACCACAAATTCTTTGAAAGACCTCGCAGCGATTTCTTAGAAGACATATACTCCCAACGATTCTCTTAATTGTAAGAATGACACAAGTACGGGACATCCAAATGCAGTTAACTTATCAAGTTTGATAGATTTCAAATAAACAACACAGTTCCTTTACATCCATCTCCTTCGCCCACCTGTCTCCTGTCCCTAGCACCACTGCTTACACACTGGCACCAGCCGCTGTGCGAGTTCTTTATGCATCTGAGGAGAAGCATAATAGTGATTGTGTGTGAGCTTAGAAGGTGTGAGCTGAAGCTTACCTTTCTCATAGGTGCGAGGGCGAACTATGCTTACTGGCTGCTGTGAGTGTCGGCTCATCAGTGGCTGTGGGAGTCCCGTGCGACTGGTATGCTCTATGTACGCATCGCACTGCGGTCTAAGCAGGTCTATCATCGGCTGATTCACCATGTGGGGAAAGCCGGACAAAAGCGTGAATACGCTCTCAGGAGTGGACTCATAGTGGGGTTCACGTTTAGAAAACCACAGCAAGACTTTGGGAACACGAATGCGCGCCAGTAGCTGAGAAAATTCGTGCAGATACGCGGCTCGAGTTTCAGCAACTAGCGCAGCAATCTCTTGTTCTGTTGCGGTCTCTAAAAGCTGCTGGTAAGCAAAATCGGCGGGAACGGAATCACCGTTTTCTAAAATGTATTGCTCTTGAGAATATTGAGCCGTCTTAAAGCGAGAATTGGCCTGCGATCGCCCAGAGAAAATCGCAATCGTCACAAATTTAGAGTTATTGACAAGATCAATCAAAGCCTGATTTTGCGGGTCGTTGTAGAACGAGGGCCCTACACCTGCGAAGCCCAAGTTCAAAGACGGGAGCTGTAGGGCTATCCCCAACAGCTCTACATAAGGGCGTTGCACAAAGCGTCCAAAGGTATACGCTGCGCCTAGCGAAGTGCAGTAGGTGCCAGGCACTAAGCGCCCTGGTTTAGGGCCTCGCAAGGAAAATCCAGATTGGGAAGTCCACAAATTCCAAAGGTTGTAATTGATGATCTCTTGATCCATGTCCTGATAAGCCTGGGAACTGCCCATATTGCTCACAGACGGCTTACTTAAAACCGCTTGCCTCTTTGGGTGGTCAGGCGCTTGGTCCACAACATCCTGACTCGCAACATCCTGACTCGCAACATCTTGACTCGCAACATCTTGACTCGCAACATCTTGACTCATGTTCTGGCTCATGCTGATAGCTCCCACCCAAACGACTGGGATAAAAGTGACTCTAACTTACTGACATGCGGCTGATAAAACGCGCTCAGCCGCTGGCGTAACGCTGGAGAGACTGCGCTGTAGTCGCCAGCATTGTGCTTCGCGTAAGCTTGCTCAGGCGGCGGACCAATTTTCAACACGCGGCAGAGGTCACTCAGGGTCTGCTCGGGCTGGGCAAATAGCAACTCGCTAGGAAGCACCAAAAGCTGTTCGCGAGGAAAATACGAAAGCCAGCGCTGCAAGTGATAGTAATAAAGACTATTGCCAACATGACGGCAGCGATTGAGTACAGGCCAAGGAATCCCCTCTGGTGTGGTTGCCTGCTCAATCTGTTGAAGCTCTTGGGTAATGGCCTCTTCTAGGCTGCGCGTTTCGTTGCCGTTGCGCACCATCATGTTGTAACGAGAAACAGTCCTATCGACAGGATGGCGAAGCAGAGCCACTAGCTGAATAGTGGGAAAGTGCTCAAAGACGCGCGCAGGTGAGAGATTGTCGTACAGGTAGTTGGCAGAGGTCTCTCCCACAATATAAGGGGACACTTCTGCGCCTGGCTGCGATTCTTGCTGTGCGGGCGACACTGGAAAATGAGCCAGATACCAATCCAACCCATACTTGTACTCTACGTCAAAAAAGTCTATCTCTTTTTCAATCGGTGAGAGAATCTCCGGATGCTGATACAAGTACTGAAACAGCGAGGTAGTACCACTCTTTTCCGCACCAATGACCATAAAGTCTAGGGGGCGACTTCCCCCCTCTGACGAAGCATTGCCTGTATTACTCGCCGCTAATCGTCGCTGCATCATCAGGGCACTTGCTTGGCGGTAACACTCTGTTGCAGCTTGTGTTTTGCCTAGCTTCGTCAGCCCGTAGCCCATCGTTACTCGAGCGGCTTTCAGCTGCGGGACGCGATCAACAATCGCCTGACACACATCTACAATCTCTTGAAAAACAGGGTCGCCCTCGGCAATGTCGTAGCGCATGAGGTTATAGCGCAGGCGAGTGTAAGCGCGATACGTTCGGGGCTGCTGCTGCAAAATCTTGAGATAAGCACGCACCGCTTCCGAAATTTTGCCCTGCTGTTTCAAGGTTTCTGCGGTGTCGAACAAATCCTGCACAGGCAGCTGATCAGCGATCACACTTTTACAGGAAACCAGCGCATTTTCACAGGCGGCCATCACCTTTTTCCAGTCTCCGGCTTCACAGCTAGCTAGGGCCTGTCGCAAGGCCACTAACGTCGACGCTTTTAATTCATCAGCGACAGAAGAAGGAGACAAAGGCATGAGGGACGGCAAAGAGGATGGCACGGTTGGTGAGGCTGAAGCAGAAACAGAAGGCGATTCAGGCGGGCTCAAACGATTCTTAGGCATCCTGCTCACCTTTTTTGCTCACAATCACCTGATGAGAGCGATGCAACACACTGGCCTGCACCGCCACCGATTCAAGAAAGTCATCAATACCTATCTTAGAAGCCTGTTCTGGCTGCTCCGGATTCTGCCACTGATAGTCTTTGAAAATCATCACGCCTCCGGGTTGTAGCAGTGGCCATGCCTGTGTTGCCAAGGCCTTGAGATAGTCACTTGTTTTCAGATGGCTCTGAAGGTAGATAATGTCAAATTGAGCAGGCTTAGTATCTGCTGCTTCATCACTCCGTTTGTCGCTCTGTCTATCACCTTGGGAATTAAAAGCTTCTAGCTGCGCCAGCGGATCGGCTGTTCGCAAAACCAGTTTGTCTGGCTCAGAGAGTCTGGCTATATTTTGCTGGAAGTGTTGGCTCATATCCGCCGTTATGCACAGTAGCCGGTCGGTCGGCGATCGCAAAAGCGTATCCATGAGCCAGCACACCCTGCTGCCATCACCACTCCCCAGCGACAGCGCCCGCAGCGGTGGCCGGGTCGCCACTGGCTCATTGAGCGGCAGTAAGTGACGCTCCCACAAAGAGATACTTTCGCTAAACCAAGTGTGACCAAACTCGTAGCCACGCTCAGCGCACTGCTCCCAGCCTCTCAGCACAAATGCCTGCTGATGACAGGTTCTCGCTTCGGCGATATTTCCCTGCTGCGCCAGCGCGTTCCCCATAAAGCAATAGGCCCAAGGCAGCTCCCCTTCAAAGTGAAGCACCCCCCGGCACACTTCAACAACTTCTGCCCACTGCTCTAGCTGCAACAGCACATTGAGCATCCCCATATAGGCCCAGTGCAGCTCCGAATCCAACTTGAGGGCAGCGCGAAAGCTTGACAAAGCCGCTTCCAAATCACCCCCCTGACGATACGCCCTTCCCAGTCGATAGTGCACCATCGCCTCTTCAGGAAGCTGCTGAGTGAGCGATTGCAACAGCTCAATTGTTTTAGCCTGCTCACCTCGAGTAGAAAACAACTCACCCAGTGCATAGTAAGCGGTCAAAAAGGTCGCATCTGTAGCAATTGCGCTCTGGTAGCATTCCATAGCTTGGTCTAACAGGCCATGCTGCTCCATGACGGTAGCGAGCTGGTAATGGCCATCGGCAGTAGCTTGCTCGGGCTGCTGCTGTAGCAGCGCATGAATGGTTTGGCTCTCGGCCTTGTAGTCACCCACATGGTTGTACAGCCTCGCCAGTCGGCAATACATGTTGGTGTTATCGGGCTGAAGCTCTAGCGTGCGTTTACAGAAGTAAATGGCCTGTTGCCAATCTTCGCAGCTGATATAAACCCGGCCAGAGTGCGCATATACCGTAGCGATATTGGGCGAAGGATCTAGCGCCATGGTTTGCCAGCGGCAGGACTCTTGCACTAGGCCCATACTCACAAGGATATTGCTCACCGTTTGGCAGGCGTCCATCCAGTCTCTGTCGATCAGCACCAGGTTATCTGCAGGTGCTGGCTGGAGCGCGATAGATTCACAGGTGGCGAGAGCGTCGATGAGATGTTGTGTGAGCATAGGAAAGGTAGAGGGAAAATGCAGTTTGCTGCCGACAGGGCAGCAGATTATTGCCGGGCTAGAAACAAAGAAGAGCGCAAAAGAGCTAGGGCATTAGGTTGAGTTTTTTAAGGAGCGATCGCAGCGCGTTGATATCAACAGAAAAATCTTCTGTGAGGCCGCTGGTATACATCAGCTGTCGCAAAGGGTGAAAGGGAAAACTTTCGCCGACCAGGTAATAGTGATGCAGCTGTAAATATTGGCTAATCATCCAGTAGTCGGTGCGCAAATAGTTGGGAGAGAACATCTCAACGACAGCCGTACCGGGTGAACAAAACACAAGATTGGCGAGACCTGAGCCGTGGGCACCTACAATCGCTTCAGCCTGTGAAAACAGCGTCATTTGCTGAGCCACACTCAATGTTTCCAACGCTACCGACACAAATCCGCATTGACTGAGCAAATCTACAACGGCATCTTCGTTGAAAACATGTCTGTATTTGGCGTTACTTCGACTAATGTATAGGCGTTTGGCCGGTAGCCCTTGAGCCAAAAAAGACGTTGAATGCCTCTTATTGTGTAGTTTCTCACGCAAAAAGTCCATGCTGCTCGGCGGCACCCAATCCAAGTGGCCAGCAAAGCTAGGGACCAGCAGTTCCTCGGCGCGAATGTGCGGCGTGCGATCGCTTTCTATCACTTTCTCCAAAGGCACACCCAGGGTCATCAACGTCTCCTTTTGAAACGGTTTCGACAGACCGTTAACAACAAAATAATCGACGTACTCAAAGCTTTGCCGCAAGGTCAACGGCTCACCGACAGCTGCCGATAGCCCTTTGCGCAAAACCTCGAATCTTGGTAGTACATCAAACAGCCAATGGTAGTAAATATGGCCCGACAATCCAGATAGCACTGCAACCCGGCCCGACACTTCTTGGACAGCTGGCAATGGAGATGTACGCTGTAGCACTGTATGAGTGGCAATGTCGCGGCGATCACAGCCTGGCAAATACCAGGGGTAGCAACGCGACAAATCACCCAGCAAAAAATCATCTGGGCTAAAAACTGCAATCTCATGGCACACAGCCCAAGCGTCCTGCTGTGGAGCAATCCACACACGGCCTCTTGGCAGGGTAGTTACAAAAGCAGAAAACGCGAGCGTTTCGTCCGGCGAGGTAGGGCAGCAGCGAAACACACCTTTACCCATCTGGGTCGGTGAAAACTTACGAATCAAGTTGCCCATGCAGCGCTTACAGGTCAAGCCACCGCATTCAGAATCTAGCGCGGCGACCGCCTTGACAGGAACAAAGTCCTCAGGCGTCGACCGGGCCGGGGCCAAATTGTTTTGTGCCAGCCAGTCTTGAGTGTATCGGTATACGCCGCTAATCACCACCTCAGAAGCTACGACAGGCGGGGTGCGCAATGTCGCCTCTAACTTTTGCGAGAGCAGCCCGTCATCTAGCCCCTGTAATATACCGGCTTGATAGGTTGCGATCGCCGCTGCCCGACGCCCCTGAGAAACCAAACAATCGCCCAGCGCTTCATGCCAGTGGGCGGTCGGAACAAGCGTCATCGCAAACCGATAGCACTGTTCTGCTCTAGCGGGCGCATCGCAAGCAATAGACAAATCCCCTAGGGCCGCATATACCTGTGCCAGCTGAGGCAGCAAGCTGGTTAGCTCAGCTGATTCTGCGTCTGATAGCAGCAGATTTTCCAAAAGAATTGCGCAGGTTCGCTGTAACCGAAACAGGACATCATCACTGGGTAGCGATCGCGCCTTTTTACAATAGGCCGTTATAAATGCGGGCTGCGCCACACAGGCTTGGCGAAAGCAGGTCAACAGATCTAGCCAGCGACCTTGCTCTGCCAACACCCAAGCGTAGTCGCTCGTAGCGGCGGTGCTTTCCGGCGCATACTCTAGCGCTTTCTGAAAGTATTTAACCGCCTGCTGAAGTGACTGCTGACCATAGTACAAACCGCCCAAGCTTTTGTAGGCGCTACTTAGGGTCGGGTCGAGTGCGATCGCCTGGCGGTAAGCGTTAATCGCGGGCTGCGTCTTATCTTGCGACAGCTTTAAGTGACCAAAACTGTTGTGCAGAGTAGCCGACTGGGGGCAAGCTGCAATCGCCTGCTCGTACACTACTTCTGCGGCGCCATAAGCCTTTTCTCGCACCAGCGCTTTTCCCAAATGCTCATGCGCCTCTACATAACTGGGCCGAGCAAAAACTGCCTTTCTGTAGTTCTTAATAGCCGCCCGGCGGTCACGATTTTGGTCATGCAACAAGCCCATCGAGAAATAGGCTTCCGCGCAGTTCGCCTGGCACGCCACCACCTGCTCATAGGTTGCTAGCGCCCGCGCAGACTCGCCCAAACGATGAAACGCCCTAGCCAGCCGAAACAACACTTCGAACCGGTTAGGCCGCTGCCGCAGCGCCTCCTCATAATGACAAATTGCCAGTGCCCACTTCTGCTGATTAGCGCAAATGACACCCAAAGCACAGTGAATTTCTGGCTGGTGGGGCTGCAAAGCGAGCGAGCGCGAATAAGCTGCCGCCGCCCCGGTCTCATTACCTTGGTGTGCTAGCGCCTGAGCTAATGAGAAATACAGCTCAGCAGAATGAACGCTGGGCGTTAGCGCTTGGCACAGTTCAACTGTCTTGGCCCACTCCTTTCGCCTAGCTAAGTTGCTAAGTTGCCGACGGTGAATGGGAGAGAGTGCAGTTGTCATAAACTCAGCAAGCGAAAGACGTTTATAGAATTGCTCCTTTGCTCGCACTGATTCAAGTATTTAACTTTAGACTAGCTAAAAAGAACAGCCAAAAAAAAATAACAAATAGCTAACTAAAAGAGAGCCAAATCAAAACTCTGTCAAAATCAAAACCCTGCCAAAAAGAGAGCGTATCAAAAGCCTACTAAAAGAGAGTCGAACCAGAGATTTATTACCTCTCGCCCGACTCTCTTCGAGTGAACAAACGCTCACAACAAAGGGCTGTGCCAGAACACAATTTCAAGGCACCGCCCTCAAAGTAGAGTCACTACATGATGTCGAAGTCGATCTCGCCCAGACCCTCGTCTAACTGCAAGAACGCCTCACCATCGATAGAGACGATGCCAGTGCTGCTGTTGTAAGAAACATTAGCATCTGGAGCTACGCCCTGGATGATGATGGAATCCTGATTCACGGTGAAGTCAGTAATCTCGTCAATGGTACCTGCCATGAGGTCCTCAGCGTTGAAGACAAACTCATCGCGACCTTTACCACCGGTCATGGTATCAGCGCCAGCGCCACCAATGATGACATCAGCGGCTGCACCACCATCGATAATATCGTCGCCACTACCACCGTCGATAGTGTCAGAACCACCGCCACCAATAATGGAATCGTCGCCCTCATCACCCAAGAGCGTGTCGGCACCACCACCACCATCTATAGTGTCGTTTCCTCTACCACCATTAATTTCGTCGCTACCGGATTCACCAAAGAGCATGTCGGCAGCACCACCACCAAAGATAGTATCTTTACCAGCGCCACCTTTAATAGTGTCGCGAGCATTACCACCATCAAGGAAGTCTTGGCCGCTATCACCCATCAGCATGTCACGGCCAGCGCCACCAAAAATGGTGTCATTACCCGTACCGCCTTCTACTGTGTCGTTTCCTCCATCAGAACTGACAAAGTCATTACCGCCCAAAGCGAAAATCTCATCGCTTTGTGGGCCTGTAACAATGGTATCGTGCAAATTTGAGCCAAATACAACAGACATTCAAAATCCTCCTCTAAATTAACGATTTTCCCTAAGTACTCATACTCAAACCAAAAACTCGATCCGTAAGAATACTTGGCAAAACCTAATCAACGTTATTCGTACATTTTTTAGAACGCGCGATGGCACCCTTTGTCACCTACGGCACAAATGAAAGAGAAACATCGTCCCAGCACAAAACTGCAGCAAGGATCTTACATACAGCTAATCTCTATCAAAAAACCAACGCCAGCGTTGGCTCTTCTTAAGAGATATGAGGACGGCTAAAGATTTAGTTCTCTGAGCCGATATTGCTGTCGGAAGTATTAACCAAAGGAACTCCTCACGAAATTACACTATGGATGGGTACTAGGACAGCCCTACAGGCAGAGTATTTAATTTTAGAGATTTTGCAGTTGGCAGGAAAGCAGCCTAGAAGGACCACAAACCAAAACCCGCCGAAAAAGTCTTTTAGCTTCAAAAATACTCAGCACCCTACAAACTTTCAATCAATCAAATTTGTGCAGCGCTGACTTTGGGTATAGTAACGCGACCTCGTTTTTCCAACATAAAGTTGCGGTAAAGACAGGGCGTGTATATATCTATACATGCAATCACAAAAGCTTACTAAACAAGCTTTTTAGGGTTTTCTAATGCCATCTTTAGCCTAGTATAGACAGCGTAAATACACGCTTTATTTTCGTCCGGATTTCAGTACTCACAAGCATCACGAACTCGCTTTCTAAGACTTTACACGAATAGTAGAAGAATTTGCACGATGCGTAGCAAATACAACAATCAAGTCGCTTTCCTGGTGTAAAAGAACACTTAAAAGAGACATTAAACTACTGAATAAAAGCCAAGCTCAACTTTGTTAAAGTTGAAACGAAAAGCACGGATACGCACAAGACACGCGGGATTTATATAGTACGTATCCTTAAACCATCGTCATTGACGCTGAGCAGTTCACTCAAGATGCCCCTAAATAATTTCTCAACAAAAGATGCTAGACGTTAGTGTCGTTATTCCCACTTATAACTGCCAGCAATACATTTATCAGGCGATTCAAAGTGCTCTGGGTCAAGCAGTCAGCGAAGTCATCGTCATTGATGATGGCTCTACTGACGACACTCAAAGTATCGTCAAACAGTTGGATTGTTCTAGGTTGCGATATATATTCCAGCGAAACCAGGGAGTATCAGCCGCTCGTAATTACGGCATTGATAGTGCGAGCGGTCAGCTCATTGCATTTTTGGACGCAGACGACTACTACCTGCCTGGCAAGATAGAGCAGCAAGTGGCTTTGTTTGAGGCCACGCCGGAGCTTGGGTTGGTGCAGAGCGGCTGGCAAAAAGTAGATGAAACGGGTCAACCGCTGGGGGCAGTCACACTGTGGGAATCGGTGCCCAAGCTAACGGTAGAAAACTGGCTACGGTTCAAACCGGTGCTGCCCAGTGCACTTATGGTGCGCCGCGAGTGGTTGCGCAAAGTCGAAGGGTTCGATCGGCAGCTCAAAGCAGCTGAAGATGTGGACTTGGTTAGTCGATTGGCGCTGCAAGGATGTCAGTGCGCTTGGCTGGAGCAAGTGGCCGTGAGCTACCGGCAGAGAGGAGGCAGCGCCATGGGAGATGGCAAGGTTCAGGCCCAAGATTTATCTAAGTTTTTGGACAAGTTCTTTCAACAAAGCGACCTCCCCGAATCTGTTCGGCTGCTAGAGCAGTCAGTGCGCTATCACACATTGGTATGGGCCGCGTGGTACTTGCAGCACACAGGCGAGCTTGCTGAAATGGCGCACTACCTGAAGCGAGCTTGGCAGTATTCACCTTATTTACCGATCGAAACGCTTATTCACTGGGCCGACAGCTTTTCTGGGTTTTCGCAGGGCTGCGGAGCCGCCCTCGATGTAGAAGCATTGATTCAATCGGCGCAGTGGCAGCAGCTAGTGAAATGGCTACTCGCACAAGAGAAGCTATAGTTCGCTCATCTGTGTCACGCGCATCACATCGCATTCCTTATCAAACGTGCTAATTTCAATTTTGATATTACGACTTGGCAACTCCATCGGCCTCCGATGGGGTTCTTTTTTTATCTTCCTTTTTGTTTCCTGCCTTTCTGTTTCCTTGCCCTGTGATGTCTTGTTAGTGCCCGCCTGCTAATTCAGCTGCATTTTTCTTATCGTGCACGGCTAGCTTATCCATCAGAGTTGAGCTCGCTTCGTTCATACCTACTAGCTTTACGTCAGAACCGTGAGCCCGAAACTTGAGTACCAGTTTGTCGATGGCCATGACTGAAGACTGATCCCATAAATGAGAGTCTGTGAGATCGATAACGACGCACTCTATTTTTTCGCGGACGTCGAAGGCTTCGATAAAGTTGTTGGCTGATACGAAGAACAGCTGACCGTGCACATAGTAAGTGCGAGTGGTGCCGTTGGCGCTGAGCTGATTACGAACAGAAATGAGTTTGCCAATTTTACGAGAGAAGGCAATCGCACTCAGCGCGATCCCTACCACCACACCAATCGCCAAGTTCTCAGTCATCACGGTCGTCACTACCGTCATCAGCATCGCAGCAGTTTCACTCTTGGGCGTACGGCCCAAACTTATCAGCGAGCCCCAGTTGAAAGTACTAATAGAGACCATAAACATGACTGCCACCAAAGCCGCCATCGGAATCACCGAAACCCACTCACCCACAAGCAAAATAAAGGAAATTAGAAAGATACCCGCACTAAGGGTCGATAGGCGCTGACGCCCTCCAGACTTGATATTGATGACCGACTGGCCAATCATGGCGCAGCCTGCCATCCCGCCAAACATGCCCGTGATGAGGTTAGCCGCACCCTGTCCGCGCGCCTCCCGATTTTTATCGCTGTTGGTATCGGTCATGTCATCTAGGACAGACGCCGTTAAAAAAGACTCCAGCAGCCCCACCGCAGAGAGCGCCAGCGCCACTGGCAACACCAGTTGCAGCGTGGCAAAGTCAAACGGTAAATTCGGCAAGCGAAAAAAAGGTAACTCTGTCGGCAGCGCGCCCATATCACCAACCGTAGGCAATCCCATTCCCTGCGACACGGCAACTGCCGTCAGCACCACAATCGCCACCAGCGGCGACGGAATAGATTTGAGCACAGAAATGTTTTTGGCCAGACGTGGCAGCAAATAGATGATGGCTAAGCCAGCGGCCACCATCACATACATCAGACCTTCTACACCGGCCTCTTTTGCTTTGTGAAATTGTTCTAGCTGCGCTAAAAAGATCAAAATGGCCAGCGCATTTACGAAGCCAACCAGCACCGCACGCGGCACATACTTCATAATGCGACCGATGCGCAGTGAGCCCCACACAATTTGCAAAAAGCCCGTTAGTAACGTAGCAGCCAGAACCAGCTCCAAAGCCAACGCTTTGTCATCGCCAGTGGAAGCAACCAGTTCTTTTAGTAGCAATGCCATGGCACCTGTCGCGGCCGAAACCATACCCACACGCCCACCCACGAAGGCAATCGTGACCGCCATCGTGAAAGAAGCGTACAAACCCACTGTAGGATTGAGCCCCGCAATAATTGAAAAGGCGATCGCTTCAGGAATCAGGGCAAGCGCCACAACGATGCCTGCGATCAAATCCGCTGGCACATTTGAGAACCACTCCGAGGGCGTCTTCAAAGTTCTATTAGCAGTGGTATAAATCACGGTTACCTAACTTGAAGGTTTTTAAAAACGCATAGGCTCAAGCTCAAGGCGCGCTACCACGCCATGGCGCTGTTCTAGAGATAGGCACTTCATTTATCTCGGTTTCACGCAAGGCCTTGCCTCATGAGCATGTAGCTGTACATCAGTAGGCAAACGAAGTGTAACAGACACCTGTGGTACCAGCTTTCAGCTCAAAGAATACAGTCCACCAGATCCTTAACCCAAAAATATCGTTTGGTTAACCAGAGATTAAATTTTAGATAACATAAGATTATGCCGCCGAGGAAAAATTAAGAAACCCATCCGTCCCACAAAAACTAAGTAGAAACATAGGTAGCATTTACCAACGTTACGTAGCATGCGGCACAAATTCATTGCTGACATGTACGGACGTTGCACCTTCAAAGTTGCACCTTCAAAGTTGCACCTTCAAAACACTCACAATCGGCGCAATTTTCACACCTAAACCTTTCTAGAGATATGACCAAAGCTGTTGAGTTTACTGCTGGCCTCTCAGATGCTCCTGAGCAAGTTTCAAAAGACGCATCCTTGCTAGGCGGCTACGCGTATCAAATCATTCGCCAGCAGTCTAAAAAAGTATTCAAGCTGCGATCGCACGTCCTAGCCGACACAGATACAGAGAACCTGCACGACATGCGTATTGGCACTCGCAAGCTGCGCGCTGCGCTTCTCCTTTTTGCCGACGTCATTGAACCTGTCAACGCTACAGCATCGAACGAGAAAGGCATTACAGATCTAGTGCAGCCCCTCAAACAGCTCACTAAAGCGCTAGGTAAAGTACGCGACTTTGATGTGATGCAGACATGGTTCTCACAGGCGATCGCACCTGAGCGTAAGGACGAGAAAAAAGATAGCGCCAGCTTCGACTTCAGCAAAAAAGAAAAGAAAACCATCACAGCACTGCTTAAAAAGCTTAAAAAGCGTCGCAAAAAGCAATTTGCCAAGATGGAAGAAACACTCCAAAGCAGCGACTACAAACAGCTGAGCAAACGCTGCAAACAATGGATCAAGCAACCAAGCTTCAGCCCAGCAGCCGAAGCTGAAGCCGCGAGTGACGCCATCAGCAGAGTAATCCCACCGCTCACCCAGCTTTTGCAGCACCCAGGCTGGCAAATCGCCACCCAAAATCGCAACCGGCAGCTCACCCCAGGCAAACGTCTCACCCTTACTCAGCTCAATCAACAGCTGGACACTGGCAGCCAGCAGCTACACGACTTACGAAAGCAAATTAAGCAAACCCGCTACCAAACCGAATTCTTCCGCAGCCTTTACGGCATCACCTACGCCGCCCAAATTCGTGAGCTACGCACCCTACAAAAAGTCCTCGGCGAACTTCAAGACCAGCTCATCATCTCCGAATTTCTCACCGCAGAACTCGGCGACAGCTGGACAGAAAAACTACCCACTTTGTACCAGTCATTTCAAGATTCGCGGCTAACTCTGTGGAAGAAATGGCAACCGCTTCAGGCAAAGTATTTGAAATTGGGGTCACAGCTAGGAGAGAAGGTCGCCGCATAACGAACTGACGATGAAACAGGGCAATTAGTAATCAATATCTTGCATCTAAATTCGACCTGTCGATATCAATGCCACAGCGCGGCATTAAGCCACAGCGAAACTCCCCAATCAGAAAAATTAGATTTACAAAAACCCCCTTTGCAAGACCCTTTCGGGGGGTCTGGGGGAGGCAGTGGCGGCCCCCAGGCAGCACATTGAGGCCCCCAGCGGAGGAGGGGTGTGGGGAGGAAATCCCCATTTCTTGTGGTCTTGCGCCTTGTTTTCCGATCCGGAGGGCATAGCGGTGCTTTGGCCTTTGCCTCACCACAGGTGATAGCCCCTACGGCCCCTACGGTCCCTACGGTTTCTGGGTTTCGGGTGATTTTAATGTCACCGCAAACCCAGCAATCGCCACCGTCATCACCCCCGCCACCCAAAACGGCATCGCATACCCAAACACCGTCACCAACAGCCCCGAAACCGCCGGCCCAATCGCATTAGAAATACTCAAATAAGACGCATTCAACCCCAACACCTCCCCCTGCTCCGACTGATCACTCCGCATCGACAGAATCGAATCAATCAACGGCATCGGAAACGCATTCACCAGCCCAAAGAACCCCAGCAACACCGAAAACGCCACAATATTCGGCAACGCTGGCATCAGCAAAAACAGCAGCCCCCGCAAAATCAGCGCTCCCACCAGCACATTCACAATACTGAACCGCTTACGCAGTGGCTCTAGCAAAAACACCTGCGAAGCAAACGCCAGCAGGCCAAAGGCAACAAACGCGATCGCTAAATTCTTCGCATCCTGCCCCAGTACATTAATAAAAAACGGCTGAAACGCAAACGTAAAAATCGTAAACGTAAACCCATTGAGAAACGTCATCAGCAAAATCCGCCCCACCACCGGCCGCCCCAAGGCCGTGAACAACCCGACAAAGCTGATTTTTCGACGAGGTTTAGCAGCTGCTTTAGATTTTGAACCCGTATCTTCCGACAGTCCATCGGCTGGAGTGCCTGTCGTCTCCTTCAGGAAAAAGAAGCACATCCCAGCCGCAACCAGCGCGATCGCAGCCGACACCAAAAAACTCATCCCCAAAGACGTCACCACCACTGGCCCTACCCGCATCTCTGGCACCAGCTGCGCCACATAGCTTAGCGGCGGCCCCGCCACAAACCCCAACCGAAACAGCCCACTGTAAATACCAAATGCCTGCGTTCGCTGTTCTGGCGAGGTAATGTCGCTCACCACTGCCTGCGCCACGGAATTATTGCCACCGGTAATCCCATCAAAAATTCGAGCGACAAACAGCAACCAGGGAACACCTGCGATCGCCGCCACCAAATTAGAAGCCACCGTCCCCAAAAGGCTAACCACCAGCAGCGGTCGTCGCCCCCACCGGTCAGACAGCTGGCCCAAAATTGGCGTCCCGACAAACTGCGAAAGCGAGTAAGCCGTCGTCAGTAAACTTGCCTCAAAATCGCTCAAGCCAAACTGCTTCGCGTAGGGATAAAGCGTTGGAATGATGATTGTGAAACTAACAGAATTGATAAACGCAATTGAGGCTACAATCCAAAACTGGAAAGGCAGCCGCGAAGCCCCTTCAGATGAGGACTTAGTCAGGGGCTTCTTTGACATTAAATATGTACTTTCAAACTATGGGCGATACAGGACTCGAACCTGTGACATCCTCCTTGTAAGGGAGGCGCTCTACCAACTGAGCTAATCGCCCGTGCATACACGCTTTCAGATGATAAAGCAGTGTGCGCTAAGCGCCGCTCTTGACGCCCGGATTAAGATAATAACAGATGAAGTAGCCAACTTAAACCCACATCAAAAGAAAAGTGCTTGGAACCTTACCTTGCCCTGCCCAGGCAGAAATTTCCGTGTTTTCCCGGTAGTGATTAATTCATCTGTATTACTGTATGGTATTGCATCTTATCAACAATTCCTATGCCATCAGGCCGTACCCACGACCGCATCACGTTTTGGTGTCTTCCGGCAGTGGTCATCCCCACCGCACTCATCACCCGTAGCCCGGTCATCACCAGCATCGTCAGCGCCTCATTCCTCATCGGCGGACTCATGCTCGGCCCCGATCTTGACATTCACTCCGTGCAATACACCCGGTGGGGGCCGCTTCGCTGGATTTGGCTACCGTATCAAATCGCTATCAAGCACCGCTCCCCTATTTCTCACGGGCCTATTATCGGCACAGCCTTGCGGGTTCTTTATCTCTCGTTTTGGCTCGCACTATTTGCCCTACTCAGCGTCGAAACCCTGAACTGGGTATGGGACGCCAAGCTCTCCTGGGAAATCCTGCGGGATCCTTTTCGCAACCTTTTCCAAAAGTACGTGATTGAGTGGGTTGCTGTCGTCGTCGGCCTAGAGCTTGGCTCTGTCAGTCACTCCGTCAGCGACAGCATCGGTAGTTATCTGGTCAGCAAAAGGAAAAAGAAAAAACGGAAGAAACGACGTTCCTAAGTTCGCGTTCTCAAGCCTGTGCAATATCGGGCAATTTTGAAAGTGACAAAAGCATGACGAAAAAGTAATAAATCCTTACAACTGCCATAGACTAAGGCAGTCAAGGCCTCCAGCTCTTTTTCATGATTTGACACTCCGCAATTGTAACGATTAGGTTTATGGGCGATATCGCAACTCTGCCGCTAAGGCAGGAATAGATGTCGTCCATATACAGATTTTAAGAATCCAAGGACTTAGGAAATGAAAATTAAGTATTTCGCTGCGATCGCGGCTGCTTCCGTACTCGGCGTCACCACACTCACTAGCTGTGGCGACCCTGCTAGCGTTACTGACTCAGTTGACGGCGCTACCGAAGCTGTAGAAGGTGCCGCTGACAAAGCGGGCGAAGCTGTAGAAGGCGCTGCCGAAAAAACGGGCGAAGCTATCGAAGGCGCAGCTGATAAAGCAGGCGAAGCTGTAGACGGTGCGGTAGAAGCAGTAGAAGGTGCTGTTGACCCTTGTGCAGCAGCTGATCCTTGCGCAGCTGATCCTTGCGCAGCTGCTGAATAGTCAAGAACAGATGCCAGTGAGTCTGCCCGAAAATTAGCCGACTCACTGGTCGATTCACTGGCAAAGATTGTCCCAGGTGAAAAATAACAAAACGGTAATAAAGATCACAGACCTTATTTATCCGCGCCTCAGCGCGCTCTCACTTTTTCACCTCGTTGACAGTCCACAATTGTGACAACGATTAAGTTGAGCACTTGATTAATCTTTATTGTCACTGTCAAAGCTTGTTTTTGCAGGCGCGTAGTGATGGCCATTTATTACAAATTCCCAGGAGTTCGAGATGAAAGTTAAGTATTTTGCTGCCCTAGCCGCTGCTTCCGTTTTTGGCATGACTGCCCTCACTAGCTGTGGTGAGCCCACAGCCGATACTGCCGCGCCCGATGCTGCTGAAGTTGAAGCAGATCCTTGTGCTGCTGACCCTTGCGCTGCTGAAAAGGCTGACCCTTGCGCTGCTGACCCCTGCGCCGCCGACCCTTGCGCTGCGGATCCTTGTGCCGCCGACCCTTGCGCTGCTGACCCTTGTGCCGCTGACCCTTGTGCTGGCTAAATAGTAGCGCGTTCAAAGTGAAAGCATTGCGTTTGGCATCAGCTACTAGCGTATTGGTATATTGATGCTCACTCAAACCAATGAAAGTCTCCGGTCCAAGCCGGGGGCTTTTTTAATGCCTCAAGATTTCATCAGCGCTTTGATAACCTTTTATCAGCTTCAATCTATTCTCTCTACCACAGCTTATGAACGTTGCATTTATTGGACTTGGCACGATGGGCGCACCGATGGTGATCAACCTCCTAAAAGCTGGCCATGACGTCGCAGTGTACAACCGGACACCGGGTAAAGCGCAATCTGTCGTAGCTGCAGGCGGTACGGTGTGCGACTCTCCGCAAGCCGCTGCGGCCACCGCCGAGATCGTCATTACCTGCGTTAGCGATAGCCCAGATGTAGAAGCCGTTGTACTGGGTGAAGGTGGCATCATCCACGGCGCGCGGCCTGGCACACTCCTCATAGATATGTCGACTATTAGCCCCAGCGTTACCCGCCACATTGCTCAGCAGCTAGCCACCAAAGACATTGCCATGCTCGATGCCCCTGTCTCTGGAGGTTCCGAAGGGGCCGAAAAAGGCACGCTCTCAATCATGATTGGTGGCACAGCAGCCGATGTTGCCAGGGCCGAACCTGTCCTTGGCGCAATGGGCTCCACCCTCACCCACGTCGGTGATATCGGCGCAGGGCAAACCACCAAAGCCATTAATCAAATCATCGTGGCGGGTACCTATTGGTCGGTAGCGGAAGGCATGGCACTGGGGCTGAAAGCCGGACTAGATATGGAAAAAGTGGTGCAGGCAGTGGGCAGTGGCGCAGCAGGATCTTGGGGATTGACCCATCGCTCCGGCAATATGATCGACAATGACTATCCGCTAGGATTTCGGGTGCGGCTGCATCAAAAGGATTTGAACATTGCGCTGGAGACGGCCCGCGAGCTAGGGTTGCCGTTGCCAATGGCGGCCTATGTGGAGCAAATAGAAAATGGCCTGATTGCGCAAGGGTATGGGGATGAAGATGTCTCTGCCATAGCACGAAGCGTAAGAGACATGGGCGGCCTCGACCAGTAGGTTCCAGGAGGCAAACTTTAGCGAGTAGGCTTTTTACCGATGGTCGTAATGTAGAGCACGGCTTCCTCAGCCGGAATGCTCAACAGCTCATTAACCTGATCGTCAAAAAAGCCTGCTATTCCGCTGACGCCGACTTGGCGCTGCGTCGCGGCCAAATTAATTCGCTGGCCGAGGTGCCCTGCATCCATATGTAAGTAGCGATAAACTCTATCGCCATACTTAGCGACAGCCGCCTCTAGGTTTGCCGTGTGAAAAATCACTGCGCCAGCATCCCGTCCTAAATCTTGACCCAAGCAAAGAAAATGTAGATCTTTGTGAAACTGATTGAACCGAATTTGCCGCAGCTCTTCAGAGTTCGGTGCGTAGTAGTAGCAGCCCGGCTCCAGTCCATCAACGTTGGAAATCGCAACAAACGTTTCAATTAGGCTGAGGTCAAAATAGTCCGGTTGCTGATCAAAATCTTGTAGAAGATAGTGCTCGGGGTGGTAAGTAAAGTCGAGCACGGCAAACACATCTGATCTATCTAAAGGCGCTCTAGAATAGCGGCGAGTTGAGCGGCGAGTGAGTAAGGTGTCTTCGAGATCGCAAAGGCGATCGCCCCACAAAATTGGCTGTGTCTTGGTCGAGACGGTAATGCCAAACGGAAACTTGTACTTATCGCCCGGCAGACTAAGCTGCGGCTCATCAGCCATTTCAGGATCTGCTTCAGTGCCCGATGCTTCCACAGAAGTCTGCGGAGAGGAAGCATTCGGCGGTAGAACCGGTGTCTCTATATTCTTTTGCTGCTGCTGGCCATATCCCGACTCAGCAGTAATCAAACTGTGCTCGTGCAGATAACCCAGCAGTTCACCGTCTGGCGTAGCGATAATGTCGGTATGGATAGAGCTAGGGAGGGCGGCGCGCGCAGGAGACAGGTTCTGATCAACCTGGAAGAGATCGGCTAGGGCGAGAACTGCGATCGCACTCTCCACCTCACTCTCTAAGTACAGCAGCTGATTAACCAGCTCATCGGCAAAGCCCCCTATCAAATGCGGCCGATAGTCACATAGCGTCCCTGCCACTTCCAAATTGCCTAGCAGATGCCCTGAGTCTAAAAACACTCGTCGATAGGCTCGGTCTTGATAGCGCCAGGCCGACCGTTGAAATACTGTGGTTACCACTAGTGCAAGCTGCGTCGTTTCTAGCGCTGGATGCCAAAAGCAACCTGCCTGTAGCGATTGCCAGGGATGGTCTTCCCAAAACCGGAGGAGTGAGTGCGATCGCACCTGGTAGTTATACAAACCCGCAGGCAATAGCGACGTCCCCCGCGACACCAGATAAATCTCAGCCGGATACAGCCCACCGGCAGAAGGCGCAGAGCGCAGATACACCGGCTCCCCCGAATAAGTCATCACCTTAGCCGTTAGCCCGTAGCTGTCAATTAGCAAACGAGACAGCCGTTGCCACCAGCGCCAGCTGTCATCCGCATTGGTAGGCTCTTTTTCCAGGTATGGTTTTAGGTCTACGTCATGGCCAATCTTATAGTCTTTGTAGGGGACCGGCTGCTGCGACCAGTCGAGGCCACCATTAGGGCCCTTACTCTTGGCCGCCAAGGTCTCCGGGTCGTACTTAGTGCGCTGATGATAATGCTGAGCAATCGAAACGTCTGCCATAGACAAGTGTTGGCTTTTTTTCTTCTATATATAGTACGCCTACCCGCATTCGCTTGGCTGCTTATCCCAAGCACTCACCTGGCCGCTTACCCACAAATCACCCCTAGACACCGCTGCCAATTTGCTTTTAGATGAGCATATATTAAAGAAACATTAAGCAGAGAAAGTATATACCGCTCTGTCGTACCCTTTCAGGCATCAAAACTTTCACTCACTAGACTTTCACTCATCAGATTTTTCCAAGGCTTACGGAGACCCCTTGAACATTCGTAATTTCAACGCTCGCGCCTTCAGTTTGCGCACCCTCAAACGAGAATGGCTGGTTAACCCCAAGGCCGACATCCTGTCTGGGGCAGTCGTCGGGCTAGCGCTCATTCCAGAAGCGATCGCGTTTTCCATCATCGCAGGCGTCGATCCCAAAGTAGGACTCTACGCCTCATTCATCATTGCGGTCATCACCGCTTTTCTCGGCGGCAGACCAGGCTCCATCTCAGCGGCCACTGGCGCGATGGCCCTACTAATGATCGACCTAGTCGCCGAGCATGGTTTGCAGTATTTACTGGCGGCCACCTTCCTCACCGGCATTATCCAGGTCATCTTCGGTCTGTTCAAGCTGGGTCGCCAAATGAAATTTGTGCCCCGCGCCGTCATGATCGGCTACATCAACGCACTAGCCATCCTAATTTTCAGAGCCCAGCTACCCCAGCTGACAGACGTGCCCTACACGGTTTATGTCATTACAGCGCTATCGCTCGGCATCATCTACATCTTGCCGCGCTTCACTCAGGCAGTCCCTTCCCCGCTCGTTGCCCTCGCTGTGATGACCATCGCAACCATCACACTAAAGCTCGATGTACCCACCGTAGGCGAGCAGGGCGCACTCCCCACCGCACCCCCTGTGTTTGCCATCCCTCAAGTGCCGTTCACGATCGAAACCTTACAAATTATCTTCCCCTACTCCATCACACTGGCGATTGTAGGCTTGCTCGCTTCCTTCCTCACGGCTTCTTTAGTAGATGACCTCACAGACACCCCCAGCGATAAAACCAGAGAAGCGAAGGGTCAGGGCATCGCCAACATCGTTACTGCATTCTTCGGCGGTATGGCCGGATGCGGCATGATTGGGCAATCGGTGATCAACGTCCAGTCCGGCGGACGGGGACGACTCTCCACCCTCACAGCAGGCATCTTTTTACTGATCTCTATTCTGTTCTTGCAAGACTGGGTCAGGCAAATGCCCATGGCCGTTCTGGTCGCCGTCATGATCATGGTGTCTATCGGCACCTTTCGCTGGTCGTCTTTTACAAATATGCGCCGCGTACCACGTAGTGAAGTGGCCGTCATGCTAACGACGATGTTTGTCATCATCTTCACCCGCAACTTTGCGCTTGGTGTCGGCATCGGCATCGTCATGAGCACCGTGTTTTTCTCCCGAAAAGTCGCCAAGCTCGTATTTGTCGATAAGGTGCTCGTAGAAGACGGAGCCCGCCGTATGTACAAAATATCCGGGCAAATCTTCTTCGTTTCTCGCGACGAATTCGCCACCTCTTTCGACTTTGATGAACCGGTTGAAAGCGTCACCATCGACCTGACGAATGCCCACCTGTGGGACCAAGGCGCTGTAGAAGTCCTCGACAAAACCGTCCAAAAGTTTCGCCGTAAAGGCATTGAGGTAGATGTCATTGGGCTCAACGAAGCTAGCTCAACCCTGCTCAATCGCCTTGCCACAGACGAAGAACTCATCGCTGATGCGTAGTCATCGCTAATTACCATGAAAACAATTCTTTTATGCTCTGATGGGTCTGCCTTTGCAGAGACTGTCTATCGCTATGGCGCGTGGTTTGCGCTTCGGTTTCAGTCTCAGGCAAAAGTCCTGTTTGTCACAGACATTCGCCAAAAGGCCGTTTCTACGGGCAATCTCAGCGGCAGCCTAGGCCTAGGCGCATCCGATCAGCTGATGAATGATCTGGTTAATCTAGAACACGAGAAAGCCAAGCTCAACAAAAAAAGGGCCCGGCTGATTCTACAAAACGCTGACCAAATGCTGAAGGCAGAAGGCATCGACGAAGTAGAGCTGCTCAATCCAACCGGTTTCTTAGTAGATTGCTTTCACGACTACGAAGCTGACGCCGATATGGTGGTGCTGGGTAAACGAGGCGAAGCCGCAGATTTTGCTTCTGGGCATTTGGGTGCCAATATCGATCGAATCGTTCGCAGCAGCAGCAAACCCTGCCTGGTAACCCCCCAAACCTTTGCACCCATTGAGCGCATACTGTTTGCCTACGACGGCAGCCCCACAGGTAAGCGAATCTTGAACTTTTTGATAGAAAATACTTCAGGGTTCAAAGACATTGAGATTCACTTAGCGGTTGTTGCCAAGTCTGAGGCTGACGAAGGACGAACCAAAGAACTTACCCAAGCTCAAGACACGCTTCAGCAAGCAGGTCTCACGGTCACAGCTAACCTACTGACAGGCGATCCTGAGAAACAAATTGCTGGATATATAGAACAAAATAAAATCAGTCTGTTGTTAATGGGAGCCTATGGTCATCGCCGGATTCGTCATCTCATTATCGGCAGTACCACCGTTCAGCTCCTCAGAAACAGCCAGATCCCTGTGCTCTTGTTCCGTTAACCGCCATCTAACCGTTATCGGCGGTGCGCCAACTATCTGCTAACCTGACGATTCAGGTAAAATGCAGTGTAAAACGAAGCGAACCGACCAACGGTAGCCACAGTAAGGGGTCACCCATGCAGGGGAATCAAAAAAATTGGCGTCTGGCTCAGTATTTGACCATTGCTAGCAGCAGTCTGCTGCTTGGCGGGCTTATGCCACCTGTGCAAGTGCTGGCACAAGACACACCGCAAAGCACCAGTCCTGACGCCCCCAATACCGTTCAAGTACAGCCAGTCGAGCCCCCTGCTGGGTCCACCGAAAGCGCTCCTTTTACAAGCACTGCCGTTCAAACTGAAAATCCTGAAGAGACGCTCACCACGCTCGTCACCCTCATGCTGGGGCTACTTGTGCTGATTTTGGGTGCGGGCGTCATCATGCTGTGGTTTTTACGCCGATCCGTGGTCAACGAAGTTGCCACCATTGTGCGCACCCAGCTCAACGAAATGACCGAGCTAGAAAACAAGGTTTACAACGCCACCCGTAGCCTCAACCGCGTACTGACCGAAGCTGACGATCTCTCCGGCGAACTACAAGGCCGCTCCAGCAACTTTCAAAGAGAAGTTGCCGCCCAGCGCGAAGTTCTCTACAACCTAATCGAAGAACTCAGCGAGTTCAAAGTGCAAACCGCACGCAGCTGGGAACGACAGCTCGAAGATATTAATGGCAAGCTCGAAGCCACCGCTACAGACTTCTACCAGGTAGCCATAGAGCTACGCGACCAAGCCAGGCAGCGCTTTGACGGCCTCCACAGCGAAACCGAAGTGGAAGGTCAACGAATCTTACAGCGTTTCACCACTTCCGAAGCCGAATTTTCTCGCCATGTAGGCGTCATCAAAGAAGAAACCCAGCGCCGCAAAGCCGCCTTCTTTGACGAAATGGATCGCAAAGAATCCGTCCTTTCTGACCAAATGGGCAGCTACCAGGCCCAAACCGCTGCGGAAAAAGAACGCGTGCTTGGCGAAATCGCCGCGCAAAAAGACGACTTTGGTCCCAAGCTGGTAGAAGCCGAAGCCGAAGCTCGGGCCAAAATTGAACAGCAGCGCGACTACGCTATCGAAAATCTCAAAACCTCAGAAGCCGCCGCCGTCCAAGACCTGTCCGAAATTCAGGCCAGCGCCCTAGGTCACCGAGATCTTGCGCTACAAAATATTCAAAAATCCACCGAAGACTTACAGCAGCAGTTCAACACCATCCGCAGCGAAGTGGAAGGTCGCAAAGCCGACATGATGCAGAATCTGCGCCAGTCTGCCGATGGTTTCCTGGCTCAGTTCGCCACGCTCAAGGCCGACGTTGAAGGTCGCAAAGGTACGCTGCTTGGCGATATGGACCGGGTTGCGAATGACTTCAAAAATCAAATCTCCGATGCGCAAGCTGGTATTGGTGACGAGCGTAGCCACACCATCATGCAGTTGCAGGCGACCGCAGACGGCTTCCGCGCCCAGCTCTCGAATCTGGGTAAGGACGTCAGCACTCGCAAAACCGAGCTGTATACCGAACTCACCGAAACGGCCCGTGCCTTTTCAGAGCAGCTCACAGGTATGCGCTCTGAGCTGAGCGAACAGCAAAGCGAAACCCTTGGCATCGTTCAAGCATTGCAGGGCGAATTCACCCGCGAAATTGAATCGCTTCAGTCTGGCATTGGCGGCGAACGTGAGCAACTGATGAATGGATTGATAGAGATACAAGACAGCTTCAGTAACGAGCTTGCAGGCGTTCGCAATACAGTATTTGGCCGCCGCGACATCATCATCGAAAAGCTCAACAGCTTCGATGCCCGACTGGGTGAGCAAATTGGCGAACTGGCCCAGGCCGCCACCGAACGCCAGCAAACTGCGCAAGAACGACTCGGCCAAATAGAAGAGAAATTTGGTCAGGCCCTAGAATCTCTGCAAGGAAAAATGAGCGAGCGGCAAGAACGGGCTCTCACAGAAGTGCTGAAAACCAAAGAAGAGATTGAAAGCAAGCTCTCTGCACTCCAGTCTGAAGCAGAAAGCGAGAAAAAAGAGATTATGCAGGCGCTGGGCCGTGTCACCCCAGAGTATGTAGCAAACTCATTTATGAGTACGTCTCAGTCTCAGCTGGGCGAACTCACTGAGCAAATGAAACGGCTAAAAGACAACCGCCCCGAGCTGTTTCTCACTGCCGACGAATTCATTGAAGCAGGTGACCAACAGCTGGAGAACAAACAGTACGCCGCTGCCCTTACCGCTTACGATCGCGCGCTCGAAGTACAGCCTTCTAATGCTGAACTGTGGTTCAACCGTAGCCGTGTGCTCATTGCCCTAGAGCGAAAAGAAGAAGCGCTAGAAGCCTTGAACAAAGTCACTGAGCTAGCGCCAGACAACAGCGATGCCTGGTATCAAAGCGGTCTGTTGCTTAGAGAACTGCGCCAGTATCAGGAAGCGCTGGGCGCTTTCGACACCGTGATTGAACAATCGCCAACAGATGCCAAAGCCTGGCTGAATCGTGGGATGGTGCTCAGCAAATTGAGGCAGAGGGAAGAGGCGATCGCAGCCTTTGACCGCGCTCTCGACATTAACCCCAAATATCACGAAGCCTGGGTAAATCGCGGCGTCGCCTTTGGCATTCTACAAGCTCACGATAAAGCCTTTGAATCTTTTGATCAGGCCGTAACCTTGCAAGCTAACGACGCTGTTGCTTGGCTAAATCGAGGACTGGCACTGACTGAACTAGAACGCTATGAGGAAGCGGTGGCCTCTTTTGAGAAGGCGACTCGGTTCAAGCCAGGGCTAGCGAAAGGTTGGGACAATAAGGGCTATGTGCTGATGCGGTTGGGACGCGATCGCGACGCTCTCAAAAGCTTCGACAAAGCGATCGCCGTCAACCCCAACTACGCCAAAGCCTACTACAACCGCGCCCTCTGCTACGCCCTCCAGCGCGACAACGACCTCGCCCTAGAAAATCTCCAGCAGGCCGTCCGCCTAGAACCCAGCTACAAACAAGAAGCCCTCGCCGACG
>ERZ1740067.40-NODE-40-length-97508-cov-18.362903_pt1 | contig 97508 bp, 86 predicted proteins | sample MGYA00581736_ERZ1740067 | MGnify/ENA primary metagenome ERZ1740067 (study PRJEB43018, sample SAMN04849236) | marine metagenome | isolation source: floating plastic debris | place: Pacific Ocean | collected 2008-08-27 | study: EMG produced TPA metagenomics assembly...
GCCATTGCTCAAAGTCTTAGACTGTTGTCCTAAGTCACTCCGTCGCCGCTATATCGCCATTCCAATACATCCAGAGGCGCTAGAGGAGCATATTTAGCGGGGGTTTAGATTAGGGACATTTCTCAGACTATCGTCGGTTGGGCTCGAAGGTTTGTGCTCGCAAGGGGCGCAAACCCTAGGCGTTTATGCTTTCGTTTATGGCGCACTAGCATTACTTAAGGTAGGCGATCGTAACTCCCGCGCCTCCGTCATTTTTCTCGGCAATTTCGTAGCGCTCCACTAGGGCGTGCTGTTTCAAAAATCCCTGGACGCCCTCTCGCAATTTGCCGGTGCCCTTGCCGTGGATTACCCATATTGCTCCCTGGTCAGCGGCGATCGCCTGGGAAATCAGCTTATCGATAATGGGCTCCGAATCGGTTACCCGCGCCCCGCGAATATCCACTGAAGTTTTGGACGTGCGTAGGATGGTGCGCTGTTTGGGCTTTTGGGAAACTCTGGCAGCTTTCTTCGGTGGCGGTTCCACCTTCTCTCCCTTCAGGGACTCAATGTCGTTCATGGGCACCGTTGCTTTTAAAATGCCCATCCGCACCGTCAACTGCTGGTCCGCTTCATCCACGTCCAGCACCTCTGCCGTGCTGCCCAGGCTCAACACCCGGATGCGCTCGCCCACGGTGGGTTTATAGGTGGGTTTGCGCTTTTTCGCCTGCTGGGATGGCAAACGCTTTTCGGCGATCGCCCCCAGCTCTTCCCCGGCTTTTTGCGCCGCCTGCCCAGTGATTTCCCCTTTCTTCAGGCGACGAATCACCTGATTAATTTCTTTTTTGGCATCGTTAACGGCCGCCCGCACCGCCTCTTCCTGAGACTGCCGCAGCTGATCCTCCCGCTCTTTCAGCGCCTTAGCCTTTTTGTCAATTTGCTGGTGTAAATGTTGAGCTCGCTCTAGCAAATGCTGAGCCTGGTTGGACTTGGATTCTTGCTGGCGATGCTGGGCTTCTAAGCCAGCGATGGTGCGGTTAATATCTTCCGAAAATCCGCCCACCAGTTTTTGGGCACTATTCACCACAGAGCGATCCAGCCCCAGCCGCTTGGCAATGGTCAACGCATTGGAGCGCCCGGGAATTCCCCACAGCAGTTTGTAGGTGGGGCTCAGGGTGCGATCGTCGAATTCCACCGAGGCGTTTTCGAAGCGTTCATCCTGATATTTCAGCGTCTTTAGCTCGCCAAAGTGAGTCGTCGCCACAGTAAGCTGGGCGCGATCTGCCAGCTTGGTCAACAGGGATGTGGCTAGGGCGCTGCCTTCCGCCGGGTCCGTGCCTGCGCCCACTTCGTCGAGTAAAACTAGGGAGAGATCGCCCCCATATTCCTGAAGCTCGTGAATCTCTGGCAAAGGCGAAAATTCTGGGGATTCTTCCTCAGTTTCTACTGCGTTAGGGAGCAGGCCAGCGTCTGATTCGTTAGTCTCTTGAGTCTCTGTCTGCTGCTTTGGCGGGGCAGGCTTTAGCGCTTTCAAAATGCGCACAATGCGGCGAATATGTCCCGAAAAGGTGGATAGATTTTGCTCGATAGACTGCTCATCGCCAATATCCGCTAACACCTGCTCAAACCAAGGCAACTCCACTGGCTCGCGGGCAGGCACAAATAGCCCCGCCTTTGCCATCAGCGCCGCCAGCCCCAGGGTCTTCAGGGTTACGGTTTTACCGCCAGTATTGGGACCAGTAATGGCAACCACGCGGATTTTGGGGTCGATCGCCACATCAATAGGCACCACTGCCGCCCCTTCGTCGTGAGCCGCCTGCCACACCAGCAAGGGGTGCCGCAAATTCCGCAGGGTCGTGGTTTCATTGCCCCTCGGGTCAATAAATCGCGGTGGATTTGCCTCCAACCAGAAGCTATAACGAGCCCGCGCTGCCGCCAGGTCAATGGTGGTTGCGATCGCCAAAACCCGCTCCAGCTCCGGCAAATCTTCAGCCACTAACTCACTCAACCGCCGCCGAATCGCCTCCTCTTCCGCTGCTTCTTGCCGCGTTAACTGGCGCAGCTTATTATTCGACTCCACCACCGCGTGGGGTTCTATATATAAAGTGCCACCCGACGCCGACGTATCGTGCACAATGCCGCGAATATTGGACTTGTGCCCCGCCTTTACCGGCAGTGCAAAGCGATCGCCCCGCATCACAATGGTGGATTCTTGCACTGCATTGGGCTTCTGCTGCATGATATTTTGCAGCTTTTTGCGAATTTGCGATCGCACCTGCTTGAGCCCATCGCGAATGCCCCCCAGTTTTGTACTGGCTCGATCCGCCACCTCACCGCGATCATCAATACAGTGATTAATCTCCTTCTCTAAATCCGGCAGCGTACGCACGCTAGACACCAGCTCCATCAACACCGGGCAGTCGTCCTCGCGGGAAGAAATCTGCTTTCGCAAGTTACGCAACCCCGCCAGCGTCTGGGCGATCGTCAACAACTCCTCCCCCGACAACACCCCCTGACGCTCCGCCCGCTCCAGCGCCCCGTCAATATTGCCAATGCCACGAAAATTAAGCCCCTGGGGTTCTGTCTGTTCAAACTCATACACTTCCTTCGTTTGAATCAGCAGCGCCTCACTACCCGCCACACTATCAGGAATCACCAACTGCTCCGTCGCAATCCGCCCCAATGGCGTAGAGGCAAACGACGCCACCTGCTGACAAAGGCGCGACCATTCCAGCAGCCCCAAAGTTTCCGCCTGGATGGTGGGCTGGGTGGACCGAGAATTAACCGGCGTACTTGCCTTGGCAAGCTCAATTTTCGCGGAGTCGGAAGCAGTGGACGATGGCATTGGAGCCGTAATCATAAACAGTGACTAACGGATTTTTAGATGATTTTTCAGAGCAATGGCAACTGCTCTTCATTTTGAATTGTAAACAAATTGTAAATGAATACCTCGACTATTCTTGCCTGTCGTCACGACTATTCTTGCCTGTCGTCATAGGACAGGGAATCAGCTAAGCCCTACGAGACTCTACACAGCGAGGAAACCCCTTTTCGGGCAGAACGCAAAATATTAGGCGCAGCTCCCCTGGTCATCATTAGCCTTGATATCCACTTGACCCAAGCCACTAACTTCAAGGGGTTCGGAGAAAGACAAACTCGCTGACTTTAACAGCAACCCTGACGATGAAATCGCCTCTAACTTAGTCGTCCAGTAGCTCTCCCTATGGTCCACGAGACAGCTCACAAGCTTCGCGAAGTCTTGCAATAAGCTAACGCCATAACAGAGCAACTACGCCAAACGATTCTGCGCCCCAAAACGCACATGTAGCAATGGCAACACAGTTTTAAACAATATATTAAGTTCTGGCTCCACTATTGAGAAAGATAGTCAGGTTCTCTCTACCATTGCAAGAAGTCACCACCAAGGCTCAACCAGGATTTCAATCAACGTTTCTGTGCCGATCCAGCTTGCTTTCACCCAACGGTTAAACCGATAGGGCGCCTGCAAAGCTGCTGAGCCAGCCTCGTTCTCGTTTCAGTCTTGGTGATGTCAGGAACGTTGAGGACACAGTGCTTCAAATGTTCAGAAGAGCCCGTAGAAGAAGAACGCTTGTAGCGAGGTAAACGATGGCAAAACCACTGCTGTGGACGCCAGTCTTCCGCACCTTAGGCTGGAAACCAGACAAAAAAAGTGACGATGCCGCAGGGCAAAGCTCTGGCACAGGGCTCCTTGGGGGCAATATCCGCTTTTTAGACTTGTCTGGAAAACTGCTGGGAGCCCATGTGGCACACGCTGGATTAATTGTGCTGTGGGCAGGGGCGATGACCCTGTTTGAGTTATCGCGATTCGATGTTTCCCAGCCCATGTATGAGCAAAATTTAATTTTGCTGCCCCACCTAGCCACTCTGGGACTGGGCATCGGCGACGGCGGTCAAGTTGTTGACCTCTACCCCTACTACGTAGTGGGAATGTTGCATCTGATCAGCTCTGCCGTTTTAGGCGCTGGTGGTATGTACCACTCTGTGCTCGGTCCCAAAGTACTAGATCCCAAAGGCTTTGGCTACGACTGGGAAGACGGTGGCAAAATGACCAGCATTTTAGGATCGCACCTGGTAATTCTGGGGCTGGGCGCTTTAGCGTTAGTGCTAAAAGCCAGCGTATTAGGTGGCATTTACGACCCTACGGTCGGAGAGGTGCACCTGATCCAGCCCAATTTAGATCCATCCCGCATTTTCGGATACCTATTTGGATTTAGCCCTGACGGCTGGACCCTTAGCGGGATGGCCAGTGTGAACAACCTGGAAGATGTAATTGGTGGTCACGTGTGGGTGGCGATTCTCTGCATTTTTGGCGGCATTTTCCATATCGCCACGAAGCCACTGAACTGGGCGAAACAGCGCCTGGTGTGGTCTGGAGAGGCCTACCTGTCCTACAGCTTGGGGGCACTGGCATTGGCTGGCTTTAGCGTTGCCTGCTTTGCCCTGGTTAACACCGTTGCTTATCCCGAAGTGTTCTACGGTCCTGCGGGATCAGTGTCGCCAGTTCGGAATGCCTTATCTAGCGTCCATGCCACCCTTGGGTTTGTGGCTTTGCTGGGGCACCTATGGCATGCATATCGTGCCCGGTCCGCTGCTAAGGGTGTTCAGTTTGGCACCTTTTTTGATTACGTCGCTCGCGATGTGGAAATTGCAGCTTAGGGCGTGCCGTCAAATAGGTGGCAGCTTCCAGCCTGTGATTGTTAACCATGACTGATCAGGCGATGAGGCTCTACGGAAGGCACCGGTTAAGAGGCGTGATCGTTACCTTTTGACCTCGAGTTTTCATTAAAACTGAGACTTTGAAGTCCTACGAATTGTTGAGTAATTCGGCGAAGTGTTTCGTAATCCGCCACTTTCCGGTGCATTTCCATAAAAAGCGCTTCAATTTTCATAGACCGTTTACCGTTTCTTAGTTTTTAGGAGGAAGCTATGGCTGTCGCTAGTGAAGCGATCGCTCAGATCCCCTGGAGGGCAGGTAATGCTCGTCTGGTGAATCTTTCCGGAAAACTGCTGGGCGCTCACGTAGCCCACGCCGGGTTGATCGTTTTTTGGGCAGGGGCAATCACTCTGTTTGAGGTGTCGAACTACGACGTTACCCAGTCCATGTACGAGCAAGGGTTGATTGTTCTTCCCAACTTGGCTCGCCTTGGCTTTGGCATTGGTCCCGACGGAGCCGTTGATACTTATCCCTACTTTGTGGTGGGGGCGCTACACCTGATTAGCTCTGCATTTTTGGGCGCTGGCGGACTATTCCACTCCCTGAAAGGACCGTCCACTTTGGAAGGCAAGTTCGATTTCTTTGGCTACCAGTGGAACGATGCCCGCAAAATGACCACCATTTTGGGCATCCACCTCACCCTGTTGGGATTGGGGGCATTTCTGCTTGTGGCGAAAGCCATGTACATTGGCGGACTTTACGACCCGGCAATCCAACAGGTACGTGTGGTTTCCAGCCCCACCTTGAGCTTTACAAAAATCTTTGGCTACCTGGTGGGTACCCAAGGTAAGTTTTGGCTTGCGGGCGTAGACAACCTTGAAGATGTGGTAGGCGGTCACATTTGGATCGGCGCGATTTGCATCCTTGGCGGCCTATGGCACATGCGGACGGCTCCCACTAGCTGGGCGAAAAAGCTGTTTGTGTGGTCTGGGGAAGCCTATTTGTCCTACAGCATTGGCGCTGTTAGCCTGATGGCTTTTGTGGCGACCTTGTTTGTGTCCGTCAACTCCACCGTGTTTCCCGTAGAATTCTTCGGTCCCACTTTGGTGCTGAAGTTTGACCGATTCCCGGTGTTTGCCAGCGCTGATGGCGGTGCGGCAACGGTTCGGGTTTGGTTGGCTAACGCCCACTTCTGGCTCGGATTCTTCTTTTTACAGGGTCATATTTTCCATTCCCTTCGCGCAGCGGGTTACAGCTTCAAGGAAGGTCGCGTAATTGAGTCTACTCGGGGGCAGGTGGTATAAATGACAGTCGCAAAATTCCGTCCTCCAGGCGCAGTGGATTTTCCTGGGGGCACTATTAATGTCCAATCCGTTAAGGATTCAGTTGATCCAAAGTCCTGGTGGGCAGGAAACTTCCGATTCCGGGATCTATCTGGAAAGCTGCTGGGGGCTCATGTGGCCCACGCAGGACTGATTGTTCTGTGGGCGGGCGCGATGACGCTGTTTGAGCTGTCGCGCTTTGATGTGACCCAGCCTATGTTCGAGCAAAATTTGATTTTGCTGCCTCACCTGGCAACGCTGGGGTTGGGGGTTGGTGCTGGTGGGCAAATTGTGGATACCTATCCATACTTTGCGATCGGTATGGTTCATTTGATTGCTTCAGCTTTCCTAGGCGCTGGTGGTATTTACCACTCTGCCTTAGGTCCCGAAGTGCTTGATGAGACTGGATTTGGGTACCGTTGGGAAGACGGTGGCAAGATGACTTCCATCTTGGGATCTCACTTGGTGCTTCTGGGAATGGGGGCGCTGTTGTTGGTGCTCAAAGCCTGCGTTTACGGAGGACTCTATGACCCAGCGATCGCCGATGTGCGCATCGTTGACAGCCCCACCATCAGCCCTTTGAAAGTATTTGGCTACGTGGTGGGCATCACCCCCGATGGCTGGACTCTCAAGGGAATGGCTGCCGTTAACAACCTCGAAGATGTTGTGGGCGGTCATATTTGGATTGGTATCACCTGCATCGCTGGTGGTCTTTGGCACATTGCCTCTCAGCCCACCGGCTGGGCGAAGAAGGTGCTGGTGTGGTCCGGCGAGGCATATCTGTCTTACAGCCAAGCAGCCCTCGCCTATATGGGTTTCTTTGTGTCTTTCTTTGTGTGGGTTAACGACACGGTTTATCCCGAGGCGTTTTACGGTCCTGCTCAGACCCTGGTAGTGAATGGCGCTATTACGCCTCGCACCTGGTTGATGCTGTTCCACCTAATTTTGGCTAGCTTGCTTTTGGCAGGACACATTTGGCACGGTCTACGCTCTCGGGCGATCGATGCTGGCTTTGTGTTTAGCGAAATGAAGTTTGCGCAAGAAGGTAGCTTTGGCGAAACGGATTTTTCCGGCGGTCCCATTTCCATGGGTATCGTTCAGCCCTATCGCAATGATGTTCTACAGGGCAGCTTCAACACTCCCGTCAATGCCAGTCAAACTAGTTTGGCTTGGTTAGACAACCTACCCATTTACCGGGACGGGCTGGCGCCATTTACCCGGGGCTTGGAAATTGGCATGGCCCACGGCTATTTGCTGCTGGGACCGTTCTACAAGCTTGGTCCCTTGCGCGGTTCTGACAATGCTCTGTTGGCAGGATGGGGAGGCGCTTCCGGTTTGGTGGTAATTCTCAGCTTGTGCCTTCTGATGTATGGCTTGGCAGTATTCCAGGGCGATCGCAAAGCCGTGGGTGTACTTCCTGAAAACATCTATAACTACCGAACCTGGAGTCTGTTTAACTCAGGCTTCTTGGTAGGCGGTTTGGGTGGCGCAGCATTTGCAGCATTTATCGTGCTGGAAATTGCTCGCGCAGGCATCTCGGGCTAATCCACCAATAAAGAGCTAAGTCAGAAAGTTAAAGCTCTCTGATTATTGGGGTAGGGCTTAAACGGTCCCTACCCCAATCCTTAATTAGCATTTCTGCTTCTTATTTTTTAAGCCGTTATTTCCAATTATTTAAGTCATTTCTGAGTCAAAAACCTAGGGGAAAAACAAAATAATATGGCAATTCCAACCTTAAGCTATTCGCCAACGAGCCAAAATCAGCGCGTTAATGGCTATGAGATTACTAACGACGAACAGCCTAAAATCTACAGCGTAGAAAACTTACCCCAGGGCTCAGAGCTAGACGAGATTATTTGGGCTGCCTACCGTCAAGTCTTCAATGAGCAGCAGATTCTGGACTTTAACCGGGAAAAGAATTTAGAGTCTCAGCTGCGCAGCGGTCAAATTACCGTTCGCGAATTTATGCGGGGCTTGATACTGTCGGACACTTTCCGCCGGTTGGACTACGAAACTAACAGCAACTATCGCCTTGTGGAGCTGTGCATTCAGCGTCTTCTAGGGCGGGCAGTATACGGTGAGCCAGAAAAAATCACCTGGTCCATCGTAATCGCCACAAAGGGTCTACAGGGATTTGTGGACGAGCTGATTAACAGCGAAGAATATTTGGATAATTTCGGGGACGATATTGTTCCTTACCAGCGGCGGCGTGTGCTTCCTCAGCGAAACAGTGGTGAAATGCCTTTCGCGCGGATGGCGCGTTATGACTCCAACCACTTGGATACGAAGCTACGACTGGGTCTGCTGAAAATTTACAAGCCTGTGGTTGATAACAGCAGTAAAGTCTACCGTCGCGCCGTTGTTGCACTGGGAGCCGGTGCGGTTATTATGCTGGTTCTAACTTTGGGATTGGCTGTGACCTAACTCTCTATTGAACGTTTCTTGAGCGTTCTGGGACGTGCCCCTTAGACTTTATGTCATGGAAGGGGCGCGTCCTTTTCGTTTTCAGGAATCTTCGGGGATGCGATCGCTTCACGCTAGACTAATTGCCTAACGAATCTATCTTTTAATAACTTCTAGCGATCGCCCAGCCATGAGTACCATCCAAGCCCTGCGAGGCACTAAGGACATTTTGCCTACGGATATTGGCTACTGGCAGCATCTAGAGGCAACGGCGCAGCAAATCTTGGGGCAGGCAGCCTTTCGGGAAATTCGCACGCCAATGTTTGAGCAAACGGACCTGTTTGCCCGAGGGATTGGCGAAGCCACTGATGTGGTAGGCAAGGAGATGTATACCTTTTCCGACCGGGGTGATCGCTCTATTACCCTACGTCCAGAGGGAACGGCGGGAGCGGTTCGCTCTTTTATTGAAAACAAGCTTTATGGGACAGGAGGCATTCAGCGGCTCTGGTACAGCGGCCCGATGTTTCGCTACGAGCGTCCTCAAGCGGGTCGACAGCGACAGTTTCATCAGATTGGGGCAGAGGTGTTCGGCAGTGCGGATCCTCGGGCCGATGTGGAGGCGATCGCGGTGGCAGTGAATTTACTGTCGGCGTTGGGGCTAAAGTCTCTGAAGCTGGCGCTAAATTCTGTAGGTGATCGGGAGGATCGTCAGCGCTATCGAGAAAAATTAGTGGCGTATTTAACTCCCTACAAAGACGAACTGGACCCTGATTCAAAGGATCGGCTGACGCGCAATCCTTTACGGATTTTGGACACAAAGGTGGAACGCACCCAGGAAATCTGTGTGGACGCGCCCAGCATTGTGGACGCCCTAAGCCCAGACTCTGCTGAGCGTTTTGAGAGGGTGCAACAGGGGCTTGCAGCACTGGGTATTGATTACACCCTAGACAATCGGTTGGTGCGAGGCTTGGATTATTACACCCACACGGCCTTTGAAATTCAGTCTGACGATTTGGGAGCGCAGGCTACCGTTTGCGGCGGTGGGCGCTATGACGGACTGGTGTCTGAGCTGGGGGGACCGGAAACGTCCGCAGTGGGCTGGGCTATGGGGATGGAGCGGTTGATTTTGCTGCTTCAGGAGATTCAACCGTTGTCGGAGCCGAGCGTTGATTTTTATGTGGTGTCTCGGGGAAATCAGGCTGAAATCCAGGCCTTGAGCGTGGCACAAATCCTACGTCAGGCAGGCTATTCCGTTGAGGTGGACCTAAGCGGCAGTGCTTTTGGGAAGCAGTTTAAGCGGGGCGATCGCGCCGGCGCTAAAGCCTGCGCCATTCTAGGCGATGCTGAAGCTGACAACAATACGGTTCAAATTAAGTGGTTAAAATCCGGCGAACAAACGGAAATTAGCCAGTCCAATCTATTAGAAACTGCCAAAAGTTTTGATGGCAATAAGTTTAAGAGCTGAGCCAGAAAACAGATTGGGTAGTTAAGCTCAAATCAGAGTCAAAAATTCCCCTTGGCAACCTTCGGAGGCTACAGTCTTTCGATGGCCATCGCCTGTGAAATGCTTGACGAGATGCTCAAAAAAACACCTTGTCAATTTCCTAGAAATTTAATTTTTGTCCCCTTTAGGAGCTTATTTCGGAGCATCTTCTTAATGACCCTTGTGTGTGATTCCTCGCTGCTTACAGGTAACGGTTGGCCGTTTCCGGTGAATCGCCTACCTTCTGCCGGTTATCTGGTGGGGGGAACGGTGCGGGATGCGCTGCTAGGGCGACGGGTGGCGCACTTAGATTTGGATTTTGTGATGCCTGGCGATGCGATCGCCACGGCGCGGAGCATTGCGGAAGATTATGGCATTGGATTTGTGGTGCTGGATGCGGAGCGGGGAATCGCTCGGGTGGTATTTAGGGACGGCACGGCGGATTTTGCTCGGCAGGTGGGACCGACGCTGGAAACAGATTTGCACCGGCGTGATTTTACGGTGAATGCGATCGCGGTGCAGCCCCACGGGGGGCGGGCGATCGATCCCTTTGACGGGCAGCGAGATTTACAACGGCGCACCATGCGGATGATTTCGCCGGAAAATTTACGGGAAGATCCCCTGCGGCTGCTGCGGGCTTATCGCCAGTGCGCCCAGTTGAATTTGCTGCTGGAGGAGGAAACCCAACAAAGCTTAAGGCTCCTGGCCCCGCTGCTGAAAACGGTGGCAGCAGAGCGGGTAATGAGCGAAATTCGAGGGCTGTTGGCGGCTCCGGGGGGGACACGCTGGGGCAAGGCAGCTTGGGAGGACGGCATATTTAAACACTGGCTGCCATATTTAGCGCCGTGGCAGTTGGCGCTAGCGGACCAGATTGATGGGGCGATCGCCACGCTGTCCCTCCGCTGGGCAGCGCTGCCCCAAGGGATTGAACAGGCGGTGGCTGGAGATGTTGCTGACACGAAAGGGGCGCAAGACACAGGGACGAAAAAAGGTGAGAAAAAAAGGAACAAGCAAAAGGGTCAAAGCCAGTCCCCCAATAGGATGATGTCTGCCCGTTTGGCTGCTGATGCGGCCCTTGAAGGGCGCGGGCTAGCTCTGTTGAAGCTGGCGGCATGGTTGGCCCCTAGCGGAGAGCAAGCAGTGCAATCGTTGCAGCGATTAAAAACCAGCCGCCATGAGCAGCGCATTGTAGAGGGCGTTTTGAATGGCATACAAGTTTTTACTGGGCTAGGAGACGCCCAAGACGGGCTACCTTTGCGTCCGAGAACCAGCCCGCTGACGATCACCGACCAGTTCAAACTGTTTCGCATTTCCCACGGCACCTTCCCTCTGGTGGCTGCGTTGGCGATCGCCGCAGGAACACCTGTGGATTACCTGCTGGAGCCCATTGAGCGCTGGCACCATCCTAATGACCCGATGGTGCATCCTCAGCCGCTGCTATCGGGTCGAGAGATTTTACAAACCTATGGTCCCAGCGAAGGGCGATCGCCTGGTCCCTGGGTGGGTGAGTTGCTAAACGCTTTAGCCCTAGCCCACGCTGAATCAAAAATCCACACCCCGACCCAAGCCCATAGCTTTGCCCAAAACTGGCTCCACGCGCACTGTTCACCCCCTGATACCAATTCTCCGAATTAAAGAGATATTGAGTGCCTATCAATACTGGGCGTTGAGGGTTTTGAATACCGCCTGGATTCAGTGAATTGACATTAGATCCGTTATTAACCATGACGTAAGGCATCGATGGGGTCGAGCTTAGCCGCGGTGCGGGCGGGAATAGTGCCGAAGGTGAGTCCAAGGAAACCGGACACGCTAACCGCTAGGACGATCGCCTGCGCCGAAACCCGCGCTTCTAAGGTGGTGGTGGCAGAAATCAGCCAAATGCCGCTGATGCCCACACCGGTACCAATTGCGCCCCCCAACGCCGCCAGCACCGTCGCCTCGATAATGAACTGGGTAAGGATATCCCACGGTGCCGCGCCGATCGCCTTCCGCAGCCCAATTTCCTGGGTGCGCTCCGTCACCGATACCAACATGATATTGGTGATGCCGATGCCCCCCACTAACAGGGAAATACTGGCGATCGACGCCAACATAAGCTGCAATGTGCGGGTGATGGAGCTAAAGGTATCCTGTAAATCCTTTTGGGTGCGCACCGTAAAATCATCTTCGTCAACAATCTTGTGGCGCAACCGCAACAGGTTTTCAATTTGAAACTTTGCGGCTTGCAATTCTTCCGTAGACCGCGCCGATACGGACAGGAACGTTACCTTCATCCCAAAGGGCGAGGTACGACCGACCAGCTGCCGCCCAATGGTGGTTACCGGCGCCACTAAGTTCATATCCAGGTCCAGCCCAAAGCTAGAGCCTTTGGGCTGAAATACGCCCACCACACGAAAGCTGGCGTTACGCACCCGCACCACTTGCCCCAGGGCTTCCTCTTCGCCAAATAGCTGTAGGGCTAGCTCTGACCCCAACACCGCCGCCCGCTCATTACGCTCCAGGTCCAGCTCCGTTAAAAACCGCCCCTTGGCCATATCAAAGCCACGGACGGATAGGTAATCGGGCGTTGTGCCGGTAATGGTCGTTGAAATATTTTGCCCGCGAAAGCTAACCAGTTCAGAGCTGGTGAGTTCTGGAGCCACTGCCGAAACGGTGGGCACCTGTTCTTTGATGGCGATCGCATCCCCATAAACCAACGTTTGGGGAATCAAAATGGGTTGCCTATCCGCATCCGGTCCCCCGGGACGCACTAGCAAAATATTCGGACCCAAAGATTCCACCTCTGCCATGACAAACTGAGTGGCTCCCTCTCCCACGCCAATGGTGGCAATCACCGCCGCATTACCGATAGCAATCCCCAACATGGTCAACCCACTGCGCAGGCGATGCCCCACCAATGTGCGCAATGCCATTCGCCCGCTATCCCAAGGATTCATGGTTTCTCCCTGCTTTCCCTGCCGCCTATTTCCTACTAGTGTGACAAAATTTTTGAGAAAGCTTTGACAAAATTGAGAAAGTGGGTGACTATGTAAATCGCTGCCAGGGACCGTAGTTCAACTGGTTAGAGCACCGCCCTGTCACGGCGGAAGTTGCGGGTTCGAATCCCGTCGGTCCCGTTTAATAGAAATAATGTCTAGGGTTTTTCGGGTGGGAATCGTGTGCCACTCAAGAGACCTTGAGCGTTTAATTCGCCATGTGAGTTAGGAAAAAGCCCATTTGGCATTCCACCGGTTCTGCGGGACTTGGAATTGAACGCTGTTGTGGATTTGATGGGCAGAGTTTGCGATCGCACTGACGATATCGCGCACATCCCAAACGCCCTTGGTGACATCGCGGATTTCCCCGCTGATCCGCCATTAAACAGCTTTGGCAGATTTGGTGAGGCTCAATGATCTGTCCGTCCATGACTACGACCCACATCGTTTACCTCCCGCATTGTGCTGTGTTCTTGCCGCGGTCTTCGATAGCTTTTGATAGGTCCGCTAATAGGGCGACTCTTTATCAGGGCAATCTCCCTGGTGTTATCGGTACCGTTCTCTACTTTTATTGAAGCCTAGATTTAAGCTGCTGAACCGCTTTCGTCGCAAAGGTTTAGCGCTTTCTGCCATGAGGTCCACTGCGCTCTTAGTGCCTGTGCACTGTCGCGCCCCTAATTTGTGAATCACCGTAACTGGCTGATGCTATTTGACAGTGTTCTTGGGTGTTTGGGCGATCGCGTCCTTTTTAAGATCCTGGCACAGGGGACTCGGCACAGCTTCTGCGCAAACATTTCCACGCTGAGGTGTTGAAAGCGCGGGCAAATAACGGAGAAATCCCGCCCTTTAAAATCAGCAAAACCGCAGCAAAGATGACGTCGAAATTCCAATAAGTTTTCTTGCAAAACTGCACTACAATAAACGTCTGCAATAGGTCCGTAACGGATTTCTTTATCCGTTTACGGTTATATGCAGAATAAAGAATAGCTTTCCCGTGCCCTGTTCTCGTCCCTCTCGACTATCCAGGTTTCACTGAAAGCGCTTTAAATTGTTTTCTACGAGGGTTGTGCCGTGACTCGATCCAACTTGGATTTTCTTGCTGAAACTGATCCCCTAATCAACGAAATTATTGCCCAAGAGCTACAGCGACAACGGGACCACCTTGAGCTGATTGCGAGCGAAAATTTCACCTCTCCGGCGGTGATGGCAGCTCAAGGATCGGTGCTGACCAATAAGTACGCTGAGGGACTGCCCGGTAAGCGGTATTACGGCGGCTGCTCCTTTGTGGACAAAGCCGAGGCATTGGCGATCGCCCGAGTGAAAGAACTATTCGGCGCAGCGGCAGCAAACGTGCAGCCCCACTCCGGTGCCCAGGCAAACTTCGCCGTATTTTTGGCGCTGCTAGAGCCCGGCGACACGATTTTGGGCATGGACCTGTCCCACGGTGGACACCTTAGCCACGGCTCCCCGGTAAACGTATCTGGGAAATGGTTCAACGTGGTGCAGTATGGCGTCAATCAGGAAACCGAGCGACTGGACTTTGACCAGATTCGTGCCCAGGCTTTAGAACACAAGCCCAAGATGATTATCTGCGGCTATTCGGCGTACTCCCGGGTAATTGAATTTGATAAGTTCCGGGCGATCGCTGACGAAGTGGGCGCATACCTAATGGCAGACATTGCCCATATCGCTGGTTTAGTAGCGGCGGGTGTGCATCCCAACCCGGTCCCCGTGTGCGATGTGGTTACCACCACCACCCACAAAACCCTACGCGGTCCCCGAGGCGGCTTGATTTTGACCCGCGATGAGGAGCTGGGCAAGAAGTTCAACAAAGCAGTATTCCCAGGATCCCAAGGGGGCCCATTGGAGCACGTGATTGCGGCGAAAGCGGTAGCCTTTGGTGAAGCCTTGAAGCCGGAATTTAAAACCTATGCGGTCCAGGTCATTGAAAACGCCCAGGCACTGGCGGGTCAGCTTCAGAAGCGGGGTCTAAAGATTGTTTCTGACGGCACCGACAACCACGTGATGCTGGTGGACTTGCGGTCTGTGGATATGACCGGTAAAGAAGCAGATCGGTTGATGAGTGAAATTAATATCACCGCCAACAAGAACACCGTGCCCTTCGATCCCCAGTCGCCGTTTGTGACCAGCGGTTTGCGCTTGGGTTCCCCCGCCATGACCAGTCGCGGCATGGGCGTGAAGGAATTTGAAACAATCGGCGATATCATTGCCGACCGGTTGCTCAACCCCACCGACGAAAGCGTTGCCGACAAGTGTCGCGCTGGGGTAGCGGCTCTATGTGCAGAATTCCCTCTGTATGACCACCTGAGTATGCCGGCGCCGGCTCCCGAACCTGCGTTGGTATAGGTAAAAGTTTGGCAAACCGGAGTTTATCTAAGGCAATTCTTTGGGTAAAGTCTGGCAATTCCGATTAAATTGAAGGAATCCTAAGGAGCAGTATTGTCACAGAGCAATGCTGCTCCTTTCTGTTAAACGCCATCTTTTCTGGGGCCATTGCCCTTTGGTACCATCAATTTCCCCTATCTCGTTTACTTTATATTGGTCACTTTTGGCACTAGTATTTTCCATTGATTTTTAACCACAATTAATTTTTTCGTCTAGCATGGCTGTCTCAAACTTACGTCACCCTTTTCTAAACCTTGCCCCCTATTCCATTGACCATAGTCGCTTTATTGACTACGTATCAAAGCAGGAAAATCTATTAGTTATTCAAGATTTAGATGGGGTTTGTATGGGGCTAGTGCGCGACCCTTTAAACCGTACGTTAGACGCCAACTATATCGAAGCCACGCAACAGTTGGCGGGGCATTTCTTTGTATTAACTAACGGCGAACATGTGGGTACGCGCGGGGTCAACAAAATTGTGGAGTCGGCGATCGCCGACCCGATGGGCACCAATAGTTATCTACCGGGTCTAGCCGCCGGAGGGGTACAGTGGCAAACTAGCGGCGGACGGGTTAGCCATCCTGGAGTGAGCACGGCAGAGCTTAAATTTTTGACAGGTGTTCCTAATATTTTTAAGGAAAAGCTAACGACGTTTTTTAATGATGTACCAGGGCTTTTTTCAGGTGGAACCCTAGCTCGATTAGTGGAAGCCGCGATTCTTGATAACGTGGCGTCACCTACGGCAAATCTAAACGAGTTTTATCAGTATTTACGGGACAACAATCGTTTAGAAACCTATCGCAGTCTGCAACAGACCATGCGTGATTGTTGTCGAGATTTACTGGTGGAAGCAGAGCAGCAAGGGTTAGGAAATACGTTTTTTGTACACTATGCCCCCAATGACGGTCGCGACAAAAATGGTCAAGAAAGACTGCGGCTGGCTCGGTCGGGGAATGCGGCTAGTTCTGGCGTGGCGGACTCAGGAACAACGGATTTTCAGTTTATGCTCCAGGGGGCGATCAAAGAGGCGGGAGTGGTGGCCTTGCTCAACCGCTACTATGCCCAGCGAACGGGTCATTATCCTTTAGGGGAAGATTTCAGCGTGCGGCAGGCTCCGCGATCGCTATCGGCGCTGTTGGATTTGGTGCGAGACAATTTTGACCTGTCCCAAATGCCCGTAATTATTGGGGTTGGCGATACGGTGACCAGCCGAGTGGAAAAGGAAGACGGCAAGCGGGTGGTGCGCCGGGGAGGGAGCGATCGCCTGTTTTTACAGCTCATTCAAAATCTTGGGGGAGCCAGTGAGCGCGGCAATGTGGTGGTGTATGTGGATAGCAGTCAGGGAGAAGTAAAAAACCGAAAGCCGCTGAAGGTGGAGGAGTGTGATGGGGTGATGCAGGTGACGGAGGGTCCTGGCGATTCAAACGATACTGATGATCCGCTCACCCTAGACGTGGTATTTCCGGGAGGGCACGAGCAATATATCGAAACCTTTCAGGCGATCGCCGATCAGTGGTCCAAGCGCTGGCGAGCCTAGGTGATCTCAAAGAGATGGGAGTCGGGGGCGTTGTCGGCGGTCCATTGGCACGCCCCCGACAATTGCTTTATGAGCAATTGCTCTACAAACAGTCGCTAAATAGATTCACCACTTGCGTCCAGGCATCGGCCGCCGCCTCTCGGTTGTAGCTACCACGCTGGTCACAGAAGAAGCCGTGGTCCACTCCGTCGTAAATTTTTACCGCGTGATCCACGTAATTTTTCACCAGCGCGTCCCGCATCGTCTCCACTTGGTCTAACGGAATTAGTGGGTCAGCGGTGCCAAAGAATCCCACTAGCCGCCCTTTAATTTGGTCCGTGCGGTCCACCGTTGCGCCAATTTCCCCTGGACACCAGGTGGTGATGCCTGCCCCATAAAACACCGCCGTTGCGCCCACATCGGGCAGCGTGGCTCCCAGGTACGCCACATGGCCGCCAAAGCAAAAGCCCATACAACCGCAACTTCCCGCCCTGCCTTGGGGAAGCGATCGCCCATAATCCATCGCCGCCTGAATATCCCGCAACAGCTCATCGGCACGGGTTTGCTCCTTGTATTTCCGCCCTTCGGTCACCGCCGCTGAATCGTAGCCCCGATCAAATCCCTTAATTTGTCGCTGGTAAATTGCCGGAGCGATCGCCACATAGCCCAACTGCGCAACCCGTTCCGTTACGTCGCGAATATGGGAGTTCACCCCAAAAATCTCCTGGATCACCACCACCACGGGAAATGTCCCTTCCCCCTGCGGGATGGCGACATAAGCATCAATGGTGGTCACATCTTCTGTGTCAGCCCCCGACTGTAGCTCTACCCACTCCGTACGAATTTTTTGCATCTGTGCGCCCATGGTTACCGTCAGCAGGTTGCCTATTATTCAGCAACTTGCCTATTATTTTGACCGACTGGCGCGTCTTTGTTCCTGGATGGATTGGTGATAAGCCTTAAGGGTATGGCGGGCAATATCGGACCAGCGATAGTTTTTGGCCGCACACTGGCGGGCGTTTTTTCCCCGCTCTTTTCGCAGCTGAGGATGGGTCAGCGCCTCCCGCAGCACCACCGTCAACGTTTCCTGATCGCGATCGCAAATCCATCCCGCTTCCGCCCGCGCCACCGTTGGCCAAATATGCACCCCCCGGGAAATCACCACCGGAATCCCCGCCGCCATGGACTCCGCCACCGCTAATCCAAAATTTTCGTAGTAGGACGGCAGTACAAACACATCAGCATTGCCTAAGATTTCCTGCTTACGTTGTCCCGAAATAAAGCCGGTAATTTGGGTGCGATCGCGCAACCAAGGCGATCGCAAAATCAACTCGTCGATGGTTTGCTCATACACCGGATCCTGAGGGTTGGACCCCGCCAACACAAACCGAAAGGGCACTCCCTCCTGGGCCAACGATTCCAGCGCCGGCAACAATAAATCCAGCCCCTTTTTAGGGGCGATTCGGGACATGTACAGCAGCAGCGGAATCTCTTGAGATTGAGTCGGCTCTAATTCAGCTCGACTTTTTCCCCCACTTATTTCGGGGTCGTCCATACGGGCTGGGGGCGCTGGCGATCGAAAAACACTGCTTAATTTGGGATGTGTTCTGGCGGGCAACCGATCAGGAAGCCTAACCCCAACAGGAATCACCACCTCCGGAGTCTTGGTACCGAAACGCTTTGACACCCTGGCCTCTTCTTCACTGGTGAAATGAAGCGCCGCCGCCCCGGCAATATTGCCTCGCTCCAAAAGCCAGCCATAAATGCCCTTCAGAAAACGCTTTTTCTTCAAATCCATTGGATCAAGGGTGCCCAAAGGACGCAGCCAGTAAGGAAGTCCAATATACCGACAAATAATCGCGGCTAGGGTGCTAATGGGAGAAAATAGGGCGTGAATATGGGCGATATCGTAGTCCTTGCCGTGGCGCAGCAGCCAAACGAGTAGCTGCAGGGAAACTTTATAGCGATGAATGGGAATGCAGGGAAAATAGTGGATTTCATAGCCCTCTTCCTGCACCCCATGGTCCACCGGAACGTCCAAAGGCGCTTCACCGCGATCGCCATTTAAATTCGTCGTTAATATTGTGACTTGAGCCCCTGCTAAAGCTTGCCAAGCGCTTAGTCCCCGCACCATTTGACTAGGACCGCCGTACACTAAAGCGATAGACGGCACAATTTGCAAAATTCGCATCACATTTGCGTTAGTCGAGGGATAAGAGAGGCCGCCTTCATAAAAGGCTCATAGAAAGCTCGAAATGGTGGTTTGGAGCGAAAAGACTTGAACTTCACAGCTACAAACTGGCACTAGCTTAACTAGCGGCAGCTTAACCAGCAGCAAAGGCACCTGCTGTGACAACGGCGGACCATGACAATCAGCCACGGCAGCTTCTGGACTACAGTTTCTGAACCACGGAAACCAGAAGGATGAAACAACGCAACAAGTCATCTCTCCATTGGCTAATTGTTATCGCCCGAATGTCAGCGGTGGCGATCGCAGCCCAGGGTCAACATCGTCAACCATGGCTGTTAAAAACCAAACCTCCACAAACTTTATTCATAGGGTTGCCCTATCGGATCCGGGGAACGAGTCCGAGTGTTTTCAAGAGTGCGTCCCCTTTGCCCCACGCCCCTAAGGCTTTAGGGTTCTCAGCTCTCAGTGTTTTCTATGTGACCGGCTGGCTTATGGGCTGATCCTGACGAGCTAATGGTTGCCAGGGCAGTTGGTCCAGGAATCACTGAATAGCGTTATGGGGAAGCTTTATCGGGCGCAGTGTCATTAAACCTTGAGCCCCCTCCCTGATGCCTCTACGCCCCAACACGCGCCAGGGCACGCCATCAGCCATGAACCCAAGTCTTGATAAGCGCCGAAGTATGAACGCAATAGAAGCTGTACGCTCTCTAGCATAAATAATGCCGGGGGCCGTACCCTTGCAGCTATCGATTTTGAAACTTATTGGCACCTTACTGATCACTGACGAACCACCCCATTACAGCCCTGAACCAGTCACGGTCTAGGGCTGGTGTGACTCAAATATCAAAGCCTTTATGGTCAACTCTTGAATTAAACTCTTGAACTAATAAAACAGTCAGCGAGCACTGAGGGGCATTGTTCGAGAAGGGTTTGCGAAGCAAATAGCGCAAATTTAGCTGTGGTTGCGTGACTCAAAATTGTCCTATCTTTTGTCGAACTGACCACAGCCGTAGGGGAGCTCTAGCACTTTTGTTTCTTATTGAGGGAGGGGCGGCACTGCATAAAGCATTTGGACTGCGCAGAACTTCCGATCCCTAATGACGAATACAAATTGACGGACAAGAATTGACGAACACGCTCTCGCCAACGTTCTTCACTGAAGACTCAAAATTTCCCTCTGCCAACTAAAAGAATGCCTAAGCTCTCGAAAGAAAGCTTAGGCATATAACAAGCACATAACAAGCTGTAGAGTGCCAAATCTGTTCCAGCGGCAGCGCCACAAAGACGCCCTACGAGTTGCGTAGTTGCTCCAGTGCAGCTTGGAAAATATTGAAACCGGCCCAACCAGCGGCAAGAGCCAAAGGGGCAAAAACAACGATAATGCGCCAGTCAATCATCGTACAAATCTCCGAAACTCTACTAAGGGTCTGAGAACTTAATCTCGTCTCTATTCTGTAGCAAAGTGGCGCTGTTTTGTATAGTTTCGTGGCGTTTTCTCATTATTCCACCGCTGCCGAGGGGAAACAGAGGGGGGAATGTCGTCGCCAAAACCAGGGTCAATAGGGCATATATCCAGCTATTTCTTCAGCTGGCTTTGGGCTGCTAGTGCATGGCGTTTGCCCAGGGCTGCATATTCTTCAGCGTGGGCGATCGCCTCCTCCAGGGCTCCTTCTCCTAACTGGCGCACCGGCTTCCCGGGAATGCCCACCACCAGCGATCGCTCTGGCATATCCTTCGTCACCACTGCCCCCGCGCCGATAATGCTACCCGCCCCAATGCGCACCCCATTCAAAATAATTGCCCCCATCCCTACGATGCATCCCCGCTCCACGTGGGCCGAATGGATTACCGCCCGATGCCCCACCGTAACGTGCTCTTCCAGCACCGTAGACACCCCTGGATCCCCATGAATCACCGCCCCATCTTGCACATTACACCAGTCCCCCAGCTCAATACGCTCCATATCCCCCCGAATCACCGCCCCGTACCAAATACTGACCTGATCTCCCACCACCACATCGCCAATCACCGTTGCCGTTGCAGCCACAAAAGCAGCCTTTTCCACACAGGGTGCTACCGATAAGTCAGGGTAGGAAACCGCCGAAGGGGTAAGGGGCTTATGCACAGTCATATCCTCCAGATTTGTTACTAAATTTGTTATTCAGCATTTATTATTCAGCTCTAGCGATTTATCCATGTCTAACGAGTTGCAGCTGGGTCGCTTCAGCGGGACGTTGCAGCGCTTACTGTCTCTCGTCACCAGGATCCAGGTAAAAAGAAGTCATCCCACTTAAGCCTAAGGACACTCCACAGAGCCTTAGGTATTACCGGCCTCGGCCTCGGCGTTTAAGGACATTGAAGGGATTGGGCGCAGTTTTTAGGGAGGTACTTAGGGAGGTCACGTAGGAAGTGTTTCAGGGGTCTTACCCGCCACATTTCGAAGGATGTTGTTAATGCTGTTCTAAACAGCACTTTATGGTGGGCTGGATATAATTGAAACAACTGGAGGGGAAAACACTGGGATGCAGAACAATCACCGGACTCCTTCACAGGACCCCTTTGCAGGAGCCTTAAAGGTCAACGTAGTTACCTATCCCTGTGCCCATGCTGAATTCTGCCTCACAGTATCCAATTTTTGGTCCTGAAATTCAGTGCCCCCACTGTCGCCAGGCGATCGCCGCCCTCACCTTAACCGACACTTACCTTTGCCAGCGTCACGGCGCCTTTGAAGCAAACCCTGACACCCGAGACCTGGTGCATTTGCAATCAAATCGCTGTTGGCGTGAGTGGGAGGGGGAATGGTATCGCCAGCATACCCACCCTGACGGTATTCGCTTTGAAATTCACGAGGCGTTAGATCGGCTCTACACGGAAGGATTTCGCGCCACCCAAATCGTTGTGGCTCGACGCTACAAGCCTTTAATTAGTGCGTATTTAGAGCGCTACAACCGGCAGGTGATGGCAACCCAGTCTCTGTATTCCGACGCGCCATCCTTTGAGCGGAGCGACAGCAGAGCCAATAGAAAAGAGTTGTCGGCAAAAGAAGCAGCGGGGAAACCTTCCCAAAAGCCCGGCGATCACCACAACTCAACGTCTAAGGACAAGGACTCGTCTTCATCCCCCTTACGTCTGTATGGTTTGCCCGTAACCTTCAATCACGACGAAAATGATCCGCGGTGGGGAGTGATTAATTTTGCCCTGGAAAAAGAGGTGGGGCTACCGGCACGATATCCCTATTTCCGAATGTTTGAGTAACGATGTTTGAGTAACGATGCATGAATAGCAACGGCTTATTGGCGAGGGCTTAAATAGGAAATCGCGATGCACCACGTTTCCATCCGCACGGCGGATATCCACCGGGCGATCGCCTTCTATGAAGCCTTGGGATTCACCGTTACAGAGCGATTTACCACTGGCATGACCCTCGCCTGTTGGCTGGAGGGATGGAATGGTCGCCTAGAGCTGGTGCAGGTCCCTAACCCAAAGCCGCCGCCGGATCCCTTTGCAGATGAAGGCTACGTCGGTTACTATCATTTATCTCTAGACCTGCGCTACCGTCCTCAAGCCGAACAACCCACAGCGGACGGTATTGTCACAGCAGGTCTTCCCCAGTGGTTAGAGGATTTTCACCATTGCATCAGCACCCTACAGGACCAAGGGATTCCCCTAGACTCGCCAAAAGTTTTGTTGTCGCCCTGTCAGCAAATGATCGGATCCAAGGTCTATGAAGTCGCTTTTATTGCCGATCCAGATGGGCTTCCCATTGAGGTGCTCAACTTACTGACGCGTTAGGTGAAACAGCCTTCGGTAAAGCCGATCAAAAAAGACGGTTAGGCAAAAGCAAAACTCTCTATAGTCCTGTTTCGGCTCAAAATTTCCTGGTCTTAGACTTCCGCTATTTCAGAGCTTAATTTCAGGCTTCGAAACAATTTTTTTAGGACTAGGAGATGTGGCGTATTGGTGACTACACACCGTTGCAACAAAGTTGTCAGATAATAAAATACGACTGAAGACTTATTGCTTCAAAATCGTGAGAGTGCGCCCTAGGGGTGTCCCGCACGTCGTCAGCGTTAGGTACCCTAAGCTGTACAGCCGGCCTACTTGTTCTTATTTCGCTTTTCCCCAGGTCGCTTTGTCCGTTGTTACCGTCGATGCGCTCTGTAAGCGCCCTTCACTGTTACCCGGTTTTAACCTGTGGTACTGAACTGCTGGGCTAGCTTTTAGAGTTTACGTTTCGGGATCGGCAACCTCTGGGCGAATCATTAAGGCAAACAATAGTTTCCTTACCTAACCATAACTTTCCTCCTATGACGCTTCGGGGGATAACAATGATTTCTTCACAAATCGGGTCATTTTTTTGACAGGACACTGTTGCATTTCTGCCTCGATTGTTACACTCAATCACCTGTGAAACGAGAACTACTATGAGCGATCGCAATTTACCCGTGAACGCAACGACTCGAAATAATCCATCTGACGTCATAACCCAGTGTCGAGAGATTCTGCCGCCGATGCCAGAGCAGGGCCCTCGCGCCATTGTGGAAGAGCGAGATGCCTGTGGCGTTGGGTTTATTGTGCAAAAGGACGGCATTGCGAGTCACGACCTAGTGCAGAAGGCGGCGATCGCCTTGGGCTGTATGGAGCACCGGGGTGGGTGTAGCGCTGACCGGGTGTCTGGGGATGGTGCCGGAATTATGACGGCGATTCCTTGGGATTTGTTGGAGGCATGGGTAGCGCAAGAGGAAGAGGCTACTTTTGATCGGAACCGCGCGGCCGTGGGAATGGCATTTTTGCCCCAGAAGGAATTGGCGGCGGCAAAGGCAAAAGCAGCGATCGCAAACGTATTGACGGACGAAGGGTTAGAGCTGGTGGCGTGGCGACCGGTGCCCACGGTGCCCGAGATTTTGGGACGGCAGGCGCTTGATAATTTGCCCGCCATCGAACAGGTGATTATTGAGGTACCCGAGAGTAAAGGTTGGGATGGTGATCTCTTGGAGGCGGAGCTGCTGCGCATTCGTCGCCGCATCGGCAACGCCGTGGTGACCATGCTAGGCAAAGATGACAACGTGGTTTCTGGGCAATCCCTGGGCTACTACATGTGCTCTCTATCCGCCAGAACCATTGTTTATAAAGGCATGGTGCAGTCGAAAGTACTGGCACAGTTTTATAAGGACTTAACGAACGAGTCATACGTTAGCGCCTTTGCGGTGTACCACCGTCGCTTTAGCACCAACACCATGCCGAAGTGGCCGTTAGCACAGCCCATGAGATTGTTAGGTCACAATGGTGAAATCAACACCCTGCTAGGCAACTTGAACTGGATGCTTGCCCGCCAGGCGGATCTAGAGCACCCGGAATGGGGCGACAAAGACCTCAGTTTGCTGAAGCCGGTGGTGAGCTACGAGAATAGCGACTCGGCAAACTTAGATAACACCTTGGAGCTAATGGTGCGCTCCGGTCGCAGTTTGCTGGAGGCGGTGACGCTGATGGTGCCGGAAGCGTATCAAAATCAGCCCGATTTGGCAGACCACCCAGAAATTGTGGACTATTACGACTATTGCCGAGGCATTCAGGAGCCTTGGGATGGTCCCGCGCTGCTGGCTTTTAGCGACGGTAAGACGGTGGGAGCGGCTTTGGATCGGAATGGTTTGCGTCCGGCTCGCTACTGCATCACCTCCGATGATTTCGTCATTGTGGGTTCCGAAGCTGGAACGGTGCCGGTGGATGAGTCGACAATTGTTGAAAAGGGTCGTTTGGGTCCTGGGCAGGCGATCGCCGTTGACCTGGAAACAAACCAAATTTTGCGCAACTGGGATTTGAAGGAACAGGTGGCCCGTAAGCATCCCTACGGGCAATGGCTGAAGGAGCACCAGCGGGTGGTGGACAAGCCGGACTTTACGGAGAAGCTGTCCCTAGATGAAGAAACCCTGCTAAAAAACCAAATTGCCTTTGGCTACACTGCCGAAGATTTGGATATGGTGATTTCTGCCATGGCCACCCAGGGCAAGGAGCCCACCTATTGCATGGGTGACGACGCGCCACTGGCGGTGCTGTCGTCCAAGAATCATCTGCTGTTTGACTACTTTAAGCAGCGCTTTGCTCAGGTAACCAACCCTCCCATCGATCCCCTGCGGGAGAACCTGGTGATGTCCCTGGAGATGCACCTGGGGCGGCGTCTCAATCCCTTAAAAATCCAGCCGGAAGGGGCACGGTTGATCAAGCTAAAGTCTCCAGTGTTGAGCGAGGCGGGCTTGGATCAGGTACGAAACTCGGGGATGAATACGGCTACGCTGTCCACCCTTTACAGCACCGCTGGTGGTCCCGCGGGGTTGGAAGGGGCGATCGCCACCCTATGCGAGCAGGCGGCGGAAGCCATTAACAATGGCGCTGAGGTGTTGATTCTGAGCGATCGCGCCGAAGATCTATCCGCCGATAAAACCTATATTCCGCCGTTGGTAGCCGTAGGTTCAGTGCACCATTATTTGATTCGCCAAGGGCTGCGCATGAAGGCATCCCTGGTGGCGGACACGGCCCAGTGTTGGAGCACCCATCACTTTGCCTGCATGGTGGGCTTTGGCGCCAGCGCCGTATGTCCTTATTTAACGTTGGAGTCAGTGCGCCACTGGCTGGCGTCGCCCAAGACCCAAAAGCTAATTAAGCAAGAGCGCATTCCCAGCCTGACCCCAGCGGAAGCCCAAGCCAACTACTGCAAGGCCGTGGAAGCGGGGCTGTTTAAGATTTTGTCCAAGATGGGTATTTCCCTGTTGGCGAGCTACCACGGGGCGCAGATTTTTGAGGCGATCGGCCTGGATCCGTCCTTGGTGAAGCTGGCGTTTATTGGCACCACCTCTCGCATTGGCGGCATGACTCCGGAAGATCTGGCGCGGGAAACCATGGGCTTCCACGCAGCGGCGTTCCCGGCATTGACCACCAAGCGCCTGGAAAATATGGGCTTTATTCAGTGCCGCAAGGGGGCTGAGTACCATTCCAACTCCCCGGCCATGTCTAAAGAACTGCATAAGGCGGTGCGCAGCTTTGAGCGTCAAACCAAAGATGATGCGGTTCCCCAGGAGGCGTACAACCACTACGAGCTGTATAAAAACCACTTGCATGAGCAGCCGGTGGCTACCCTGCGGGATCTGCTGGACTTTAAGAGCGATCGCCCCTCCATCAACATCGACGACGTGGAGCCGGTGGAAGCCATCCTGGAGAAATTCTGCACCGGTGGAATGTCCTTAGGAGCCCTGTCGCCGGAAGCCCACGAGGTGTTGGCGATCGCCATGAATCGTATTGGCGGTAAGTCCAACTCCGGTGAGGGGGGCGAAGATTCTCGCCGCTTTAAGACCCTGATGGATGTGGAAGAAGACGGCACTTCCCCCACGGCCCCCCACTTGAAGGGGCTACGGAATGGGGATACCTCTTGCTCAAAGATTAAGCAGGTGGCGTCCGGGCGCTTTGGGGTAACGCCCGAGTACCTCATGAGCGCCCGGCAAATTGAAATTAAGGTTGCCCAAGGCGCCAAGCCCGGTGAAGGGGGACAGCTGCCCGGTCGCAAGGTGAGTGACTATATCGCCATGTTGCGCCGTTCTAAGCCCGGCGTGACCCTGATTTCGCCGCCGCCCCACCATGACATCTACTCCATTGAGGACCTGGCGCAGTTGATTTATGACCTGCACCAAATCAGCCCCAAGGCGCGGGTATCGGTGAAGCTGGTGTCGGAAATTGGTATTGGCACCATCGCCGCTGGGGTAGCGAAAGCCAACGCCGATGTGATTCAAATTTCTGGTCACGACGGCGGTACTGGAGCGTCCCCGTTAAGCTCCATTAAGCACGCGGGCTGCCCTTGGGAACTAGGTTTGGCGGAAGTGCATCGTACCCTGATGACCAACGGTTTGCGCGATCGCGTCATCCTGCGGGTGGACGGCGGCTTTAAGACCGGTTGGGATGTGTTGATGGGTGCCCTGATGGGGGCAGAAGAATATGGCTTCGGCACCATCGCCATGATTGCGGAAGGGTGCATTATGGCGCGGGTGTGTCACATGAATAGCTGCCCCGTGGGCATTACCAGTCAGCAGCAGCGCCTGCGCGATCGCTTCCCCGGCATCCCCGGACACGTGGTGAACTTCTTCTACTTTGTAGCTCAGGAAGTGCGATCACTGTTAGCTCACCTGGGCTACACCCGCCTGAAGGACATCGTCGGCCGCGCTGATTTACTGGTGCGCCGTGAGGGTGCAGAACTGGCTAAGCCCGGGTCAATGAATCTGTCCGTGTTGACCGATTTACCTGACTCGAAAGAGGATCGTTCCTGGCTAGAGCACAATCCCCGCCCCCACAGCAACGGCGTGGTGTTGGATAACGCCCTATTGGCGGATGCGGATATTCAAAACACCATCCGTGACCAGGGCAGCGTCCATAAAACGGTGGATATCGTCAACACGGACCGGTCCGTAGGGGCGCGTATTTCCGGCAATATTGCCAAGCGCTATGGCAACACCGGCTTTGAGGGCAGTGTGCACTTAACCTTCAAGGGCAGTGCGGGTCAAAGTTTCGGAGCCTTTAACCTAATGGGCATGACTCTGGAAGTGGTCGGCGAAGCCAATGACTACGTGGGTAAAGGCATGAACGGCGGGCGCATCATCATCAAGCCCTCTCCCGATGCAGAGTTTGCCGCTGGCGACAACGTAATTGTGGGTAATACCTGCCTGTACGGTGCCACAGGCGGCGTGCTGTTTGCCAACGGTCGCGCCGGGGAACGCTTTGGGGTGCGGAACTCCAAGGGGCAGGCGGTGATTGAAGGGGCTGGCGACCACTGCTGCGAGTATATGACTGGCGGTGTGATTGTGGTGCTGGGTCTGGCGGGACGTAACGTGGGTGCCGGTATGACCGGCGGCTTGTCCTACTTCCTAGATGAAGAAGGGAACTTCCCTGCCAAGGTGAACCCGGAAATCGTGAGCCTACAGCGAGTGGTTTCGGAAGCGGGTGAAGCTCAGCTTAAGGGTCTGATTCAGGCTCATGCCGATGCAACGAACAGCCAGAAAGCTAAAGATATTTTGGCGAACTGGGAAACTTACCTACCGAAGTTCTGGCAGGTGGTGCCCCCCTCTGAAGCTGAGTCCCCTGAGGCGATCGCCGCAGAAGCGGAAAAAGTTGCGGTGACGGTATAGGGCTCAGCTTCAGACCCTTTACGGAGTATCTATTAGGGCGCATCAAAAAGCGCCCAACAATGGAACAACAAAAAAGAGCCAACGCCTGAAATAGAGGCTAAAAAGGTGGGTAATGTAGGGCGAGCGTCACACATTGCTCACCTTTTTCCTTAACCCACAGTTATCCAAACTCTGTTTCTGCCCGTTTTCGGCAAAATCACGTCGATTCGAACCACTTATTTAACAAAATAGTTTCCTATGGGTATCAACACACTGACCTTTCAAAGCCGATTTGCTGTCGATTTACATAACCATTTTTTGGACGAGTTTCTATCAGTAATGCCTTTCGAAAGCACATCCTATGACGTGGCGATTTCCACCCACCAAATCTCGGCAGACAACGCAACCCAGCTAGGCGTTGAATCGTCCACCTTGCCTGCCATGTACGGGACGCAGCTTGAAGGTATTACGGCAGCTCCAGTGGGACTATCCCAAACAATTTTGGCGCAACAATTTGAAGAAACGGACCTGGGGGCAGATGTACAAAGTGCCTGGAACAACTTTGTGGAATCGGGACAAATTTGGGCGTTAATTATCGGCGTGATCTTCGGCTATATGTTCCGCACCTTTACCGGCGGCTAGAATTACTTTTGCCCAATTCATAGCATTAACAGCGTGACCATCTCCCTTACCCGTGTGTACACGCCACTTATCCTGTGGACGTTGTTGGGCATCATGCTGCAACGTTGGTTGCCAACCTGGGTACCGAAACTGCTGGGGCGATCGCTATATTGGGTGGGCATTCCCCTGATAATCTTTTCCTCAGCGCGAGGTACGGAACTTTCAGCCGCCATGGGAATCGCACCAGCGGCGACTTTGATCGCCTTGCTATCAGGGCTGGGATGCGGACTACTGGCATTAAAGCGTGCCCGACAGAATCAACCTCAGGGAAAAAGCCTTAGGGTTACAGGCTTTCCAATTAATAGCTTTCCAGTTGAAGGAAGCCTGTTGCTGACATCCATGTTAGGCAATACGGGGTTTGTGGGACTGGCGATCGTGCCGTCGTTGCTGGAGCCAGAATTTGAAGGGCTTCCTGCCTTTTACGCTGTCACCCAAAGCGCCTTCGGAACCTACGGCATTGGTGCATTGGTGGGAAATTACTACAGCGATCGCCCCAGTAACCAGCAGTGGTGGGGGCAACTGAAGAAACTGGCGACGGTGCCAGCTCTGTGGGCTTTGGCGATCGGCATTTTGACCCAATCGATGGAGCTTCCGACAGTCGTATCCCAAATCATTTCCTGTGTGAAACCGATAGTCTCTCCCTGCGCATTCGTATTAATGGGAATTCGGCTAGCGGGACTTACTCGCTGGCAGCATATAAAGCTGGCGGTGTTACCCACAGCGATCAAAATGCTCGCAGTTCCCCTATTCGTTTTTTCCCTTCTGTCCCTATTACCGGTGTCTGATCAAGCACGTTTCGGCATGGTCTTGATGGCAGGGATGCCCAGCGCGTTTTCTTGTTTGATTTTGGCGGAGGAATATAACTTGGACCGGGCAGTAGCTTCGGGGGCGATCGCCCTAAGTACGGCATGCCTATTGGTTATGCTGCCCTTTTGGGTAGGACTACTCGGATAGTTCCTGAAAATAATACGAGCATTTCAACGCAAGGACCTAAATGCAAGGATTCAATCACGCGATTTATACTTGTTCACTCTGGTTTCCTAGCATTTGCAGGCGATATAAACTAGCGTAAATCCCCTCTTGGGCAAGCAAACTATCGTGGTTCCCATCCTCCACTAATCGCCCTCGGTTTAACACCAAAATTCGATCCACATTACGAATGGTAGACAGGCGATGGGCAATTACAATCGCCGTTCTTCCCACCATTAAATCCTCAACGGCATCTTGAATTAATGACTCAGTACCCACATCTAAATTTGCCGTAGCTTCATCCATAATCAGCACTTTTGGGTTCCGAATTGCCACCCGAGCAAAAGCCAATAACTGCTTTTGTCCCGCCGAGAGATTGGATCCACGCTCCCGAAGTTCAGTGTTATACCCGTTCCCCATCAATCTAATAAACTGGTCCACATTGGTGCGTTCCGCCGCCGATTGAATGTCTTCCTGGGTATAGGTTTCCCCCAGGGAAATGTTGCTATTGACGTCCCCAGCAAAAATAAATCCATCCTGTAGGATTACTCCCAAATGTCGTCGCAGTTCCGACTGGGGCATATCGCGAATATCAACGCCATCAATTAAAATTCGCCCGGAGCTTACTTCGTACAGACGGCACAGCAACCGAATAATAGATGATTTTCCTGCCCCCGTTGGTCCCACAAAGGCAACTTTTTGCCCCGGCGGAATCGTAAAGTTTAAATCCCTTAAAATCAGCTCGTCGTCTTTGTAGGCAAGGGAGACATTTTCAAAGCGAATTTCTCCCCGTTTTGTGGGCTCGGCATTTTCCAGCGCTTTCTTGTAGCGATCACCCCCTGGATCCTGAATCGCAATTGGTTCTCCTAAAATCCCGCTAATACGTTCAATGGCGGTAAATCCCGCTTGAATCGCCGTGAACTTTTCCGCAAATTCCCGTAGCGGATTAAATAAACGCTGGGCAAATAGGATAAATTCTGCCAGAATTCCGAAGGTCAAAGCATCATTTAAAATCATCACGCCGCCAAACCATAGGACTCCAGCGATCGCCACCAAAGAGATCCATTCTAAAACCGCCGACACCGCTGAATCATAAAAAATCGTTTCATCAACGGCTTGAACATATTTATAATTGGTCTTACGAAACTGTCTTGAATTCAGCCCTTCTCGACCAAATAGCTGAACAATATTGACACCCACCAAATTTTCCTGAAGGGCAGAGTTTAAATCAGATAATTTCTCTCGGGCTCGATAGTTTGCCTTACGGAATTTATATTGAAAAAAGATAATTAAGCTCGTAACGGGCAACAGCAACAGGATAAGCAACAGCGCCAGCTGCCACTGACGGTAAAACATGATGGCAATTAGCAAGCCAATGGAAAAAATATCGCTAACAATGCCAACGGCGCCGGTGGAAAACACCTCTCCCAACGCATCCACATCACTGGTGAGTCGAGTAATTAAACGTCCCACAGGCGTGCGGTCAAAAAAGCCCATGGCCAGGGAAACCACATGACGGAAAAGGTCCTGGCGAATATCGGCAGTGATGCGCTGTCCCACCTTCTGCACCAGGTATCCCTGCACCCCCTGTAGACACAGGCGCACCGCCACGGTGGCAAGCAACATCCATGCCACAGCATTTAACCCTTCCTGTAAGGACAAGGCTTTTAGAAACTCAAACCGGGTGGGTTCCTGACGAAGGATGGAAATAGCTTGCCCCACCAAAATAGGCTGCACCGCTGAGGCGATCGCCAAGGGAAATAGCAAGCACAGGGCAAAAATCAGAATCCGAGAATTGCGGCGAGCATAGGGCAATAACGTCAGGAATAGCAGCCAGTCGCTACTTTCTTTACGACTAGACTCAGGCAAACTAGAAGAGGATACGGTCATGGAATTTACAAACGGAAAGGGGCAGATTTACTGACGCAGATCAAGCTTTAAAAGCAGGAGAAGAATCTTATTGATTGATAGGAATTTCAACCAATAAAATCCTCCAAAAAACCAGAAATCAACTCATTTATATGGCGTATATATGACGTGATTTAGAGATTTTGAGAAACGGAAAGCTTCAGATTCTAAAGAGTCTTTTTCAGTTTTTCTATCAATGGAATCTTCGTGGCTCAACTTTTCTCCCGACTTTGAATCAAGCTTTGCTGGGATGTTGTCTTTAGCAAACCGGATATTAGGCTTTAAATATACTAAATATCCCAGCATCATTTCCTAAGGATTTTTGCCCTTTGCCCCTTCCCCAACCCGTTAGAATTAACATAACGATCAATAGAGCAACGAAAGCTCAGTCAACGGTTTGCTTGGCTTTTACTTTTAGGATTTTCAGAATCCAGCGGGGGTTATGGATATGGCGTCAGCGCCGCACACGGTTGATGAATCTCAGAACGCGTCTGGTCAGGACGTCCGATCTGAAGACGTGCAGGTTGCGCAAATTGGCGTAGACACACGGGCGTTGCGATCGCGCACCTGGGATCGGCTGAAGTTTGAAATTGAGTACTCCCGCAAGAAAGGCACCACCGCCAATAGCTACCTGATTGAAGGGGAGCAGCTGGCGTTGATTGACCCCCCTGGTGAGCGGTTCACCAAGATTTTTATCGAGTCCCTGCAAGGGCGTCTGGGGGACCGTCCCATTGATTTCATTATTTTAGGGCACGTTAATCCCAACCGTGCCGCCACCTTGGATAAGCTGCTAACCCTGTACCCCGAGGCGTGCATTGTTTGTTCCAAGCCAGCGTCGGAAAGTTTGCGATCGCTATTAGCGGATCGATTTGCCCAAGGCACCACCGCTTTGCCCCCAGAACTAAAGGTGATTAAGGGCGACGAAATGACGGTGGATTTGGGGCAGGGACATTGCTTGGAATTTGTACGAGTGCCCACGCCCCGATGGCCCGATGGGCTGGCCACCTTTGACCGATCCAGCCAGATTTTATTTTCCGATAAGTTTTACGGTGCCCATGTTTGCGGCGACCAGGTGCTCGATGAAGGCTGGACCATCTACGCCGATGATCGTCGGTTCTTTTTCGATAGCCTCCACGCGCCCCAGCTCCGGCAGGTGAATAATGCCCTGGATAAAATGGAGGAATTTGTTCCGGAGCTAATTGCTCCAAACCACGGTCCCATGGTGCGCTATGGGCGAGTGGAGCTGATGAAGCAGTACCGAGAATGGGGAAGCAAAACGGCGAACCAGGGACCGATGGTGGCTTTGATTTATGCGTCGGCCTATGGCAATACCGCGGCGGTGGGTCAGGCGATCGCCAGCGGCATCACTAAAGGCGGCGCCACGGTGGAGCTGATTAATTGTGAGCACGCCTCCCCGTCAGATATTAAGGATGCGGTGGAGCAGTGCTCCGGCTTTATTATTGGGTCCCCCACGTTGGGCGGACACGCCCCAACGCAAATTCAAACGGCTTTGGGCATTGTGCTTGCCAACGCAGCGAAAACCAAGCCAGCGGGAGTCTTTGGATCCTTCGGCTGGAGCGGCGAGGCGATCGACTTGCTGGAGCAAAAGGTGCAAGATGGCGGCTACAAGTTTGCCATGAATACTATTCGCGTCAAGTTTGCGCCGGACGCCGGTACCTTGAAAAGCTGCGAAGAGGCGGGAACGGACTTTGCCCAGTATGTGCGCCGGGCGGAGAAGCGTCGCACTCGCCGTACCAAGCGACGGGGAGATGTGAGCGATCGCACGTCCCAAGCCATGGGACGGGTGGTAGGCGCCCTATGCATTGTGACCGCTAAGCGAGACGAGGTAGAAACGGCGATGTTGGCATCGTGGGTTTCCCAGGCTACCTTTAGCCCGCCAGGATTGACGGTGGCGGTGGCGAAAGAGCGGGCGGTGGAGGCACTGATGTCTGAGGGTGACTCCTTCGTAATCAACATCTTGCCGGAGGACAGCCCCCTATCGCGGAAATTTATGCGGGATTACGAGCCAGGGGAAGATCGGTTCAAAGATCTGGACACGGATATTGCGGACAATGGCTGCCGCATTATCAACGGCGCGTCAGCTTACATGGAGTGCAAGGTGTCCCAGCGTATGGAGTGTGGCGACCATTGGATTACCTATGCTGTGGCGGAACAAGGAGATGTGTTGAATTCCAACGCTTTAACCGCTCTCCACCACCGCAAGTCGGGCAATCACTATTAGGACTTCCGATGCCTAGACCGCTGACGGGGGCACTGGTCATTAGAGCGCGTCACTACAGGGCGCGTCATCAGTTAACCGCTAAAAGCCTTGCGCAGTGGAGAGTACATGCCCTTTCAAAATAAGAACTACTAGGGGCTGAAGCCTGCGCGGCTAATCGCTTTGAAACTTAAATGATGACAGCCCCTAGATCGAATGAAACAGCTTTGGACTAGATTGCGCACTGGCTTTCTGTTTCGACGATCGCGATTTTGGGCGCTGTTGATCAGCACAGTAATCGTCACCGTTTTAGCTGCACTGGCGATCGCCCTTAACCACCATCGCCAGCAGCCCGTAGATACAATTTTTGTGCTGGGGGGCAGCATCAAACGGGAGATGTACCTGGCGGAAACATTGCCCCGAAAGGAGAATATTCCCATCTTGATTTCTAACGGATCGCCGTCTCCCTGCGTGCGGGCGCTCTATGAGCGGGAGGAGCGATCGCCAGCGGGAGTTTATGTGGAGCACTGCGCCCGATCCACCTTCGACAATTTCTCCTACGGAATTCCCTTTTTTCGCCAGTGGCACAGCCGCCATATTCAGCTATTAACTTCCGGCAGCCATGTGGAGCGCGCCACGTGGCTAGGACGGTTAATGTTGGGCGCCCACGGCATTTGGGTTGATGTTTTAGAGGTGCCAGAAACGGGGGTACCGGGGAATGTGGAACGGTGGTGGAAAACGGGGTTGGATATGGGGCGATCACTCCTATGGCTCCCTTTCAGCTACATTTACGAACCTCGGTGCAAGCAAATAGATCTGCTGCCACAGGTTGACCTTGATTCGGTGTGTGCTCGACGGCGACTGACCTGTGAAAACCAGGGAAACTTGAAAAACTACTGCAAAATTCGCCGTTCTGATTTGGAAAGTCTACGCCCATAACCCGCCCTCAGCTCAGGAACGCAGCGTTATTGGTGGTCGACTTCCTCCAGCTAATCTCCCGTGTCGGTAATTCCCAAGCGATTTTGTAGCTGACTCACCGCTAGCTTCATCACCCGTTTAATATCGGGATCCGCTTCCTTCGCCAGCACCCCTTTCAGCACGGATACCGTGTCGCGATCGCCCACCTTCATCAACGCCAGCGCCATTCCCTTGCGCACATCCGAGTCACTATCCGCCAAATGCTCAATTAATTTCGGTCGCGCCGCCGTTGATTGCACTTCCCCCAGTGCCGACGCCGCTTCCAAGCGCACTTCCGTGTTGTTATCATCCAGGGCTGCGATCAGTGTGGCGATCGCCCGCTGGTCCTGTTTTTCCCGTGCAATGCCGGCGATCGCCCCCACCGCCGCCTGACGCACATCATCCATATCTGACACCGCCGCCTTAAACAGCTCATCCGCCGCATCGGAGCCAATAACGCCCAAGGCCCAGGCGGCATGCCCTTTGATGCTTTCCGGCTGGCTAGGGTCGGACAAAACCTCCAGCAGCACCGGCACAGAAGGCTTCCCCGTGTCCGCCAGCGCACCGATAGATGACCCCTTCACCACCGTATCTTCATCATGTAAAAACGCATTGACCAAGGTTGGAACAGCGCGAGGATCGCGAATTAAGGTTAATGTTTTGGCGCTGGCTCGGCGCACCACCGGATTTTCATGGTTTGCCAAAGCGTCGATTAACTGGGGCACCGCCGGTTTGCCGATTCCCTTCCCCAGGGTTTCCGCAAATTGCAGCCGCACCATGCCTCGCGTATCCCCCAAGCCTTCCACCATTTGACCAATCAAGTCGCGATCGCCCGTATCAAACCGCCCCTCCTGGAGCAAGTCGCAGACCCTCTGGAGCAGCGCATCCATTTCCTTTGGATCCGGCGGTGTTCCAGCAGGCTGGGTTATTCTGCCAAAGGTGGGAGCAGGGGTGGTCATGAATTCGTTGGGCGGTTGGGGTTACCCCATTTATGGTGCCAGGTCTTTTGAATCGGGCGACTCCCTGGCAATACTATGTAGTGTTTTCGGGCAGCGTAATGTTTTCGGGCAGCATTCTTTGCGCCACCACTTACCTCTCCGTTGCAGAGTCTTCCCAGCAGCGCAAAAGGATCGCCCTTGGGAATTCAGAGCCATACAGCCCCCTTAAGAGCAAATGCCACTACAGTTTTCTCTACATTGAGCTTCCTTTACATATTGAAATTTTCGCTGAACTGTTGACGGGTCATAGGCTGCATAACCTCAATGCCCTCGCCACCCAGCAACGTCAAAGGTTCCCCCGCCACAGAAATCCACACCGGCGCGTTGGGATTTAAGGTAGTCGCCGTAAAGATCAACTGCCCCAGTCGTCCCATCATGGACGCTGAACCACCCCCAGCCAAAAACCCTTCAGACACGTCCACGTAAACACCATCTTCCTTAACAGCCACAGACAGGACCTTAGTATCTAAAGGCACAGCGTTGCCCACATCCTGTACAGGCGGCTGGGAAAATAACTGAGCCAGCGCCGCCATCAAAATATCTTCCGACCGATCCGGCGCATAAACCTTGGTGCTTAAGGGGGTCAGCTCCAGCGATCGCCCAGTATCTTTCAGCCAATACACCATCAGGGACTGCTCCACCGCCTGGGGGGCCGCCGGAGGAGATGCTTCACCGGCAGGAGATTCCGCAGCCGTGGGCGACGGAGGGGCAACGGATGCGGAGGGGGTGGGCTCGGGGGTTACTACTGAATCCTGCTGTTGGCTAGTGACCCATGCAGTGGTGGCTCCCACGGCGATCGCAATAGATGCCGCAATGGACAATCCCACCGATACTCGACTGTTAGCACCAGATTTAGAGCTGGAATTGGAACTAGAAGGGCGGTCAGACATATCAACTCCTTTTTACTCGCGGCTTTTTGATACTCTTCTCTCTGAGTTTTTCAGGCAGAAAAAAATGCCCATGCCACCGGCTAATGTCGCCAGTGTTCTTGATTCTTAAAGCTACTATTAGAGCCGAATAACATCAGATTCAGCCTCAAGTGCCAGCACTTATCCCAAGAATCACCATGGCCTAAACCGAGCTTAACTTTTAAGCCATGCTCCTCTTAATGCTTTCCAAACCCAGGCTCAAGCCATCAGCAAACAACGAAACTACTTTCCATCTTAAGAAATTCAACCCTTTTCTCCCCTAAGCCAAGTCTCCATAAAAATGAGAGTACAGTGGGGAGAGAATAGGGACTGTTATCATTTAAATCTCATAAATCTCAAGGTCAGTAACTACAAGAGTTCCAGCCCCTAGTAGGCTTTGTTTTGAAAGGGTGTGGACTCCCCAATGTGTGAGGCTTCTGGCACCTAATACTGATGGCACGCCCTACAACGGATTTCCCCCCTAAAAGTGCCTGACGAAGAATCTTTACAGAAAAGGTTAAGTGGAAACTCTGCAAAACTGTTTCTAAGGACTTGCCTTTAAACTTATTTTTTCTGCGCCTATATTTTCCAGCGCCAGTAAAAAGCACTTTCGAAGACCCTGCCTCATCTCCTTGAATCCGCTTCCAGTCAACAACGTTTCCCATGGTTGCAAGCAAAGATACACTTGCTAATTTATATTTGCCGATTTACCCGTAACTATGGGATACACTGATTTTCATTGAGAGCAAAGATACATTTAATACAATAAAAACCACTTAAGCACTGACTTGCACCGTCAGTTTTAACTTAGTTCCTCCAGAAACTCTCAATCCCCTTTTTGCTCCCGATGCCATGTTGTTTAATTCCACCGACCTGCTAATTAACGCCTTCGTTGAACGTCTTCAGGATGGATACGAGCGCACCTATGGCAATTGGAAAAGTAGCTACAAAGATATTCTGGCCTGGGCTGGAGGGGTCGCTCTGGAAAATATTGCCAATGGTGATGCTCTTTACCACAACGTTGAGCACACCATTATGGTGGCTCTGGTGGGACAGGAGGTGATTCGAGGCAAGCATATTCGCGACGGCGGCGTTGCTCCGGACGACTGGCTGCATTTCATCATTTCCCTGCTGTTCCACGATATTGGCTACATCAAGGGAGTTTGTTTAAACGACGGCAACGGCTGGTACGCCACGGGTATTGATGACGAGCGGGTACGGCTGCCCCACGGGTCCACCGATGCCAGTTTGACCCAGTACCACGTGGACCGCAGTAAGCAATTTTTGGAAGAGCGGTTTGGGGGACACAAGTTAATCGATGTTGAAATCCTGAAGCGTAACGTGGAGCTAACGCGGTTTCCGGTGCCAGATGGAGAGGATCGACAGGATACGCGCAATTATCCCGGCTTGGTGAGAGCGTCGGATTTGCTGGGACAGCTTAGTGATCCGCGTTATTTGAACAAAATCTGCGCTTTGTTTTATGAGTTTGAAGAAACAGGGATGAACGAGGTGCTGGGGTATAAAAATCCTGGGGATTTGCGTAATAATTATGCTCAATTTTTCTGGAAGGGGGTGTATCCCTATGTGCAAGACGCGCTGGAGTACTTAGCACTGACCCAGGCGGGAAAGCAGGTAATCGCAAATTTATATTCCAACGTATTTATGGTGGAGCATGGACCGGGGCTAGAGTTTCCGGTGTCTGTGCCGCAGGCGCCCAGCGCATCGAAGCCTTCTATGCCAGAGCCACCAGAAGTAAATTCCCTTAAGGATGCGTTTCCTGATAAGCGCATGGCCGTTTAGTTGGCTGACGCTAGAAGCCCACTGGCAGCAATGTCCTGACTAATGTCCTGACTGTAGAGGCGGCGAGTTTTCAGAAAAAAAGCGCACCAGTTTATGAAAAGTCCGGTACGCTTTCAGTCTTTATTGAGTCTTGGTTTAGAAGTCTTCGTGTAGAAGTCTTGGTTAGATCTCGGTTGTTGTTTAACGCCCTGAGCCTCGGTAGGGCAGGGTTTGGTCGGAGTGTTGCGATCGCCCCGTTATGAAGTTGCCCACCACGGGACCTAGAACGGAGGGATGGAATAGAGACGCAGGATGATTAGCCATATGTTGAACGTGCCAAACACGTTTGTGAATTGTCGGAAATTGGTCGGTGAGGGTCAGCACTTCTTTGAGGTAGCGTTGCAGGGCACGCATCCACCAGTGGGGCTGTTCCCCCTGGGTTTTGGGCCAGCGCAAATCTTCACCGGTGGCCATTAGCCACGGCAGTCGCAGCACCGAGCCTAGGGTTTTGCGAAAGTGATCGCCCGCCCGAGTGAGATTGGGGCGATCGCCCTCGCAAGTTTTATCGAGCCATTGCCCCAGACGCTGGGCTGATAGGGCGGCGACGGTCATGCCCTGCCCGTAGAGGGGGTTAAAGGCACAGGCCCCATCCCCCAGAGCTACGAGCCGACTGGGAAAACGGTCCATTTTTTCGTAATGGCGCCAGCGGTTGGCAGTGCCCCGATATACCTTCACCGGCGACACGGGTACCGCATGGCGAATCGCCTGATAAATTGCGCGATTCCGCAGGCTGCGAGCAAACTTGAGAAAGTCTTGGTCGTGGGCGGTGGGATAGTCACCACCGGTGCCTGACAGGGTTACCACCCAGCGGTTCCCCTCCACCGGATACAGCACTCCAGCGCGGGTTTGATAGGGAGGCTTTGCCCAAATCAGAAGGGATTTCCAATTCCAGCGATCGCTATCGGATCCCTGGGGGTGGTGATATTCGGAGGGAATTTCAAACCACTGACTGGCATATCCCAACTTGGCGTCAATAACAGTTTCCTGCGGCGACTTGTAGCCCCACTCGCCAAGCCATTGGGGTAAGGGCGATCGCCGTCCCGTGGCATCCACCACCAGTTCACCGGAGATGGAATAGCGCTGGGAGCCGCGCTTGACGGTGACGCCGGTAACCTGATCGCGATCGCCCGACTCTCCCTTAAGCACTAGCCCCGAGACAGACACCCCGGTGACAAACTCAATGTTTTTCCAGGTGCGCAGGCGTTTGCGAATTAGGTTTTCCAGCAGCGATCGGCTACAGGTGCGGGTGGTGAGCCCCGACTCAAAGCGGGGGTTCCAGCCGCCAAAGCCCATCATTTGACAGTCGGCGGTCCAGTCCACCTCGGGAGAGCCCGCCGCCGCCAATTCCTCGGTCAAGCCAGGGAAAAGACCTTCGAGGATCTCCAGCCCCTTGGCCAGCAACACGTGCACATGGTCCGTTTGGGGAACTCCAGGGCGCGTCGCGTCAGGGTACAGGCGATCGCGCTCAATAATCACAACGTTGCTAAAACGCTCTGCCAGTTCTCGCGCCGTCAATAGCCCGGCAATGCTGGCACCCAAAACGACCGCCTGCCCGGGAATGGGCTTGCGATTAGTGATGGCAGCAGCGGAGCGATCGCGCCGACGGGGAATTGACGTCAGGTTATCGGGAACCGACTGGAAAGGGAGTGATTGAGAAAGAACCATAGAGAAGACCCTTAAGACCGATGAAAGACTTACCTCCTCCTTTCAACGGCCCTATTGGTTTTCCGGAGCCTCAAACACTTCCCGAATCGTCCACCGCTTGCCTGTATTTACAGGCAAAGCTTATGCAAAATCGCTATAAATCACCAGCGCAAAACATCTGGGACTGACACAAAATTCCCATCATTGTCACCCCAAGATCTTTCTCCCCAAAAGACAGGCACTTTAGGGCCTGTTGTCCTATCGTCACAGGTTTCGTCCACCTCTCTTCGAGGTGGAAAAGCTTGGGAATAAGGGCGTTTCAATCCCTTCGCGTCGGTGCCCTTAGTTTCTGGGCAACGCGTTGGCAGGCAACCTGCTGCTTTGGCTTAGTTTTGGGGAACCTTGGTGATTTTCTGATGATTTACAGCAAGCCACGATAGCGAATAAAGAGCAAGATTGCGGCCCAAGATCCAAGGGCAACTTTCACCGCCACCAGGGCATTCAAAATAGGAATCGAGCCGCCACTGATTAGCCCGCCAAATTCTCCCAGCGGTAACTCCCAACCGCCCAGGGTCAAGACCGCCAGCACAATAAACACGAGCACCGACAGTTTTTCCAGCTTCGAGACCTGCCAGCGCTTGTAAATCCCCTCCATTTTTTCCGCAGGCGAAGTGATAGCCACCAAACCGATCGCCGTACCGCCAGCCACTCCCGCCGCAAAGCCACCGCCGGGGCTCAGGTGCCCACGCAACATTAGCTCCACGCAAATTAAAGCGGCGATCGTTGCTCCCAATCGTGCCAGCACAATGGACGGCTGGTCGGTAAATTGGCGAATGGTGGGGGAGGGTTTTTCGTCCGACAGCAGATACCGCACCCCCATAATGGACAACGTAAATACCACCACTTCAAAAATGGTGTCATACAGGCGATTGCGAAAAATAATGCCAGAAACGGCGTTAGGAATGCCCGTCTCGCCCACGATCGCTACCATCACCTCGGGGCTGGACATCTCCGACACAGGGTTGGGCAGCAACATCATTTTGATGTACAGGGCAATGCCGGCAATAACGTAGATCCATTTCATAGCTTGTTGGCAGTAGGATTTCGGAGCTTTTAAAGGGTGGGCAGGGTTAGCTAGTCGCTAAAGAATAAAAAACCTACCGGCTGGAGGCATCAGACACCAAGGGTTTTTCCGCAGGAGGAGGCTTGATAGTGGTTGTGCTCAAGGTGGAGATCGCCGGGTTCAGTTCCGTTTGCATTAGCTCATACAGGCGCTCCACCCGCACGGTAACCGAGTAGGGGTGGGCGGACGAATCACCATTAACCAACGCAACGCCGTGTACTTCCTTCGTTTCCATGGCATGGTCCAGGGCTTGACGATCCGGCACAGGGTGTAGCTCTAGACGCAGGGAGTGGCGATCGCAAAACACTCGCAAATCCTCCAGCAGGGGCTTTAGCTCCTGGGGATCCTCGAAGGAGTGAATCAGATTAAAGATTTCCTCCAGGGACTTACTGACCGGGTGCACCAAATCTTCTGGATTGCTGTTTTGTTGGGCATCCTGTTGACCGTTGGACGCACCATTGTCTAACTCAATTTCCGGCAAATTCACCGGTGCAATAATCCCTAGCTTCAGCACTAAGGACGATCGCACCGCCACCGCATAGAGGGTAATGGCTAACATCGTTCCCACCAGGGCTTCTGTTAGGGCCACATCGGCAGCCCCCAACAGGGCATACACCAAAGCAGCGATCGCCCCCAGAATCCCCCGCACCACCAGGGCATGGTAGGGATTCTTTTGCAGAATCGTCATCACGGCGGCAATGGGCAAAAGCGCAGTAATCGCTGCCAAATCCCAGTCGGTCATCACGTTAGTCATTGGGCTCCTCCGTGGAACAATACGCCAGCACATAACCCAAAATCGTGTTCCAAATTGCCAAGGCAATCAAAGCCATAATCAGCAGCGGCCACTCGCTGGGAATTTTCAGCAGCAGTCCCACCACAATCGCCACGGATCCCAAGGTATCCGCCACCGACAGGGTGTGCAGCTTATACAGCACTGACCGGGGTCCCACCAGCGGCCAAGTCCCCCACAGCCAAAACACCAGCCCAACGACAATGCAGCCATAGCTCACGATATTTATTAGCTGGTCTATCATTATTCGTTCACCCGCTTTAACACTTGAGCCAGCAACATTAGGGACGCATTGCCCACACTTAGAACCAACACCCCCACTACCCCAATCATCCAGTCATCCCGCAGCACGGAAATCACCAGAATCATAATGGACGTTTTGGTGGATACGCTGGCAAAGGCAAGCATTTTTTGCCAGATGTCTTCGTCCTGAAATGACTCATAGATGGGAATCAAGAGGATCAGGAGCATCGGTCCTAAAATCCAGTTCATTGGGGCTTCCTCCGACGAATCCAGTGCACCTCATACCAACCCCGTTTGTGGTAACGCGTCACGATGGTTTTCGGCGTAAAGGTAATCACGAAAATATCCAGAAACACCAGCCCAGGGGTACGGCGAGGGGGCACGTCTTTGCGGGTCAGGTCCTCGTAACGGTGGGGACGCACCATAATTTCCACGGCTTCGATATATGCCTGGGGAATGGCAACTACACTTTGCCAAAGGGCTTCGCCCCAGTCCCTTAGGCTGGCGGTGTAGCTCAAGGTGGCGCTACGGGGGATCAGCAGGCACACCACGATACCGATACCGATATTGATGGGGCTTGGGTCCGCCGTTAGCAGGAACCACACCGTGAGCCGTAGACATAGGTCGAGGAAAAACGTCATGGCATTAACTCCTCCGGTGGCATTAGGTACAACACGAGGAAAGATAAGGCGACTGCGCTTAAGCTCATCACGCCAATAAGATGCTCTAGCCGCTCTCCCCCTTGCGGTAGCTTAATAGATATCCGTTTAATCACCACCCAATAAATCAGCCACCCTGCGGCGATGGTCACCACTGCTTTCAAAATGTTGTCCAAGGCGTAGGCTTTGGGGTAGAACGCGTTGCTAACAAACAGCCCTCCCAGCAACAGCACCATGGGCAGCAGCAGCATCTTGAACTTTTCCGGGGCTTTAACGGCGGCGGATTTTGGCAAGAAAATAAATTTGGCGAAGGAAATGGCGGTGCCCACGGCGGCCACGTTCATGGCAATTACCTGCCAGGGTAAAAGTTCTTTGGTGGTTAGGGTTTTGGCGCCGAAGCCCGCTAGCAGCGGTAAACCGGAGATAGAAAAGGCGGCGATCGCCCCCAGACACCACAGGGATAGGGCAATGGGCTGTTTGTTTAATTCTTTGAAATTTTTACTGGGCAACGACCCAGCCACTAAAAATAGAGACGCTTTCACCAAGCCGTGGGTGAGGGCATAGAAGCCCGCCACTGGAGGGGCAGCCAGCACAAACCCTAGCTGAGACACCGTATGGAACGCCAACATGCGCTTGCTGTCCTTTTCAAACACCGCATAGCCCACCCCCATCAGCGCCGTACCCACCCCTGCCAAACGCACAATAGGATCCACAGAAGGCACCAGCAATGCACAGCGCACCAGGGCTAGCACCGCCGTTTTCACCACCACCCCCGACAACATGGCAGAGACGGGGCTTTCCGATTGGGAATGGGTTTGGGGCAGCCACAGACCAGATACAAAAATCCCCCCCTTCGATAGCAACCCCAAAAAGATCAACGCCGTTGCTTCCGGGGGCGACTCCCCCAGCCCCACATACTGGAACGAGTGGGTGGCTTTAAACACCAGCGCTGTGCCCACCAGGTAAAACAGCATGGCTGTGTTGCTGATAAACAAGTACCGCAGCCCCATCCAAATGGACCGGGGCGATCGCGAATAGCTCACCAGCAAAAACGATGCAATGCTCAGCACCTCCAGAGCCACGTACAGGCTAATAAAGTCAGCGCACAGAAACGCAGCATTGACACTGCCGTGTAGCAAAATTAGCTGGGCATAGAAAAACGAGGTCTTATCGCTAGGCCAGCAGTACAACAGGACTGCGAGGGTGACCAGGGCGCTGGTCAGGATAAAAAAGCCACCGAGGGCATCCACCGTTAAGGTGACGCCGAAGCTGTCCAGTAGCTGGAAAGTTTGGGGCGATTCCTGGAGGAAAACCAGGATGCTAAAGGTAACGGAGGCAAGGGTTACCGCCAGCGCCAAATAGCGATCCAGGTGCGGCAGCAAATAAATGCTAAACCCCACAAAAAATGGAAAAGCCACCCAGGTGATCGCCCAAATTGGCGCTATCTCGATCATGGGCAGTGGCTCCGCTTCATAGGGTTCGCGTTGACGGGAATGCTAATAGAGTGCGTTTCCAAGGTTGGATTATCCCACGCCAGCGTCTTCAGCCCCACCACGGGCAAAGGTCCAAAAGGTTTCGCCCGGCAATGAGCTGGGTTATTTCGCTGGGGCGATCGCAGCTTCAGCGCCTCGCCAGCCCTGCCGAAATCACCCGTGATCTGAATGCCCCCGCCGTTTATTTCGCCGTTTACCTCGCTGTCTATCTTGCCCTTTGTAAAGTGCCTCATCATCATTCATCCACCCGCTTCAGCACCTGAGCCAACAGCATCAACGACGCATTGCCCACACTTAGAACCAACACCCCCACTACCCCAATCATCCAGTCATCCCGCAGCACGGAAATCACCAGAATCATAATGGACGTTTTGGTGGATACGCTGGCAAAGGCAAGCATTTTTTGCCAGATGTCTTCGTCCTGAAATGACTCATAGATGGGAATCAAGAGGATCAGGAGCATCGGTCCTAAAATCCAGTTCATTGGGGCTTCCTCCGACGAATCCAGTGCACCTCATACCAACCCCGTTTGTGGTAACGCGTCACGATGGTTTTCGGCGTAAAGGTAATCACGAAAATATCCAGAAACACCAGCCCAGGGGTACGGCGAGGGGGCACGTCTTTGCGGGTCAGGTCCTCGTAACGGTGGGGACGCACCATAATTTCCACGGCTTCGATATATGCCTGGGGAATGGCAACTACACTTTGCCAGATGGCTTCCACCCAGTCCCGCAGGGTTGCCGTTCGACTGAGGGTCAAGCTGCGGGGAATCAAGAGGCACACTACGAGGCCAATAACGATATTGAGGGGACTCAGATCCGCCGTCAGCAAAAACCACACCGTTAGGCGCAGAACAAAATCAAGAATGATCGTCATGGCGTAACTCCCCCTAGCGGCATCAGGTACAACACCAGCAGGAAAATGGCGATCGCGCTAAGGCTCATGGTGCCGGTCAAATGCTCCAGGCGCTCCACCCCCCAGGGCAATTTCAAAGTCACCCGCCGGATAATAATCCAGTACAGCAGCCATCCGCCGCCGACAATGCCCACCGCCTTAACCAGGGTGTCCAGTGAGGAATAGGCGGAGGGGTTAACACCGTTAGCCACCATTAGCCCCCCTAGCAACACCACCATGGACGGCAATAAATTTTTCACTTTACCGGGGGCGGTAACGGCGGCGGAATGGGGCAGGAAGATCAGCTTGGCGCAAAGGGCGGCAGTGCCCACTGCGGCGACGTTTAACGCCACCCCTTGCCACAGGGGCAGGGATTTGGACACTAGGGCTTTGGTTACAAAACCGCCAATTAGGGGCATTCCAGAAACGGATAGGGCAGCGATCGTCCCAAACGCCCACAGGGAAAGGGCAATAGGCTTCTCCTGGAGCACCTTAAAATCTCGGCTCGGCAAAGCTCCCGCCACCAAAAACAACGCCCCTTTTGCCAGTCCATGGGTTAACGCATAGGCCCCTGCCGTAGCGGGCACCGCCAACACAAATCCCAGCTGGGACACGGTGCTTAACGCCAACATTCGCTTGGTGTCCCGTTCTACCATGCCAGCGGCGACCCCCAGCAACGCCGTTGCCACCCCTGCCAAACGCAATACCGGGTCCAGGGCAGGCGCCAATAGGGCGCAGCGCACCATCGCCAGTACGGCCGTTTTCACCACCACGCCAGACAACATTGCCGACACGGGGCTTTCCGCCTGGGAGTGGGTTTGGGGTAGCCATAGTCCAGATACAAAAATGCCGCCCTTGGCTAGTAATCCCAGAAAGATCAACGCCGTTGCTTCCGGGGGCGACTCGATCAACCCCTGAAACTGGAACGAGTGGGTGGCTTTAAACACCAGCGCTGTACCCACTAGGTAAAACAGCATCGCCGTATTGCTAATAAACAAATATCGCAGTCCCACCCAAATAGACCGGGGCGATCGCGAATAGGTCACCAGCAAAAACGACGCAATACTCAACACCTCCAGAGCCACGTACAGGCTAATAAAATCAGCACACAAAAACGCTGCATTAACGCTGCCGTGGAGCAAAATTAGCTGGGTGTAGAAAAACGACACCTTGTCGCTGCGCCAGCAATACAGCAGCACAGCGAGGGTTACTAGGGCATTGGTAAGTATAAAAAAGCCGCCGAGGGTATCAACGGTTAAGGTGACGCCGAAGCTGTCTAGCAGTTGGAAGGTTTGGGGGGAGTCCAGCCAAAAAATCAACCCTGCGAAAATAAGGGAGCTAAAGGTAACCACCAAAGTCAACGCCCGAGAGAGCTGCGGCAGTAGATAAATGCTGAACCCGACAAAGAACGGAAAGGCTGCCCAGAAGATCGCCCCAATTGGCAATAGTTCAATCATGGGCGATAGCTCCGCTCAATGGCATCGGTTTCCAAAGTGGGATTGTCCCGCGCCAGCTTCATCACCCCCACTAACATCAGCGCCTGCAGGGAAAAGCCGATAACGATCGCCGTTAAAATCACCGCCTGGGGAACCGGGTCCGCGTAGGAACCGTTTTCCAATATTGCGTCAGGGCTGTCCGCGATGGGGGCAAATAAGCCAATTCGCCCAGCCACAAGCACGTAGTAAGCAATCACGCCGGTGCTCATTACGTCCATCGCAATAATCTTCATTACCAGGCTTTTTTTGATGATGAGCCCAAAAAAGCCACAGATAACCGTCGCAAAGACCAGGGCTTCTAATACCGGCATGATCATAGACACGGGGGGAGAAACGTCAATACAGATTTAGCCAAGCTACGGGGGAATGGCGATCGCGACCGTTACAAAGGCAGCAGCGACAAATCCAAATTTATTGAAACCTAGGATATCGATAAAACGATGCCAACGCTGACTGAACATCAACGGAAAAGCTTATTAGCAGCATTAGCCCGGTTGAGCCGTGCCACAGAAGCACCATCCAATTTATGTTTTCAAAGCGTCATTAAACCGAAGTCAAAGTGCCATCACCATAGGATCTTTCACTCCCGAGAGCTATCATTAACCCAGTGCAAAATCACGATAAAACTTCGCATTAGATCTGCAATTTTTTATTCAAAAAAAGTTGCCGAATTCTTAAGTTTTAAACCCTGCTGACAGGAAACACAAAGCGCTTGAGACGTTAATAATCCCCCAAAACAGCCTTGTCTAAAGGGACTTTAACCAAGAAGTTTTCATAACTTCACCCAAAAAACTGTCCTCCAGTTTCGGGTACCTTGTGTCCGTTGGAGACTTTGCATTCCCCGTTTACGCCCCACGAAAAATGGATCAAAGCTTACCCAGCACCCTTGAAAATTGTCATGCGGAACTCATCGCCCTGCGGCAAATCCATCAGCAGGAGTTGGAGCGCAGGCAGGAGGTGGAGGATGAGCTGCGGCGATCGCAACAATTGCTGCAGCTTATTATGGACACTTTGCCAGAGGCCATTTTTTGGAAAGATCGTGACGGTCGATATCTAGGCTGCAATAGGAATTTTGCTGATGATGCCGGACTTAAAAACCCTGCAGATATTCTTGGGCAAGACGACTACGATATGCCCTGGACAAAGGAAGAGGCTGATTTTTATCGCAGTTGCGATCGCCGGGTTATGGATTCAAATCAACCGGAATTCGGCATTGTTGAGCCCCAGCTTAATGGGGATGGGGAAAAAATCTGGCTAGAGACCAATAAGGCTCCCCTCCATAACGGGGAAGGTCACGTCATCGGTATCTTGGGAACCTACCAAGACATCACCCAGCGGCGAGAAGCAGAAATCAAGCTTCAGGAGCTAAACCAAAAGCTGCAGCGACAGGCTGGAGAGCTCAACTCAGCGATGGAGGAATTGCAGCGATCGCAGTTGCAGATGATTCAAAACGAAAAAATGTCCGCCCTAGGCAACTTGGTGGCAGGGGTTGCCCACGAAATCAATAATCCCGTTACTTTTTTGTCCGGCAATTTACATCCAGCCCAAGAGTACGTTCGCGATCTATTTAAAGTCCTCGACCTGTACCAAGGCGCCCTTCCCGAGCTGCCCCCTGCAATTGAGGAAGAAATGGAGGATTTGGAGCTGGACTTTATTCGGGAAGACCTGCCCAAAATGTTGACGTCAATGGGCGAAGGCATTCGACGGGTTCGTGATATCAGCGTTAGCCTGCGTACTTTTTCCCGCGCAGACACGGCTTCGTCAACCCTGTTTAATGTGCATGAAGGATTGGACAGCACACTGCTAATTCTGAAGCATCGCATCAAGGTGAACGATCAGCGCCCTCCGATTCAAATTGAGAAGCAGTACGGCGAGCTGCCGGAGATTAACGGTTTTCTGGGCAAGCTTAATCAGGTGTTTATGAATTTGCTATCCAATGCGATCGACGCTTTGGATGAAGTAAGCCAAAAGCGTAGCTTCCAAGATTGTTTGGAAAATCCCAACCGCATCACCATTACAACAGCGTTGGATCAGGGAGCAGAGGAGGTCCGTATTGTTATCGCTGATAATGGACCCGGCATTTCAGAGGGGGCGCGGGAGAAGATATTTGAGCAGTACTTTACAACCAAGGATGTGGGTAAGGGCACTGGGCTGGGTTTAGCGATTAGCCAGCAAATTGTTACCCAAGACCATAAAGGCACACTGGATTTCAAGTCTCAGCTCAACGAGGGTTCAGAATTCATCATCACCCTACCGGTGAAGGGTGCTAACCCCATGCCCCCTAAAGTCGCTAGCTAGAAACGCCCCAATAGCTTTAATCCCTAAGCTAGTTTCTCTAGCAAGGTAATGACCCGCGATCGCACCTCTTCGCGCACCCGAGGAAAAATCACGGGCTGTTCCGCCGGGTCGTCCAATTGCCAATCTTCAAAAATCTCCCGCAGCACCCAAGGCTCTGGCAGGTTCACCCCGCAGCCACAGAGGGAAATCACCGCATCAAAATCCTCTGGCTGAAATTCGCCCAACGCGTTAGATGTTTGACTGCGAATATCGATGCCCACTGCGTCCATTGCTTCAATGGCGTGGGGATTCACCTGACTGGCTTCCAATCCGGAGCTGGTAACCGATACTTTGCCCTCGCCCAGGGATTTGGCAAAACCTTCCGCCATTTGCGATCGCGACGAATTTTTCTTGCACACAAACATAATGCGCTTCATGGGAGCACTCCTGTTTCGTTCCTATCCACGGTGCTGAGTCTACAAGACGCGAAATCTGCAAGATTCTGAATCTATAAATAACAGGGACCCATCAGTGTGCGCCCCCATTACTTCCAGAATTTTGATTCCAGAATCTTGATTCCAAAATTCTATGACTTGACCTTGAGGCAGCGAGGGTCAGGCAAGGTAGCTTTTTCCGGATCTCGGGGAAACCAATACGCCGTGCGCTTACAAAATTCCACTAGCATCAACATCACCGGCACCTCAATGAGCACCCCCACCACCGTTGCCAACGCCGCACCGGAGTTTAGCCCAAACAGCATCACCGCCGTAGCGATCGCCACCTCAAAATGGTTACTAGCCCCAATCAACGCCGCCGGAGCTGCATCTTCATAGGTCAACCCAATTTTCTGCGCCGCCACATAGGTCAACCCAAAAATGACGTTGGTTTGAATAAATAGCGGAATAGCAATCATGGCAATATGCAGGGGCTGCTCCACAATAAGGTCGCCCTTAAAGGTGAACAGCAGCACAATGGTGGTCAACAACGCCAGCACCGCAACGGGGTTGAGAAACTTCAGAAACACATCGTCGAACCACGCCCGTCCTTTGTTCTTCAGGATCCAGCGACGGGACAGAATACCCACCACTAGCGGCAAGCCCACGTAAATAGAGACAGACAGGGCGATGGCGCCCATGGACAGCAGCCAGCGACCCAACGGTGCATACAAAAACAGCATGGCTAGGGAGTTCACTGCCACCATCACCAAGGTGTGCCCCTGGTTGCTGTAGGACAAATAGCCCCACATCAGCACCATAGCGGTACAGGGAGCAATGCCCAGCAGGATGGCACCGGCTATGTAGGAGTCGGCGATCGCCACCTCGCTGCCGTTTAAAATTTCGGTTCCCGCCAAAAACGGTCGCAGCCACTGCCCCAAAAATACCTGGGCAAATAGCACCATCGTGAAGGGCTTAATCACCCAGTTCACGATTAAGGTCAAAATCACCGGCTTGGGCGATCGCGCTGCTTTCCCCGCCTGGGCAAAATCAATTTTCACCATGATGGGATACATCATGAAGAACAGGCAGATGGCGACGGGAATCGACACTTGGTAAACGCTAATGGCGTCCAGGGCGATCGCCAGCCCAGGAAACACACGCCCCAAACCAATCCCCGCCCCAATGGCGCACGCCACCCAAAAGGTCAGATAGCGCTCAAAAATATTGAGCTCTCCTCCCGCCTGCACCGCCGTCCTTGGCTTGAGGTCAAAGGAAGTTTCGTGAACATTTCCTGGCGCACCACTGTGGGACGCGCCATCCTTCGACGCATCAGTCTCCATCTCCGTAGCCATAAAGACACCCCTTCTATGTCTCAAATGTCCGCAAATTTTGCGTAAGTCTTGCTAGCTTTCCTGCTGACCCACAACGCCCGTAATATCCCGCAGCGCCGAGCACTCCCCATCTGGGCTGGGCTGACTGAGAAAGGACTGACACTCTTGCACCAGCGGCGCCAGTTCGTTACGCAACGCCTGGAGCCGATGAATTTTTTGGTCCAGCTCCTGCACCTTGTGCTGCAGCCGGTCCCGAATCGCCTGACAGGTCAGGGATTCACCGTCATAAAGCGCCAGAATTTCCTTGATCTCATCAAGACTCAATCCCAGTGCTTTAACGCGCAAAATAAAACTAAGGCGCGCCACATCGCGATCGCCAAATAATCGGTATCCCGACGGCGATCGTTGGGGAGGGGGAATCAGCCCAATGCGCTCATAAAAATAAAGCGTTTGGGTACTGAGACCAAATTTTTGGGCAACCTCACCGGTTCGCAGCAAGTTCACAGAACAAGACCCTTAACTGCAAGAATGCTACACCCTATACCTCGGTATAAGGTCAAGGGACGAAGCAGGCAATGTAATAACTCCAAATTGACCTTTAAAAAGCCAAAAGCCTGGAGCCTATTTCACTCGGTACTTCCGGCGCAGACGGTTCAACTCTGCCTTAAGATTCTCCGTAGTTTCGTAAACGTAATCTTCAAATTCTTTAGGCCACCGCACCTGTTCCAACTGGGCAATTTCATCAGGAATATAAGGCGAATCAGGTCGAGTACAGTACATTCCCCAAACGGTGACCGACGTCATATATTCAATAAATTCCGGAGGGAATTGCGCCCCCTCAATGAGGTGAGCCTTCGTTTTTAGTAAGTGAACCATTTCGTCATTTTGCTGCCGGAAAAGGTCAATAACGTCCTGGTTAACCTCCGATAACTTACCGTCTATCCACAGTGGATAAAGCTGGGAATTCAGCTTAAGCGTTGCGTACAAGGGACCATATAGCTCGCCCAACTGCTGCTGACGAAAGATCAAATCAGCTTCAGCAAGCAACTGTTCCCTGTGGATCGCTTTTTTCAGCGCAGTTTCAATCACCTTCTCCGACGAGAACTTGAAAATGCCCGAAATTCCCAATCCCCCCGCCACGATAATGCCAGCGACCTGAACCCAATCCATTACAGTTGCCCACCGAAGTTGCCCACTGAAGTTGTCCAAAAGATCGTGCCCCAACGAGCATAGCTTTTACATCGGGAAAACAATCGCCAAAGTTTCAGTGGTCAGCAATCTCACCACTCAATTTTCAATAGTTTTTCGACCTGGATGGCTCCCTAGCCTTCTTCTACCGGCGTCAGGAAGTACCGAGTAAATAGCCGCTCAAGCTTGCCCATCAGTAAAAACGGTTTGGCCGGTTCCCGGTAGAGATGCGGAGGAATTTTATGCTTGATCTCTTCGTGAAACTGAGGAAGCTCACTCCAATGTTTACCGCATCGGAGATGGTGAGCCGTATGGTAACCCAAGTTGCAGGAAACTAAGTTGTACCAACGATCCGTAATGTTATACGTGGCCAAGTAAGGATCCTGCTCGTCTAAACCGGCGTGGTGATCATAGGTGACGTAAACCGTCATCACCTCTAGAAAAACCATAGGTCCAGCAAAGAGGATTAACGTACCCACCCAATTAATCCAGAACATAATGCCTAAAACCACCGCCGTCAGTCCGATATTTTCTATCAGCTTCTTCAGCAAGCGAGGGTGTTTTTTGCCCACTTGAATCGCTTTTGGATAGGCAAGAATCGACACTTTCAACGTATATTCCAGCGGTCCCATGGTTCGACCATTATCGGCTTTCCATGCGGACTCATCCTTAGTTTGATCGAGATAATTTCGATGGTGTCCAAGGGTGTGGTGTAGTACCCAACATTCCCCCACTACACCAGTTTGGAGCCCCATAATCAGCTCAAGGCTGCGATTTGCCCAGCTGTAGTTGAAGAACTTGCAATGTTGATGGTGATGGTTCCAAGCACAAATCCAACCTTTGACGTTTAGCAGTGCCAATGACCAAAGGATTGTTACCCAAAGCGAGTCGCTAAAAAAGAGAACCGCTAGGTCAGATAGGAACACCAGACCAATAAAAGCGGTGGGGTAATAATCAATTTTTCGTTTGGCAAGCATGTTGGATTCCATACACTGCCCCCCAGCCTACCGTGGATGGGCATTATCATTAGTAAAAGTTATGGAATATCGGAGATCGCCAGGCGATCGCCATTGGCCTGGACCAGGGCGGTTACAACCAAAGCACTTGGATAGTTGCCGGATAGATAAAACACGCCTTCACAAGCAAACCCCTAATCCACGGGAAAAGGGGTTTATGAAAAACTTCAGGAATCGTTGGTCCCGCAACGTTTAATATTCAGGCACAGAAGAATCTACCTCCTGGCTCCAGGCGCGGATGCCGCCCTTCACATTGATGCCTTCGATACCGGACTCTTTCAAAATACCGATCGCCTTAGCGGACCGCCCACCCATCTTGCAGTGGACCACCAGCTTTTTGCCGCCGTTGACCAGTGCCTTCACCTGATCGACGCCATCGCCGTTTTCAATGTCGGGCAAGGGCACCAAGACGGAACCAGGAATCGTGGCAATGTCCACTTCCACCGGATTACGCACATCCAGCAGCACAAACTCATCGCCGCTGTCCTGCAACGCTTTAAGTTCGGTAACGGTCATCTCAGGAATATCGGGCTTCTCCTCCGATGCCTGGGGAATACCGCAGAACTGTTCGTAATCGATCAGCTTTTCGATAACCGGGCGCTCAGGGTTCGGGCGTAGCTTTAGCTCCCGGAATTTCATATCCAAGGAGTTGTACAGCAACAGGCGACCGCTTAGGGTCTCGCCCTTGCCCAAGATGATTTTGATGGTTTCCGTGGCTTGGATCACGCCGATAATTCCCGGCAGAATGCCTAGAACACCACCTTCAGCGCAGGAAGGAACTAGCCCCGGCGGAGGCGGCTCAGGATATAGGTCGCGGTAGTTAGGACCGCCTTCGTAGTTAAAGACCGTGGCCTGCCCTTCAAATCGGTAAATCGATCCGTACACGTTGGGCTTATTGGCTAGGACGCAAGCGTCGTTAACCAAATAGCGGGTGGGGAAGTTATCGGTGCCGTCCACCACGATGTCGTAGGGCTCGATGATTTTCATGGCGTTTTCCGAGCTGAGGCGGGTCTCGTAAAGGTCTACCTGACAGAACGGATTGATTTCGTGGATGCGGTTTTTCGCCGATTCAATTTTTGGCTTGTCCACCCAGGAAGTGCCGTGGATGACCTGTCGCTGCAGGTTGGAAAAATCCACCACGTCAAAGTCCACAATGCCGATGCGACCAATGCCGGCGGCGGCAAGGTATAGCAACAGCGGCGATCCTAGTCCGCCCGTACCAATACAGAGGACGCTCGCAGCTTTTAGGCGACGCTGCCCCTCAAGTCCCACCTCTGGCAAAATCAGGTGGCGGGAATAGCGTTCGTATTCTTGTTTGTTGAGCTGAGTTTGCTCGATGTCGATATTCAACATAGTTGACCGTTGGTCGCGCATTACCAATCTCGGGTCTTCGCCAAATCCGCTGGGGTAATCCCATCTGCTCCATGGTTTTCCACTCATTTCATGGGGCAAGAGGGCGATCGCATCGCAAAGGATACGGATTTGGGACGCCCTAGGTTTGTGCGCAATTATTCTGGGGAGGTTGCCACGGAAAATGAGGGCACAGGCTGGATTATTTCGCGCTGGAACTGACCAGAATCATCTAGACGCCAACTGCGTAAATCCACTGCTTTTCCATGGTGAACCGCCACAATAGGGTACGAATAATGCGCCCAAGCATAGGTGCGATCAAAGTCGGACGGAATCGCAGGATAGTTAGGGTGCGAGTGGTAAATGCCAATAATATCAAAACCGCGATCGCGCCCGAGCTTTTGCAGTCGAAATAAATCACGGGGGTCAATGGTGAAGCGTCGCTCCGCCGTTTCTTGCGCCCCCGGCACTACGTCAAAATCCTGATTACTGTGGGCTTTCCAAGCATTTTCCACGGGATGCACTTCTTCCACCGTAGCGATCGCCACCCCATCCCCATTAAATTGCAACCGCCCCAGCAACACCCCACAGCACTCATGTGGGTAGGCAGCCTCACCGGCACGGAAAATTTTGGACTGGTGCTCAGGGCACAGATACAGGGGCACAGAGGTTGGGAAGAAGGTTGGGAAAGAGGGTGAAATAGAAAGTGGTCGCGAGAGCAAAGGTATCGTTTGGTGATCAACTGCCACAGATCGTGAAGTTTGCAGTGGCAGCTACAGCCATCTTATTGGCGATCGCGCTAAGGTGTGATTATGGCAAGGTTTCGGGTCAGCCCTGCGAAGCGAATGATTCAGAATTCGGATTTCCAGTAGTTCTTTTTACTGGATTTACGCCCTTTTGTTTCTTTAGCAAGAAGCCAAACTGAGTCAGTGCCTACGATACTGGCCTTGTTTACGAACTGCTTAAATTGGAGGTCACAACTAAGTGTCTGAACCTACTAACATCCAAGACCGGATTGACGAAGAGGTTGCAAACGCCCGCGAAGTTTGCAGCACTGACAATCCTAACGAGTGCGCCGCCGCGTGGGACGTTGTTGAGGAGCTTCAGGCTGAGGCATCCCACCAAAAGGAAGCAACAACCAAGAAGAATTCCCTCGAAAAGTATTGCGACGAAAACCCCGAAGCTGCTGAGTGCCGCATCTACGACGACTAGAGCGTGTCATCAATTAAGAGCCAAAAGCCTTATACGGTGAAAAGTCTACAGTTTTTCAAAACAAAGCATACTGGGGGCTAAAACTCTTAGTAATCGCTGGATTTTAAATTTATGATGATGACAGCCTTCAATGAATGGTGGTGATCGTCAAAAAACTAGCTCGCTTTTAAACTGATCGGTTTTCAATGCCGCTATTCTGTAGCGTTATCAAAGCAAAACAAAATAATAGCTACGTATTCTCAGCTACAGCAAACCTCAAGGCTGATAAGTCGGGAATTCAGTGGATTTAGTGCCTCCCTCGCCCCTTAAGCGTGGGAGGCGCTTGTTTTTCTAGGACAGTTTTTCTAGGACAAGTTGCCCTTCATACCTGTTAAATAGCAAACCTGATAGCATGGGGCTGCAAAAGGAAGTGAAATCTCTGGCACCCATGGACAACTGGTTTGTACCGCTAATTTGGTTAGACTATCGCCTTGCCGTACTGTTTACGGTGCTAACCCCCTTAGTGCTGTTGCTGTGGGCTTTTGCGGCAAAAGCGGATGCCCTCAAGCTGCTTCTGGGAATTTACTGGAAAGTAGCTAGCCTATTGGCAATCACCACCTATTTAATGATTGCCTCCATTCCAGTGAGTTTTATTGCAGCTCTGGGAGCACGAATTTTAATTCCCATCTCCCTTTGGTACTGGATCGATTTAAACGAAGAAATCGAAGAACAACCCCAACGCCTCCTAGGGTTTGTCTTTAAAACCTGGCGCTGGATCGTCACCATCTACTCCGGCATCGGTTTAGTGGCTCAGATTATTTCCCTTCCTTGCGCCTTTCAATCCTCGGAAGCCCTGTCAGGGGTAGCGTCCTGCCGAGCATGGCTGGAGCCCACTTGGCTATATCGTGAATATTTCCACGGCAACACTAACCCTAGCTTCCTCGGCTTCTTTGGCATCTTAGGGCTAGCACTTTACGTCATTTACTTTATTTACTTTGCAATCACTAAGCTCCCTCGCAACGGTCGTTTGGCTTTGAGATAACGTCGGAGTGACCCGAGTGAAAAATGACAAAAACCGGAGTCAGAGGACGAAAAAGAAGCAATGGCTGATGAGAATTTAATGACGGTGGAAAAACAGCTGGAGGCTTACAGCGATCGCCACCGAGACGAAGTGCTGCTGGTACACGCCACCATTGACGGCGAAGCAGACACCATTATGATTTTCCGCGGCTTCTCTAGCTCCTTATCCCGCGCCACAGCCTACGATCCTGACGTGCCGGTGTTGCCCGAGTCCGCCACGATTCAAACCATTGACCGGGTAAAAAGTCCCTATATTCCTGAATTTCCCCAGTTTATTGAGCGGGATATTCCGGGCGATCGCTTTATCGCCCAACTCCAATAACCGTAGAGCCGTAGCCTGTAGCGCTGAAATCCACTGCGAACGACCGTAACTTTATCCACCGCTTCAAGTGGCGATAAAGTCAGATCCAAAATTGGACTTCAGCGTCTCGCCCAATGATTTGCGTTTTTCTTGCCCCTTAGCAATATCTCGAACTCCCTTTGCCGTTTTCCATTGTTCCTTTCCATTTTTCCCCTCCCCATCGCCTCCAGCAGTGTCTACGAACTCCCCTTTTATAAAGATTGAGGGCTCCGCGTGAAGTCGCTTTAAAGGAATACGAATAGCAAATTCCACATTGGACTCCTTCCCTGGGGACAGACACTCCAGGGTGCCCCCATGATTTTCAGTAATGATTTGATAGCAAATTGACATGCCCATCCCGGTGCCTCGACCCACCAGTTTTGTGGTGAAGAAGGGATCACAGATCCGCTGTCTTAAGGGCTCAGAAATTTCTGGTCCATTATTCCCAATAGAGATTTCAATCTGTTCCAATTCAGGCAGAAAAGCTGTTTTAACCAGAATCAAACTGTCGTCCGACTGGCTGTTCGTGAAGCTCAAAGGACAGAATGCTACTCCATTTTCAGCATTCCTACGCACGGTCTTTTCATCTTTTTCAAAACGCCCCTCTAAAGCATCCAGAGCGTTCAACAAAATATTTAGAAAAACCTGATTTATTTGCCCCGCAAAACACTCCACATTAGGCAATTTCCCATAGTGTTTAACCACCTTTACCCCGCCAGGATTCCATTCACTACTAAGGCGGTGCTGCAGCATTAGCAACGTACTATCAATACCCTCGTGCACATCAACCACTTTAGATTCAGCCTCATCCATCCGCGCAAAACTTCTCAGGGACAGAACAATCTGGCTGATGCGCGTGGTTCCTGTGTTTAGCGATCCAAAAATACGCGGCACATCTTCCTTCAGGAAATCCATATCGGATTCCTCTCGTAGTTCTCGAATTTCTGGATCGGGGTTAGGGTAGTGCTCTTCGTAGGCTTTGATAATTTCAAGCAGGTCGTCAAAGTAATTGGTGAGATAGGGAATATTAGTGTGAATAAAAGTCATGGGGTTATTCACCTCATGGGCAATGCCTGCCACCAGCTGGCTAAGGCTAGACATCTTGTCACCCACAAACAAAAATTTCTGATCGTGCAGGGTTTGGAGCGTGGTTTCTAGCCGTTCATTTTTATCGTTAACTTCCCCCAACAAGTCCTGAACCTTATCAAGAAGGGTATTTAACGCCAGCCCTAATTTCCCCACTTCATCATCCTGTTGATGCACTGGGATCCTAATATCAAAGTCGTTTTGATCCGTAATTCGATTGGAAATTTTGACGACTTTATTAACGGGCTTAGTAATCGCCTGGCTAAATATAATTGCTACCAATAGGGCAATAATTAGAGACCCTAAAGTGCTTAAAGCCATCAAATTGACACGAGTGGACTCTGAGCGACCTAGCCCCGCTGCTGCTGCCTCCTCTGTCTGCCGCGATCGCGTTTTCCATTCACGGAGCTGATCGGAAAAACTCATATAGTCGCGGAATTCTCGACTTTGAATTAACGTTAAAAGTTCTGTTCTTGCTATGTCCAATTCATCAGGGTTTCCTAGCAAACCTTTAATTCGCTTAAGGATTTCAAAGGATAGCTCTTCAAACTTTGAAACGGTGATGGCATATTCGTCCAGGGAATGGTGAACCATATAGCTTTCTGCGGGAATGGATTCACCCCGCGAAGCCTGGCTCCCCTCTTTTTCGTGGGCGTCTTCCTGGCGTTCCAGTGACGCGATAACCGAGAGTAGCCGCGCGGAAAAAATCTGACTTTCTTGGCGAAACCGCCCTGGTTCCTCAAGAAATGGCAACAGTTGCTTGCCAGGTTGCACTGACAAAATTGAAACGTGGAGATCTTCTAAAAACTGCCGCTCTTTCGTGGCTTTTTCTTGAACGTCAAGTGCTCTCTCTTGATAGTAAGTACCCACACTCCAACCGATCGCCGAGCCAGTGGCCACAACCCCCAGCATGGCCAAATATCCGCACACAATGCGCTGGCGTATCGTCAAGTTTAATCGAGGAAGTGATGGAAGCTGGCGGAATTTCACCGATTTCCTACCTAAAGATTTCAAAGAATATTTATTAGCGACAGCGATTCTGAAAAGCCCTGATGCAATGTCAATTGAAAAAAGACAGTTCCAATAAATCTCCCTTAAATAGCCGATGTTAAATGAATTCTAAGTAGTTTTTCTTGCAGGGCCTGGGTAACTTTACTCATTTGTTACAAGCCAGTATTTTTTCACGGTCTTGGTAGCGTCTGCTCAACAAACAACTCCCTATCGCCAACAATTTCCCAATACAGAAATTTGCGAAGATATCGACTTTAACCCCCTTTCCTTAAGGCTCTTATCGCTGGCATTAAGGGGAGGGACTTGCATTATTTGAAGTGCCTAGCTGCACATTAGGAGTCTGGATATTGGGAGCCTGCTGCCCATTCCACTTGTTGATACGGGCTTGTTCTACCCGTAGTCGCTCGTATTCCAGCACCTGCGGCGTAATCGAACCGGACCGTAGTCGATTTGCCTCTGCTTCTGCACGAGCCCGCTCAATAGTGACCTGGGCTTCTCCCTTTGCCCGGGCCACGTTGGCGGCGGCTTCCGCTTCCACCTTGCGACGATTGGCTTCAGCAGTTTGGGCCGCCTGCTGGGCCGCGAACTGTTCGTTGATGCTTGCCTGAATATCTGGGGGCAAACGTAGGGGGCTTAACAGCGACACGTCCTGGATGACCACGATGGGAAAACGCCTTTGCATACAGGAGCGTACGCCGCTCACCAAACGCTGTTGGCTGGTGGGCAACATGGACGGGGTTAGCTCTTTTGTTTCAGCCACTTCGGAAAAGCAATTTCGCAAACCGTTGCGTAGTTCATTGGCGCGAAACTGGTCCGGGTCTTTGCGATAGGTTTCGTAGTAGGTGTGCAGCTTAGTGCGGGGTCCGCCTTCAATAATCTCGGTGGAAAAGCCAAAGGACAGCCCCACGTCAGCGGAGACGGGGCTGCCACCTACGGAAAAAATAATGGATTCGTCGTCAGGGGAGCCTTCGGTGGAAGTTTGGGTGAAGGGATAGGTGTTAACGAAGGTGGGGAAAACGACCACTTCTTCGGTGTAGCCATTGTGCCAAACGCGCCCGGTTACCAGCTCAGCGTTGTCGATGCCCTTTTCGCCACCATACAGCTGAATTTTCAAACCGGCGTAGCCCGGCTCAATGGTGGTGGTGCTGGTGCCGGGAATAATACCGCAGCCAGTGGTGGCGATCGCCAAAGCCGCCACCGACAGCAGAGGACGAGTCATGCGTCGAAGGACTCTCCACGGGGTCGCAAAAGATCGAGGAGAAAATTTACCGGGACACACCTTGCCAATACAGCGTTCAAATTGTTGGTCCACTGGTTTGTTCTTACTAAGTTGGTGCCTATTAAAACCGAAGCTTGCCATAGGGAGAGTGGAAGTAAGGGAAGCTAGCGCAACAAGTCGAGAGGGGATAGGTGCAGAATTTTTGTTTCGTCCGTTTCTTGCCAGGCTTCTAACTGGGGTAAGGTTTGGCGGACTTTTTCGAGGGGAATATCCAGGAAATCGAGGGGGGTAACGGTGTGGCTCCGCCGGGGACAGGCTTGGCAAAAAAGGGCGTGGGCTTGTTTAGCGTTTAGGGATCGCGTCGCCACATAAGTGGCTGAGCCACCCACCATGGTGGGAACTGCGATCCAGATAGCAAAGCCGATCCAGGGATTTTTTGAGTTGAGAAAGGTTGGGGCGATCGCCAGCAGGATCAAACTCAGCACTGCTTCACAGAAGGCGATCGCCACCCATCGACGCACAATTGCCATGTCTCCTTCGTAACATTTAGGCTAGTGGAGCCCCAAGACACGGTCACTAATTGTCATAGTTTGCCGTCTTCTTCACGAAACACCGTTTACTTGGCATGAAGCACAGAATCTAGAGCGCAGAAGCTAGAACACAGAGTTCAAAGCCCAGAATTCATAGCATAGGGTTAAGAACAGAATCCAGAGCATAGAGTTCAAAGAACAGAAGCCAGACCACAGAAGAGATTTAAAAAAAGAATGGGCAATTTTATTGTCTAGAAGAGCCGCTTTTTTGCGGGCTGTTTCCGTTTAACTGTCTCTGCCTAGAAGTGAGCGTCCATAAAATCGTCGCAAGTTTCACAGATTAACAACATCAACCGTGGCATCGAAAAACGCGGGTTAGGATAGGCTTGCCAGGGATGCTGGCGATCGCCCTTCCGATTAGCGATGTCCGCGCGATCAGCCACAGACGGAAGTGCAAAAGCTAAAAATGCAAATTGAGGCAGCGTGTTAAAGCTGCACATTGGTGACCGTGAGGGGATTAGTTAGGACACTAACGGCAAAAATGGGGAATGGTCTTCAGTGGCGAACTCTGAAGATCGCTCTTGGCGGGATTCTCTGCGGATTTTTGTGGTGCGGGGACGGCGGTGCGGGGGCGATCGCCTCTCCCCAGCCGGCTTTAGCGTCAACGTTACGCCCTGCCATATCGACTCCCGTCCTTTCCACCTCTATCCCAGACTTACAGCGACAACAGCGACAGCTTCAACAACAACGGCAACAGCTTCAGCAGGAAAATCAGAAGTTACAGCAGCAGCGACAGCAGGTGGACGAGCAGCGCAAAAAGCTGCGGGAACAGGGCAGTCGCCTTCAAGAAAAGGAAAATCAGGAAAATCAAAAGCTGGACACTCTGCGGGGAAATTTAAATCAAACGGAGCAGCAGCTAAGCGCCACGGAACAACGCATCGAAAACGCCACTCGGCAAATGGGAGAGCTGGAGGTGGCATTGGCGCTGTCGGAGCAAACCTACCAACGAAAACGATTGGCGATCGTGGGTCGATTGCAGTTTCTTCAGCGTCAGCCACCCCATTGGGGATTTGCGGTGCTGTTGCAAAGTGAGAGCTTGAACGAGTTTTTGGATCGCCGTAAGCAAATTGAACGGGTTTACGAGCGCGATCGCGATCAGCTAAAAAGCTTGGAAACAGCCGCCGCAGCCCTCAGCGTGAAGAGGCTGAAGCTACGGGACCAGCAAAGGGATTTAGATAGTTTGGCGCGGGGGCTAAATACCACCGCCAGTGAACTTCAGACGAAGGCGGCTCGCCAACGGGAACAGGTGAGTGAAATCCAAGCCCAGCGCACCACCGTTGAAGCAAGCGAAACCCAGTTAAAGAAAGACTCTGACGCGCTGACAACCATTATTCAGGAAAAGTCTGCGGCTCAGAATCGACTCAATGCGGAGCAAAATCGTCTGGCACGCATAGAGCAACAAAAGCAGCGGGGACGATCCGGAGGCTCCAAAGGCAATAGCTCAAGAAGTGCAGGACGATGGCGAGCGGCGAGCACCAGCAATCGGTATTTAAAGTTGGGGCGGGGTGAAATGGTTGCACCCGCTTCTGGCCCTTTAACCAGTGGTTTTGGTTGGCGACGCCATCCAATTTTGAAGCGATCGCGATTCCATAATGGTCTCGACTTCGGAGCTCGTTACGGTAGCACCATCCGCGCGGCCCACAGCGGTCGGGTGATTATGGCGAAATGGTTTGGCGGCTACGGCAATACGGTGATTATTGACCGAGGGGACGGGATAACCACCCTGTACGGTCACGCTAGTGAGATTTATGTTTCCAATGGGCAACAGGTATCGGCGGGGCAGGCGATCGCCGCAGTGGGATCCACTGGACTATCGACGGGTCCGCACCTGCACTTTGAAGTGCGGGTCAACGGCAAACCCACCGACCCACGTCCTTACCTGTAGACGTCAGTTCGACAAAAAGCCCTCCCTTACCAAGGGGGAAGCAGATTTGAGCTAATTTTTTGCCATTGCGCTGACGTTGTAGGGGGTTGAAAAGAGAAACAGGACTCACGCCCAAAAACAAAAAGTTGATTGACCCCTATCCTTAAGGTTCAACCAACTTAGCGATGAATTGATAACGGCTCAGTGGTTCTGCCAACTGCTTATCAACAGACCGGCATCTACAACAATCTACAGACCAGCGCCAGAGTTGCGTAGCTCCATAATCGAAGTGTTGTAGGGGTTGGGCAAGTCCTGAGTGCGAATGGTGGGGTCGGACGTAGTTTGTTGACGCATCAAGTCAACGTAAAGCTCATTCATGGAACGGGAATCACTGACAATCTCGTTCTCGGGGAAGCCAAGCCCAAATATCCACGCTAAGGTGCGCCCAAGGGTTCGGTTTGAGGCGTAATCTTTGTCACGGTTGAAGAAAGCTTCGTCAGTGGCTTCCAAAATAGTGGGCGGCGTGGTTACCTCAACCTGCTCAGAAACAGGACCACGATCGCTGCGATCACGATTGCTGCGATTAGGCTCGGTCACTCGCTGGGCGCTGGCAGGAGCGATCGCCCCAAGCACCAATCCCATAGCCAGGCTGCTCCCAACCAATGCCTTAGCAACAAACCCTTTCCGTGCCATAGTCTTAATCCTCGTTACCACTAATTACTGGCCAACCATCGGTTTCATCCCGATGTTGACATATTCTTCCGCCACTAGCCAGTTTTTACGCGGTCCATCAACCTCAACCCTGTTGCTCCCCTCTTTTCAAGGTCACTTTTTAGCGTCAGGAGGAATGCGTTCCAGGGCAATCAGCGTTTCCATAATCATTTTTGCAGGCGGTGCCGCCACCTTACCGCCAGACCCTCCTTGGGGTTCATCGACGATAACCGCCACCACGTAGCGGGGGTTGGAGGCGGGCAGGATTCCCACAAAGCTGGCAATAATTGCCCCCTTTCGATACACGCCGCCGCTGCCGATTTTCTGAGACGTACCGGTTTTTCCGGCGATGCGATAGCCAGGAATTTGAGCTGCCTTAGCGGTGCCCGACTGCACCACCGATTCCATCATTTCCACCACCTGGGTTGTGGTGATCTTTGAAAATAGGCGGGTCGGCTGAGAACGGTAGGGCTGCCAATAGGGCTGGTTATCGTCAGTCATTAGCCCTTCCACCACGTGGGGGGTCACCAGTTCGCCGCCGTTAGCTAGGGTGCCCATCATTTGCACCAGTTGAAGGGGCGTCACGGAAAATCCCTGACCAAAAGCATTGGTGGCCCGATCCACGGGCGATCGCAAAAATTTAGCGCGGCTGCGCACCTGACTGGCAGTTTCAAAGGGCAAATCAACACCGCTTTTATCCCCCAATCCCATCCGCTGCAGCCAATCGTAAAATTCCGCCGGCTTAAATCGCTGGCTAATGCGCACCATCCCCACGTTGCTGGAATATTGAATAATGTCTTCAACGGACACGGTGCCGCGACCGGGAATACGAGGGTAGCCGTAGTTTTTAATTAGGCGGTCAAAAATTTGAATTGCGCCAGGGTCGTTAAAGGTTTCCGTAGGCTCAATTTTTTTGGATTCTAGAGCAGCAGCCACCACCAACGGCTTAAAGGTGGAGCCGGGTTCGTACAGGTCAGCGACGGCCCAGTTACGGAAGTTTGCCACATCGGCATCGAAGTAGCGGTTGGGGTCGTAAGTGGGGGCGTTGGCCAGGACGCGCAGAGCTCCAGTGCGGGCATCCATCACGATCGCCGTCGCCTTTTTCGCCTTGTACTGGTCCATGGTTTGATCCAACGCCAGCCGCGCCGCCCGCTGCAGCCGGGAATCCAAGGTGAGCTTGAGTTTCAGATCATCTAAATAGGTCAGCTGCTGGGGCTGGTCGTCGTCCCCCTGCCCCGGCGATGCCAGGATGACGCCCGACGAGGATCGTTCAAATTTCAACGGGTCCGCTTTACGCTGCAATAGCTTTTGCCAGCGTAGTTCAAGCCCCGCCTGACCCTTGCTATCTAAGTCGGTGTAGCCCAGCACATCTGCCATTAGCTCTTGCTGGGGATATACACGGCTGGCTTGCTGCACCAGTTCCAGCCCGTCCGTGTTGAGCGATCGCACCCGAGATGCCGTATCTTCGCTGAGGCGATTGCGCAGCCGCAGTCCAGTTTTTCCCTTCGCAAAAATTCTCATCAGCTCATCGGTGGACATATCCACCACGGGCGCTAGCTTTTCAGCAATATCCCCCGGTCGTTCTTTAAATAAGCTGGGGTGGGCGTAAAGGGTATAGGCACGACGGTCCAGGGCGAGCACCGTGCCGCGATGGTCCACGATAGAGCGGCGAGGAACAAAGGGGGTAATAGTAAGTTCCTGGTACCCCTTGGCTTTGGCTTGCAGCTCCGCCGCCTGTAGCACTTGCAGGGTAAACAGTCGCCAGCTCAATAGACCCGTGCCGCCAAATAAAATCATCCCCACCATCAGCACTCGCATTCGTGACGGGCTGATGCTGCGAGGGTCGGGCCATTGCCAGCGCAGGGCTCGTAGGGCTTCGGTACTCAGGTTTTTTAAACGCTCAACCGGATTGGACGGGGAGGTCGTAGTACGTTCCGGTGGTTTAGGACGATCGCGACGGGGGAAGGGCGTAACGTTGGAGGGGCGGGTATTCCGAGGCGGATGATCGCGGTAGGGATTGGTATCGAAGGGCTGTAGGGGCAGGCGGGTGACGGTGCTGCCATCTTCGGGGAGAGCGTTGCCCAAAGCTTCTAGCTTTTCTAGGGTCTGGCGCGATCGCCGGGAGCCATTGTCGGGGGCAGACATATTGCCGTCAGGATCAGACGTACCCAAGTCCGACAGATCAAAATCCGGAGTCGATTCGAAGGGATTGGATTGTGACTCGGGTCGGTCCATAGGAGCAAGGAGATTGGCTTTGGGGTCTTTCGCCAATGGGGTTGGTGTTCTGCGGTTTTGATTCTCTGGTTTAATTTTACTGGCAGAATCACTGACAGGCCACCGAAACCGCAAGGCGTTCGGTCATTACAAGATAAGCGCGAACGAGAAAAAATTAGCCCCAGGGGTTGAATATGAAGATTTTGGTGATGGGCGGCACTCGGTTTATTGGGGTTTATTTAACGAAAATGCTGGTGGAGGCAGGCTATGACGTCACCCTCTGCAACCGAGGCAACAAGCCCGCACCAGTGGAGGGAGTGCAGCAAATTCACTGTGATCGCACTGACGCCGACGCCCTAGAATCCACCCTAAAAGGCAAAGCTTTCGATATTGTTTTTGACAACAATGGTCGCAAGCTTGGGGATACCCAACCGTTGGTGGACGCGCTGCGGGGCAAGTTCGAGCAATTAATCTATATGAGTTCCGCCGGGGTGTACCTAAAAGGCGACCAGTTCCCCCATCTGGAGGGGGACGCCGTGGATCCCAATAGCCGCCACAAGGGCAAGCACGACACCGAGTCCTACCTTGCCCAACACGATGTGCCCTTCACCTCCATCCGCCCCACTTATATTTATGGTCCCCAAAACTACAACCCCTTAGAGGGCTGGTTCTTTGACCGCATTGTGCGCGATCGCCCCATCCCCATCCCCGGCGACGGCACCGCCATCACCCAATTCGGTCACGTCAAGGATTTGGCAGCGGCAATGGTCAAAACCATCCGCAATTCCAAGGCGATCGGTGAAATTTATAATGTGTCGGGCGATCGCTACGTCACCTTCGATGGCTTAGCCCGCGCCTGTGCCGAAGCCGCCGGAAAAGACCCTGACAAACTAGACATCCGCCACTACGACCCCAAAGCCTTCGACTTCGGCAAAAAGAAAGCCTTCCCCCTGCGCGTCCAACACTTCTTCGCCTCTAACCAAAAAGCCAAAACCGACCTAGACTGGCAGCCAGAATTCGAGCTAGTGGAGGGCTTAAAAGACTCCTTCACCAGCGACTATCTCAAAAATGGCAACGATAAAGGTGTGATCGACTTCTCTCTTGACGATCAGATACTGAAAGCTGCCTGAATCTTTACTCCAGGCAGCTTCATAGATCACTAGATTGTTTGGAAGATTGCATTAGTCCCCACAACAGCCAGGGCATGATCTGAGTTTGCGCGGTGCGCGGAGGCGATCACGAGGAGGGATGTGCCTTGGTCGCTCGTCTCTGAGCCCCACCCTCTGTCCAGGTGTTGGGACACACTGTCGAGGACATCGCGGGCTCAAATAAGACTGTGACTCATCGCCTTTTCGATAGTGTTGCTGCATGACGTGACACCTTTGGTTTCATACAGGATAGGGGCTGAGAGGGTTCGCAGCCCCTGTTTGATCGGTCTAGCTAAATTCATTGAAAGCCATGGGCCCTATGGCATTTCAGTGAGCTACTTCTTGCTGCTGTTCGCCTGAGCTTCAGCGGCTTTCTGGGACTGTTGTGCACTGGAACCGTAACCACTGTGGGTCTTGCCGTTCACAGTAACCTTGGTCTCGTAACCACCACTCCACATCTTCCGGGTTCGCATAGTAGCCATCTTTCGGACTCCTTATTTGAATGTGATTGAAATTTGCCAAGAGCCAATTTTATGAACCTGACAAACACGCCGACTGAGGGAAAGCGGTTGTTTGCTCCTCAGCCACATTCACAGAATACAAAGCATGCTCTTAGACGTCGGTGGAAAGAAGTGAATAGTTCAGAACTCACTTTTTGGCACCAAAGTGGATAAAAGTGTATTGCCAGTCTCATAAGCTAAGCTGGCCAGTGATGAGTGCCAACCTACTGTCATCGTCATGAAGCTTGATAGTCAAGAAGATGCCTTGGATTTTGTGAACGCTCTGCTTGATCTCAAAGGCTATGAACGTCTAACTAATATTCAAAGTGCTATCTTTCAGCACGTGTGGTCTGATCCTAGGAAGACTTATAAGGATATTGCAGAGCGAGAAAACTATGAGTACGACTCGATCAAGTCTTATGGGGCACGGCTTTATCAGCGGTTAAGCCTAATGACTGGCGAAAAAATCAGTAAGAGAAACTTGCGCGAGACATTTAATCGACTCGCCCGCCACAGTTCGATAGAGCTTCATCAATCTCCTTTACCGGACCCTCGAGCAAGTACGCAAGCATGTTTTCCTCAGACTGACTCTGACTATCAAGCGACCCTTGAGGCAGATCATGTCAGCAACTTGTCTAATCGCCAAGTTCAATCAAGATATAGGGATGCGGAAAGGCTAATGGAAGTAGCTGGCAAAGTTGATAGTCTAGACTCCCTCAACTGTATTTTGTCTGCGTTCAACATTTATAGACAACTGGAAGATGCTGGCGCAGCAGCCAGGATACTTCTTGCACCGATACAAAGTGAATGGGATAAGAATGAAAATGCTGGCAAGATTGCATATCGATTGGGACTATTCTCCCCCATGATTGAAGGCATGAATTGGCTGATTGGCCAGGTTGAGTCAGGGTGCTATTTGCCCGCGTCAAAGGTGGCGTACTTATACAATGAGAATGCCGACTTAATATGGATGTCTCAAAACAACACATTAGCTTCCATTGAGCTCCACAAGAAATCTCAGGCATGGGCTTACAAGGGAGGGGAAGATACAAAACATCTTATTGTTTTGCGTCATTTCAATGAGACGCTGTGCAATATCGACAGTGGAAATCTCGACCTAGCAAAGCTGAACCTACTGAAGGCTAGACAATTATTTTTAGATTTATTTGATAAAGGAGAAGATGATGGAATGAAGCCCTGTTTGGACTGTCTTCTCAATTACATTGATGTGCGACTGTGTGGGCAGTCTGCCGTTGGGCAAGCTGAAGATTCATATCATAGAATGCTTGGTCCACACTACCTAGATGAAGGCTCTGCCTGGGACAAAAACTATTTGCCTATTTACGTTGCAAAGGCGTTACATGACACAGGCCGCACTGGTCCCGCATTCGATATGTACGTGAAAGCTAAAAACACTGCAATAGCTAGCGGGTGTCGACAAGTTGAGTGTAAGGCTCTGCAAGGATTAGCTAATCTGTGCTTTGAGGAGAGTCCAGAGTCTGCGGATAAATCTATTCATTTATTGCTACAGGCGCAGAAGATCTTTAGATCTATCCAGGCGGAAGGGGATGTAGCACAAGTGCAGTTATCGCTCGGTAGGATTTACAAAACCCTTGGGCAAGTCAAGAGAAGTGAAGCTTGCTTTGCTCAAACAGAAGCTTTTTACAGACGTCGGAAAGCACCTTTAATGGTTGATCAAGTGAAGCTCATAAGAGAGGGGGCGAGACTAATCGCCTAGGGCTGCGCTGTCAGAAATGACTTTACCTTTCAACGGCGCTAGGCGGGCACCACTGATGGAGATGTGGCGCATTTGCGATACTAAAGGTGACCGCTCCATTGAGCACTGGCAAAACCCATGACACAAATGATTTCCGCTCGCACTATTGAACTGTATAGCTTGCAGGAAAAATTCGGATTGGAGCGATGCCATGACCTCGACTTTTTCCCAGAATGGCAGCGGGATTTATTGCCCATTGATAAGGCAGATCGAGAAACCCTCGACGCCATCAAAACCGAATTTAATTACTTATCCAACCGCCCCGTTCTTGAAGCAATGGTCAAAATGGTCATTGTTTCCCCCTTGCTCAGGCTTGCCGGTTTCTATCGCCCGCCGTTCTTTATGGCAGCGGAAAAGGAAATTCGCATCACCTCAACGGACGACGATCTAGAAATTGTGGGACGCCTTGACCTGCTGGTGTTCTCCCCAGAATTTTGGCTGCTGTGCATTGAAACCAAAAGCGTTCAATATTCCATCGAAGTGGGAATCCCCCAAGTACTCACCTATATGTTGGGCATGATGGAGCATCAACAACAAGGCTACGGCATGGTCACCAACGGCACCGACTTTATCTTCGTGAAATGCGATCGCGGCACCGACACCATCCCACCCCGCTATGCCCTATCTGACGGCTATTCCCTGCGCAAACAGAAAAACGAACTTATCAACGTGCTGCAAATTTTGCGCGCTCTAGCCCAACGGATGATCGCCACTTCCCAAACACCCACCAAATCACCTAATTCTTAGACCGTTTCTAGCTCAACCTTGTTGTACAAATCCGCTAATTGAATTTCTACCGGTTTGTCATCAATAGCGATCGCCCCCAAGGTCAAAACCCCATCCAGCCCCATCACATCTCGCAATAACCAACCCTCCGGCGATCGCACCCAATGATTCACCCGCGCCATGTCCTGCTCAATGGTTAGATATTCCATCAGCGTCGGGATCGTTCGATAAGCCGTAAACTTATCCCCCAAATCATTGCCCCGCGTCGACTGCGACAACACCTCCGCCACCAACACCGGATTCACCACCGTATCCGCCCGCCCCGGCTTCAACTCCAACGGTTCCTGAATCACCATCACATCGGGATAGACAAGCGATTCGCCTCAGGAATCCAAAGCCGCTGGTCAGTGATATACGCCTGATAAGGATGCCGCCGAAACAAAAAATTCAAAATTGCGAAGAAATTGCCGGCAATGATGTTGTGAGATGGCAAAGCACTGGGCATTTCAACCACTTCTCCATTGCAAAACTCATGGCGCACTTCCGCCTCTGTTTCCAGCTCAAAATATTCGTCTTCGGAAACAGCTTGGCGAGCAGCGATCGCAACCATGGCTATCTCTCCCATACATTCTCCACGGGCTTTAGTTCTGACATTGTAGATGAAGCCAGATTTCAAGGTTGACCGGGCGCGCAACAATGTACCAATTCCACAGTGCATGGAGTTCGTGGAGATATGGCTCATTTGATCCGCCAAGCCAGCTTTTTCAACCGCTGCAACCGACAGCTCAACGCCTTTTTTCTGCGCTACGAAGGCAAGCTACTCTTCAGAAGAACGCTTCAGATCAAACGGAATTTCGATTATAAAGCGGGTTCCTTCACCATCAGAAGATTGGCATTGGAGAGTTCCGTCATGCTTTTCAGTAATGATTTTATAACTGATGGACATCCCCAAACCTGTCCCCTCACCAACAGGTTTTGTGGTGAAGAACGGATCAAAAATCTGCTGACGGATTGTTTCTGGAATCCCTGGCCCATTATCCTCAATGCAAACCTTCACTCGATCAGTTCCAGCCCGCTGAGTTTGAATTCTGATAACACTAGGATTTTTCTTGATCGCTTCTGAGGAACGATCGCGATCGCGCTCTTCCAAAGCATCTAGTGCGTTAGCCAAAACATTCATAAATACCTGATTCAATTGCCCAGGAAAACAATTCACTAAGGGCAAGTCACCATAGTCTTTTTCAATTTCAATCCTTGGGCGTTCAGAAGTCGCTTTGATTCGATGTTCTAAAATCAACAACGTACTATCAAGTCCTTCATGAATATCCGCTTCCTTAGACCCTGCCTCATCCAAGCGAGAGAAATTTTTAAGGGAGCTTACAATCTGCTGAATACGCTTTGTCCCGACTGCCATTGAGGTCAAAATATTGAGAGAATCTTTCTGTAAAAAGTCCAGATCGATATCCTCAATTCTCTCTTCAATCTCAACGGATGTAGTGGGATAAGTCGTTTGATAAAGCTTAATTAGATCAAGCAAATTTTGAGTATTCTCAGTCAGTGGCGTAATGTTGCCATTAATAAAGTTCACCGGATTATTAATCTCATGGGCTACCCCTGCAACCAATTGCCCAAGAGAAGACATTTTCTCGCTTTGGATTAGTTCGAGTGTTTGTCTATCAAACTTTGATTGCAACTGTTCTTTTTGAGCAACCAATGCCATAGAGCGAGACTCAATCTCTCCAGCCATATACTCAAAGGATCGGATAAGGTGCTCCACTTCCTCAACGTCTGAGCGCTTTGGAAATTCAACCTTTTCCCCCTGACCAAGTTTGAGAGCCAGCTTGGCTAAATCAGTAAGGGGCATAACCACCTTGGTATTGATTCCAATAAAACCAATCACAAGCACAACAATAACGATGACAAATGCAGAGACATACCAAATCTGAGCCGTCACCGTTGTCGTGTTGAATTGCTGCTGTCGCTCCTCCAAAAGGCGCAACTCTTCCTCGGTAAAGTCATAAAGGATAGGACGCATATCGTCCATCAACTGCTTTCCCTCGTCACTTTTGACGAGCGCCAGAGCTTGATCTTTCTTGCCGCTTGTTGTTAGGTCAATCGTCTCTTGCAACTCCGCAAGCTTCCGTTGCATCAACACCTTGATTTTTTCTAATCGCTGCTGTTGAGCATCATTATCACGGGTTAGAAATTTAAGCCGGTTGAATTGTTCCGTTGCCCCTCGCCGGCCAGTGTAGTAAGGCTCCAAATATGACGGCGCATCCGTCAACAGAAATCCTCGTTGCCCAGTTTCTGCGTCCACCAGCTGTGTCTCGAAATTGCTGGCGGTAGTGATTACTTCGCGGGTGTGCGTCACCCAATAGTTATCTTCTGAAGCCTGTTTTTCTCCGGCGATAAACACCACCAAACTGATCACGCTAATCAGCGTCATCGCCAGGAAAAATATCCTGTAAATACTTGTAATCGTTCTTTTTCTTCTTGTTCGGCGCATTTCCAGCAAAATTCTACTCGTACAAAGTAAAACGCTAACTGACTGACCTAATCAGGTTTTCGTAGTAGTTCCTAAGCTTTTCCTAGCAGTTCCCAAGCTTAAGGATCAAGTCTACAAATAATATTTCTCCATCAATGAATCACAAATCAGGAGGGGGTTCACGATAACACACCGATTCCACAGTGCACCGACTTCCTTGAGCGGTGCGTTACCATGCCCCCCACGTTTTTCTTAGGCTTCGTCTAGGGCTGCGATGCCGGGGAGGACTTTACCTTCCAACAGCTCCAGGCTGGCACCACCACCGGTGGAAATGTGGCTCATTTGATCCGCCAAGCCAGCTTTTTCAACCGCTGCCACAGAGTCGCCACCACCAATAATCGTGGTTACACCCTTGGGGGTCAACTCAGCCAAGGTGGTCGCAATGCCGGTGGTACCCGCAGCGAATGCGTCGAATTCGAACACGCCCATGGGACCATTCCAGATGACGCTCTTGCAATCAGCCAAAGCCGCTTGGAACGCTTTGATGGAGTCGGGACCAATATCCAAGCCCATCCAACCGTCGGGAATAGATTCCACTGCAACGGTTTGGGTGTCTGCATCGGGAGCAAACTTGTCCGCCAAAACCACATCGGTGGGCAACAACAGCTCAACGCCTTTTTCCTTAGCTTTCACCTGCAAAGCCTTCGCCAATTCCAGCTTGTCCTCTTCCACCAAGGAAGAACCAACGCTCAAGCCATTCGCCTTGTAAAAGGTAAAAATCATACCGCCGCCGATAAACAGCTTGTCCACCTTATCCAGCAGGGTTTCGATAACGCCAATTTTGCTGGACACCTTGGAACCACCGACGATCGCCGCCAAAGGCTTCTTAGGATTCTCGATCGCATCTTGCAAGAACTGCAATTCCTTCTCGATCAAATAACCGGCAACGCAAGGGCTCAGGTGCTTAGTCACACCCTCGGTGGAACCATGGGCCCGGTGAGCGGTACCGAACGCATCGTTAACGTACACATCTGCAACGGACGCCAACGCCTTAGCGAACTCAGGATCATTCTTCTCCTCGCCGGGGTTGAAGCGCGCATTTTCTAGCAACACCACGTCGCCATTGGACATCGCGCCCACCTTCGCCGCCACATCATCACCAATGCAATCGTCGGTTTTTGTGACCGCCTTTCCCAGCAACTCTGACAGGCGAGCCGCCACAGGAGTGAGACGCATGGAGTCCACAACCTGACCTTTGGGGCGACCAAAGTGGCTGACCAGGATAACTTTTGCATCCTTTTCGATGAGGTCCTTGATGGTAGGTAAAGCCGCCCGGATCCGGGTATCGTCAGTGATGGCACCGCTGTCATCGAGGGGCACGTTAAAGTCCACCCGCACGAGCACGCGCTTACCGGCAACATCAGAGGCTGACAAATTTGCTAAAGTTTTTTTGGACACAGATCGAGTCTCCATATAATGCGTCTTGTGGACCTTATTGTCCCTTAAATCATGTTCAAAACCGTCCTGTTTGCCATAGATCGCTCCCAAGAATCAGTGGAAGCAGCATCAAAAGTTATCGAACTGGTAAAAACCCATAACAGTAGCTTGATCGTGTTATCCGTTGTGGCGGAATCGGATAATCCAGATGCGGCCCATAAGGCGACGAGCGAGCTGTTGGATAGTGCGAATCAGATGTTCTCTGACAAGGGAATTGAAGCGCGGGCGATCGAACGGGAAGGAAAGCCATCGTTTACCATTTGCGACGTGGCGGACGAAATGGAAGCCGACCTCATTGTGATGGGCTGCAAAGGAATGGACCTAGCCCATGAAGGGGAAGGCAAAAGCACCAGTCACCGCGTAATCGACCTATCCCCCTGCCCCGTCCTGTTAATTCCTTAAAACGCAAAGCCCCCCTTATCAAGGGGGGTATGGGGGGATCCTAAGAAATTAAGCGTATCAACAAGAGATTTTGGCTGCGGGAGAGATGGTATGGATCCCCCCTCGGTCCCCTCTTAACAAGGGGGGAAGTGGGATTTTTTAGGCGAGGTTGCTTGAATCTAGGTCCAGGGGAATATCCTGTAGACGCCCTGGACCAACCGCCTGAATCGCCTCCTTCAAATCGATCGCCCCAGAATAAAGCGCCTTACCAATAATCGCCCCCGTCACCCCAACGGACTCGATCGCCAATAAGCTCAATAAATCCGCAACGGAACTAACCCCGCCCGACGCAATCACCGGGACACTTACCGCCTCCGCCATTTCCCGTAGCGCTGGCTTGTTGGGCCCCGTCATCGTGCCATCGCGACTAATATCGGTATAAACGATCGCCGCCGCCTGCCAAGCCTCCGCCTTCTTCGCCAAATCCACCGCCCGAATCGTCGATGTTTCCAACCAGCCCCGGGTGGCCACATTGCCATCGCGAGCATCGATGCCGATTACCACCTGCCCCGGAAATTCTGAGCACCAGTTCGCAACCTTGTCCGGCTGCTCCACGGCGACGGTTCCTACAATCACGCGGGAGACACCAAGGTCCAGCAATTGGGCGATGCGATCGCGGGACCGCACCCCGCCGCCCACCTGGATGGACACGCCTTTGGGGGCCGCAGCTTTGGCGATCGCCTCAATAGCCGGAAGGTTGGTAAGTTCGCCTTTTTTTGCACCGTCCAGATCCACCAGGTGGAGCCACTGGGTGCCAGCATCTAGCCATTGGATCGCGGCGATCGCGGGGTCATCGTAAAACGTTTCCGCCTGGTCATAATCCCCCTGAAACAGACGCACACAACGGCCGCCCAACAAATCGATCGCCGGCAAAATATCCATAAGGTCCTTGGAAGTCATCAAAATCTTCGTCGAAGAAGCAGTTTAGCTGAACATGCTGCTAACGGACGAATCTTCGTGAATACGCCAAATGGTTTCGCCAATCACGTTCGCCACCGACAACACCGTTAACTGATCAAACCGATGGTGCTCCGGCACAGGGATCGTATTGGTAACAATCACTTCCTCAAACAAGCCGCTGGCTAAGCGCTCCGTTGCTGGAGGGGAAAACACTGCGTGGGTGGCGCAAGCATAAACTGCCTTGGCTCCCTGGGCCCGTAACAACCGTGCTCCCTCCGTCAAAGTGCCGCCCGTATCGATGATGTCGTCAACGATTACAGCCGTCTTGCCACGCACATCACCAATAATGTTCAACACCTCCGCCACGTTATGGGCTTGGCGGCGCTTATCAATAATGGCCAACGGGGCATCGTGCAGCTTTTTGGCGAAGGCACGGGCTCGCACCACGCCGCCCACATCAGGGGACACCACCACCAGGTCGTCAAAATTCTTGTTGTCTAAATACTCCAGCAATACCGGAGCGCCAAACACGTGGTCCAGAGGAATATCAAAATAGCCCTGAATTTGCGCCGAATGTAGGTCCATCGCCAACACCCGATCCGCGCCAGCTTTAGTGACAACGTTAGCCACCAGCTTAGCGGTGATGGACTCTCGCCCAGCGGTTTTGCGATCGGCGCGAGCGTAGCCGTAATAGGGGATAACCGCCGTAATTTGCCGGGCTGAGGCGCGACGACAGGCGTCAATCATGATCATCAGTTCCATTAGATGATCATTGACCGGGCGGCATACGGGCTGGATGAGATACACATCACAGCCGCGAATTGATTCTTGAATTTGTACGTACAGCTCACCATCGGCGAACTTTTTACGCACCATTGGTCCCGTTTGCAGCCCTAAGTAACGAGCAACTTCTTCGGCCAGAGTGACATTGGAGGAGCCGGAAAAGATACGCAGGCGGCCGTTCTTTGCCACCCTCGGAGGCGATGACGGGATCGGAGAAGTTGCAGAGCAAATCACGGTAGACCCTCGAGGCATATTCATGGCAATCTTAACACTATCTTTTGATTTTCTTTGGACTCTCTTTAGAGCGGGCATTTGGGTGGTTGTCTTAGTGGGCGGCTGTTTAAGCCCAGAAGTGGGTAGTGGGTTAGGAAACCGTCCAGTGAATAATTTTGATGGATGGTTACGGCGAAAAGGATGAGACTTTAACGGTGCCCAAGGGGGCAAAAACAGTTTTTTAGGATCTGCTTTTTAGGGACAGAAATGGATGGGCGATCGCCCTGGACGAAAAGGTGGACAGTTGGCGCCTCGGAAACAATCTGTCCCCAGCCACAATGGCGTTTAAAGGCGATCAGATAGCATTAAAAGTGCTTCAAGAGCTGTGTTTACGGACTTAGAAGCAATTGTTAAGGACGGTTTATTTTCAATCTGTTACTTTTCACCCCATTAGCCGGGATGTCAGCCCCTAGGTCACTTTGGCACGGTTACCCTATTGCTACTGGTTCTATACCTTTATTTTTTAAGCTGCCGCCCTGTTTTGCGGTTACCGGCAATGTCGTCCATTGCCACACTGTCCATTTCCCTAACCAGCCACTGCCGTGACCTGTTTCATTTCCTGCGCTATTCCTTCCGCCTGTGGCAGCTTGGAGCTATCCGCTAGTTCATAAACTAGCCGTGCAAAACTAGCCGCGCACTTGGACATCTTTAGACACTTATATTTAGAGATCACTTTTTAAGCTGAACCTATGCAACCGCCGCTATCTGATGGAACTGTCTTACAAAATCGCTATCGCTTGGTGGGGATTTTGGGTCAAGGGGGCTTCGGTCGAACCTATTTGGCTGAGGACCAAGGTCGCTTTAATGAGCGCTGCGCACTGAAGGAATTTATGCCCCCTGCCAATTCCTATGCGTCGGATAAGGGGCGTGAGCTATTTCGGCGAGAGGCGTCGGTTTTATATCAAATCAACCATCCGCAAATTCCTCGGTTCCAAGCCACTTTCGAAGATGAGGACCGGGTGTTTCTGGTGCAGGATTTTGTGGAGGGATCCACCTACCGCCAGCTACTGACCCAGCGATCGCAACAGGGGGAAGTATTTACGGATTCCGAGGTGCAGCACCTGCTGGAGCAACTGTTGCCAGTGTTGAGCTATCTCCATGGTTTAGGCATTGTTCACCGGGATATTGCACCGGACAATATTATTTTGCGGGAGCGCGATCGCCTGCCGGTGCTGATTGATTTTGGGGTAGTGAAAGAGCTTGCCAGCCGCATCTACGACTCTGAAGCAACGGTGGTTCAGGCGACAACGGTGGGCAAAAGCGGTTTTTCCCCCAGTGAGCAAATCCAGTCAGGACGGGCATATCCCAGCAGCGATCTGTACGCTCTGGCAGCGACGGCGGTGGTATTGCTGACGGGACGAGAGCCCCAGGCGCTATTTGATGATCGGGAGCTGCGGTGGAACTGGCGACCTTACGCCCAGGTATCACCAGAGTTGGCCACGGTATTGGATACGATGCTGAGCCATCAGCCAGGACAGCGCTATGCCTCAGCCAATGAAGCATTGCGAGCGCTGCAAGAGGGCGGCTCAGCGGATCCCATGCCCCCCGCAGGCGCAGCACCGGTGCCCCAAACGCCAGCAGGTTATCCAGTGCCCCAAACGGCGCCGCGATCGCCCGTTGGACAGTCTCCCAAGTCCTCAATGAAAACCGTGGCTATTGGTCGAGCTGCGCCAGTTACGGAAGCCGTTGATCGATCTGGCGGCTACCGCGACGATATCCCTCGAGCTGCCGATGATGACAAGGATGCGCGCTCCCTGTGGGACGATCCGCTAGCGGTGGTTTTGACGGGCATTGGCTTGGTGCTGGTCACCGGCTTTGCGTCCTGGGCGCTGGTAAATTGGCTGTTGCGCCCTCGTGAAGAAACCCCCGTTGCGGAGCCCGCTCCCACAGAGCTTGCCTCCCCAACGCCAACGCCTACAACCACCCCATCAGCAACGCCCACCCCCACGCCGTCAGCAACACCTGAAGTCTTTACCCAGCCTTTAAACCTGCGCGTTGGCATTCCCCTACAGGACCAGGGCACCCTTAGGGAAAATCAGGTGCTCACCTATCGCTTATATGGGGAGCAGGGACAGGAATTAGATGTTCGTCTGGGGGATGCCCCTGGCGTAGCGGCCACATTGACGGGCCCCGGCGGCAGTCCCATGAGCGACGGATCCATTAACTTCCGGCGGTGGCGTGGCGAACTCCCTGCCACGGGCACCTACGAAATTGCCCTGCGAACTATTCCCGGTCTTGACCAGGCGAACTTTACCATTCTGACCCAGCTTAGAGCCCGCCGCCCAGAATCGACGCCACTCCCCAGCCCTGATGCCACCGTGACGCCCACCCCGTCGGTAACGCCCACGCCAATACCCGAACCCACACCTTCTCCAACGCCGCCGCCCACCCCCACGCCTTCTCCTACGCCGACAGCTCCCCCCCAAAACCGCAGCTTCCAAGGGGTTGTGAAGCCCACCCAGTCGGAAACGCGATCGCTAACGGTGCAGCCGAACCAAAGGGTGCAGGTAACTTTTAACTCCCCAGCTGCCCGTCTAAATGCTTTCGGTCCCGACGGCTCCCAAATTCCCACGGTTACTAACCGACGGGACGGCACCGTCAGCTTCCTGGCTCCGGCCGCGGGCACTTACGAGTTTGAAATCAAAACCGAAGTGGAAACCGAATTTAATTTGCGAATCGCCGTGCGATAAGGGCCAGAAAGGCGCACCACGCCAATACGCCGTGAGGTGCGCCGTAAAAAATGCACCGTAAAAAACACCTCGTAAAAAAATGGACCGCTGCCCGTCAAAGCAACAGTCCATTTTCAATTTTCGTATGTCGAATTTCTCGGCGTAAGTGACTCTACTCGTCGTAGGTGTTCTTGCCGGTGAACTTCACCTTGATGGGGTTGGGGTTTTCACCAATACGGCGAGGATTGGCGTTAACTGATACGCGCCCCTTGCTAACTTTCTCGGGGAAGTTGCCGCCAGCAGGGTGGATAAAGTCCACTTCACCGTTGGGGAAAACGCGATACACCTTGTAATCATTAATCTTGGGTCGCATTTGGGTGCGGAAGCGCTTGCCCAAAGCAATGCACTGCTCCTTGCGAGCGAAGAACATCAGGTTTTCGCCCTCGTGCATAATGGCAGCGCCACCGGTGGGCATTTCAAAAACCTGCTCCTTTTTGCTGGTCCAGGTGATCGCGTACTTTTCTTCCACAAAGGCGCGATTAAGTAAACCACCCGTGCTGCCGCCGAATTTCGGAGTTGCACCAGTGAGTTGGTCAACAGTCGTAGGAAGTTGTTCTGGCATCGGTTCTTCTCTCTGTGGTTTGTGAAAAGTCCGTTAGAAGTTTCTCTATAAGTTCTAATTTACTTTTCAGTTTATCTGGCATCGTAACATCGCCCTAAATAGCGCCTTGGGCAACTTTCATCAACTGTTACAGTTCCTTATATTGGCGAGGGATGACCTTACTGTTAATTTTCTATGGTCATGAATCAGCATAGGGAAAGCAAACCTAGCGGACGAATTTTGGTGGTGGAGGATGACCCGGAGATTGCGGGGTTGATTCGGTCCACATTGGAGCGGGAGGGGTTTGAGGTGTTGGTGTGTGGCGATGGAGTGGGCGCGATCGCTCAGTATCAATCCTGGCAGCCGATGGCGATCGTGTTGGATTGGATGTTGCCGGGGTTGGATGGGCTGGAGGTGTGTGCCCGAATTCGTCAGCAGCCGGGTCCGGTGGATCCATTTATTTTGATGTTGACGGCGCGGGGTGAGGAGCTGGATCGGATTATTGGACTGTCGACGGGGGCAGATGATTACCTCGTTAAGCCATTTAGCCCACGGGAGTTGGTGGCTAGGATTCGGGCTTTGCTGCGGCGATCACTCCGAGGACCAACAGGGTCAGCGTCCAGCTCAGCATCCACACCAACCTACGAAACCGCGCATTTCAAAATCGACCTAGATCGTCACGAAGCCCATCAAAAACTAGACGCTGAAAATTGGGAGTTGTTAAACCTAACCGCCCTGGAATTTAAACTGCTGGCAGCATTTTTAAGCTATCCAAATCGCGTTTGGACTCGCGATCAGCTCATCGACAAACTGTGGGGCGATGATTTCTTCGGCGACGAACGGGTTGTTGACACCCACGTCGCTCGGCTACGGAAAAAGATTGAAACTAACTCAATCGTTACCGTCACAGGCGTCGGCTATCGATTCGACGATTAAAGACCAAATAAACCGAATAGCAATTTTAAAATCGAACTTGACGCACAACCGCCATGGCTACCAAGAAGGTGTTTGGTTTTGCACTAATACTTTTATTCAAGGCCGCCATTCTATGGTGTCTGCTCATGACATGGATGGCTGGTGAGGTTATCTATCCGTATCGGTCCAGCTCAACGAGAGGGCTTTTACTTTTATGGAAGCAAGTTGACCAAGATGCCTTAGCGGTTTTAATCTTTATATCGCTTGTGGGGACAATCCTCAGTATCTTTGAGCTTCTAATCTTCTTTGATAAGCGAAAGAAATCGAAAATTTTACGAGTTAAAAGATTATTGACAGCTATTCTATCCATCTCTGTTTTGCAATTATCTTTTTTCACTTACTGTCATATCAGTGCCCTGGCGTTCTCTTCAAAATTAGTCTCTTGCGACCAAGTAACAGAACAAGTTCCTGGATGCTACATTGAGAAATGAAATTGGCTAGAAATTGACTTAATCTAGGCGATTTATCCAGTCTTGAATTTCTTGATCGTTTAGCGCTGGACCTTCGAGCTTCTCAGTGCGAAACTTCTCCTCAAACTGGTGATCAATCGGACAGCTCGGAGCCGGTTTATCGAATTGGTAGGTGTCAATTAGGTTGAGGGTTTTCGCTTCTACTAAATAGGCGCGGGCGTCGTTGTCGTGGGTGATTAAAGTGTTGCGATCGCCCTCCGTTTCATAGCGACAATTTTCCACCGGTTCCGCCGTGCGGTTCTCCTCCAAACACACCAACAATTCCACCTGTTCCACCGGCAGCGTCACCGTTGGATTAGGCGGCCATTGTTTCACCGGCTGAAGCTGACCCCGCACCGCGATGTTATCAACGTCCTGGTCCCGCTCAATTTCATGGACCACCACCGCCGTTGCCACCAGCGGATCTCCCTGGAAATCTGCTGCCTGGGTTACTCGCGATCGCTCCACCTGATCCACCGTTAAATTACCCTCATGCAGCGTCACCGCATCGCAGGCGCTGATATAGGCTTGGGTGTCTGGTGACTGGGACGCACTGGGAGAATTGGCAGGATTGAGGTCGGCGTCGTGGTCGGGCACGGTGCAGCCGATTAGCAGCCACGGGGAGATTAACGCCAGAGAAAGGGGGGCGATCGCCCGTCGAGTCCAACCAGTGTGCACCGTTCGCGTCATAGTCCTAACCAATTAGTCCCAAGTAATTCCTAGCCAAACTTGTAATGCTTGCGCACCGGCTGGGTCACCGCCCAGGTGCAGGACATCCCCGCCGGGAAAGTCACCAACTGCCCTTTGCCCACGGTCACGGGCTCGCCACCGTCCGGCGTCACCGTCACCTCGCCCTCCAGGAAATAGCAAGTTTCCGCCTCGTCATAGGTCCAAGGAAATTCCGACACTTCCTTAGTCCACACGGACCAGCCAAACACCCCAAGCTCCGATAGGGTTGCCTCGCTGGGGTTTGCATCCACCTTAATTCCCACCTGCGTTGCCATAACACTCCTCGCTGCTCGTATGTTTTCGTGATTTTGCCGTGTTTACCGGTTCGATTCTACCCAGCTTATCCGCTACGGTAGAGGGACTTTTTAACGTAACGTTTCCACCGATTTCCCCACTACCGCCGTGTTTTGCAGCATCGTTATCCCCACCTATAACCGTCGACCGATTTTGGAAAAATGCCTGACGGCGCTGGAAACTCAGGTACTGCCAGCGGGATCGTTGATTGAGGATTATGAGGTGATTTTGGTGGACGATGGCTCCACCGATGACACCTTGCCGTGGCTTAAGGCGGCGGGCGATCGCCTGCCCCACGCGAAACTATTTGAGCGTAATCACCAAGGTCCAGCAGCGGCGAGAAATTTTGGAGTTGAAGTTGCAAAGGGCGATCTAATTATCTTTATCGATAGCGATTTGGTGGTTACCGATTCGTTTTTAGCAGAACACAGCGAAGCCCTAGCAAAAGGCTATGAGGAATTAGGGAGCGATCGCTGTTTTACCTACGGTCGTGTGGTGAATACGGCAAACTTTGATAATCCCTGGTCCGAGCCCTTTAAGGTAACCGATATGTCGCGGGCGTATTTTGCTACGGGAAATGTGGCGATCGCTCGGCATTGGTTAGAAGAAGCAGGCTTATTTGACCTACAGTTTCAACTATATGGCTGGGAAGATTTAGAGCTGGGCGTGCGACTGAAGAAGCTCGACTTAAAACTAATTTCCGCACCAAGAGCAGTTGGTTTTCACTGGCACCCGGCGTTTAGTTTAGAACAGGTCCCCAAGCTAATTCAGCAAGAAATTGAGCGGGGAAAAATGGGGGTTGTTTTCTATAAAAAACATCCTACTTTCGATGTAAAACTAATGATCCAAATGACTTGGATTCATCGAGTTTTATGGGGCGTTTTATCCCTGGGCGGCTGGCTAAATGAGCGGACTCTTGCGCCACTTTTGCAATGGCTAATTGATCGCGATCGCCCCCAACTAGCCTTAGAAATCGCCCGCATTTTCCTAAACTGGTACAACGTCAAAGCCGTCCACGCCGCCTATCGCGAAGATCAGTTAGCCAACTCCTGAACGCTTACTTTTTGCCGTGGCAGTGCTTAAATTTCTTGCCGCTTTTGCACCAGCAAGGTTCTCCCCGTTTCGGTTGATATGGGGGCAACAAATCGCCGTCTAAGTAGAACCATTGGTCGCCCTCTTTTTGGAATCGCGATCGCTCACGTAGTTGGGAAAGGGCATCGCCCACCCGATAAAGCGCAACAAATTCAACCACGCCTGTCTTATCTCTTGCTTGCCCTTTTTTGCGATCTAAAATTGTCAACCCAGCCCAGTTTTTTGTTTTCGCCGCCTCAGTAATCTGCTGGCGCATATTGAGTTTGCGGTACTTAGGATGCTGAGTTTTGAATAGGTAATCGACGTTTTTGGTGAAGTACGCGCTGTATCGCGATCGCATCAACTTTTCCGCCGTAGGTGCCGATAATTTTCCTTGTAAATAAGGTCCACAACATTGCCAAAATTCCTGCGCTTCACCACAGGGACAGGGCAATGATGGGGAATAACCACCCGCGTTAAATATCATCGGCTGTCGTTATTAACGCTTCAAAACGTAGAGCATTTGGGTATCAATATCGGCGCATAATTTAGACGGCGGAATTTCGTCCAAACTATGTACTTGTCGGTCAAGTTTCGCTTGCAAACTGGAGCAAGGATCTTTGCCTTCACTAAATAGAAACTCGATACAGTCTACCTCTTCCCACTCGGCAATCGTATCTAGCAACGTGGCGATCGCCTCCAAATACGGATGCCCTGGCTCCCGATACCAGCCCGCCATCGTTAAATTAGGCTGATCAAATCCCAAGTGCACCAGCAGATCTAAATCGGGGGCGGTGAACAACGCCTTCGCCACCGGTCTAGCCTCTTCCCGCACCAATAAATGCTGAGCACGGGCCAACCCACGAAGTCGTTCCAAGCGATCATAACCATGGGTGATGTCCGCATGATCGCCCCACACAATACCAATAGAAACCAGGTAAGTTTGCAACAGCATATGCCCCAGTTTCTGAGCCTTTGTGGACAAATAAATATCGTTAAAAGGATTCGCTTCAATTAACAGCGGCACCCGCTCCATTAGGCTCAACCCATATCCTTTGATACCGGCAATCTTTCGCGGATTATTAGTAATTAGACGCACTTGATTAACGCCTAAATCATTTAAAATCTGCGCCCCGATACCGTAATTTCGCAAATCCGCCGGAAAGCCCAAACGCTCGTTGGCCTCCACCGTATCCAGCCCTAAATCCTGAAGGGAATAGGCTTTAAGCTTGTTCACCAAACCAATGCCGCGCCCTTCCTGACGCAGGTAAACAATCACCCCCTCGCCAGCGCTTTCCAACATTTTTAACGCCGCCTGGAGCTGCATCCGACAGTCACATCGCAACGACCCCAGGGCATCTCCCGTCAAACACTCCGAGTGCATGCGAACCAGGATGGGGCGATCGCGAAACTCCTCCGGATCCCCCTTGACAATCGCCACGTGCTCCGACCCATCCATCTGATTGCGGTAGCCATAAATCATAAACTGCCCAAACTCGCTAGGTAGCTTGGTCACCGCCTCCCGCACCACAAATCGCTCATATTCCAAGCAGTAGCTGATCAGATCAGCAATGGAGATCATCTTGAGATCGTGCTGCTCCGCATACTCAAACAACTGGGGCAGCCGAGCCATAGAACCATCAGGATTTTGAATTTCGCAAATCACCCCCGCCGGATACAGCCCCGCCAGGCGCATCAAATCCACCGCCGCCTCCGTGTGCCCAGCCCGCTTCAGCACGCCGCCGTCCTTGGCACGCAGGGGGAAAATATGCCCCGGTCGCCGCAAATCCTCCGGCACCGTTTTGGGATTAATGGCCGCCTGAATCGTCGCCGCCCGGTCCTCCGCCGAAATCCCCGTGGTCACCCCCCACTTCGGTCCCGCATCGATGCTCACCGTAAACGCCGTTTGGTTGCTGTCCGTATTGCGGTCCACCATTAGGGGCAAGTCCAATGCATCCAGGCGATCGCCCTGCATGGCCAAACAAATCAGCCCCCGCGCTTCCACCGCCATGAAATTAATCAGATCCGGCGTTGTATGTTGGGCGGCGCAAATTAAATCCCCTTCGTTTTCGCGATTTTCATCGTCGACCACAACAATGACCTGACCAGCACGTAAAGCTGCCAAGGCATCGGGAATAGAATCAAATTGGAACTCGTCAGTGGAAACTGCTTTCGACGCTTCTTTCAAAACTGCTACAGGCTAAATTGCAAGGTGAACTGGGCAAGACCCCATAAGTAAAAGACTCGGACTAAGTGCGAACCGTAAATTCGGATTACGTTAGGGCGTGACGCCAATTAACGACCCAAGGTAATTACCCAAGAAACTTAATTGATGACGGCACCTAAACACTCAAAGCTAGAAACTCAAAGTCAAGAAAATTATTGGAGGCTAGAAAGGGACTATCGTCGCCAATTATTAACCAAACCGTAAATTTTCTTAATGGGCTTGGTTCTTGATTGTATCGTTTGCCATGGGACTTAAAAACAAATTCCCTAGAAGACCAATTCATTGCTTGAATCATTGCCTAAAAAGCAGTCTTTAAAAAAGGGTAGTCCTTAAAATCAAAGCTGTACGGTCCCAAGACTTTTACCGCTGCTTGTTTGTTATTTGTTATTTCACTTCGATTAGCCTTAGCTTATGCAAGCCTCTGCCAACACCGACAGCTACCTTTTAACGTTCCACTACAGTAACGGCGCAAACGAAGTGCTCCAAGTATCGGCGGCGGAGCGACCGGAAAATATCCAAGACATGGGGCAATGGGTGCGCTATTTAATGGATCGCCCTTACATCGTGTTTCAAACGGGGGACCAAACCACGGTGATTCGTATTGAGCACGTGGTGAAAATTGATATTACGCCGCCTACGGTGACCCTCCAGGGACCGGACACCTTCAGCCGAGCCATGCGTGTAACGGCGCTGACCCGCGGATCCCGACGATAGTTTTCCATCTGTCCCAAAGCACTTTGCAAGGCGCTTTGCTCTTTAGCGCCTTGCTCTAGTTGCCCTGGCTCCTTTACCGTAAGTGTGAATTTTGTGGTGAGGGTCCATGAAGGTATTTGTAACCGGAGCAAGCGGGTTTACGGGATCCCATTTGGTGCGATCGCTGATTAACCGGGGAGACGAAGTTACTGCACTGGTGCGTCGCTCCAGTGATCTGTCGCGCCTCAAGGATCTGCCGGTGAAGCTGGTGTATGGGGATTTGGGCGATCGCGCCGCTCTGGACGAAGCCATGGCTGGCGTAGACTGGGTGTTCCATGTGGCCGCCTACGTGGAGCTCGGCATTGTGGACGCCCAGAAAATGGCGAAAATCAACGTGGATGGCACCCGCAATATGCTGGCAGCGGCGAAAAATGCCGGGGTTTCTCGATTTTTGTACTGCAGCACCATCGGCGTCTTTGGCGACACCCAGGGGCGGGTAGTGGATGAAACCTTTGAGCGGGAGCAAAGTGGGTTTGACTCTCCCTACGACGAAACCAAGTACAAAGCTCAAGCTCTGGTGGATGAAGCTGCAAAATCAGGGCTGTCGGTGGTCAGCGTTATGCCGTCGGGTATTTTTGGCGGCGATGATCCTCATTTCGGTCCCGTGGTGCGCCAGTTTCTAAAGGGCGGACTCAAGCTTTGGGCAGGGGGCAAGCGCATGACCGGCATTGTCCACGTGGATGATTTGGTGGATGGCATGCTGCTGGCTATGGAGAAGGGCGGCGAAGGGGAATGGTACATCCTGTCTGCCGGGGATTTAAGCACTAAAGATATGTTTACAGCTTTGGGGCGATCGCAGGGGGTGGCGCCGCCCGCCGAAGCCCCTGAATTTTTAGTGCGTTTATTAGGCAATATTCTGGAAGTGGTGGGTCGCCTATTTAGCTGGCAACCGCCCATTAGCCGGGAGCGGGTTTACTATATTTATGACCGCTGTGTGCGGGTAACGTCCGCTAAAGCCCAAGAAAAGCTGGGCTGGCAGCCACGCCCGATTCTACAAGTGTTGGAAGACACGGTGGCTGAATTGCCAAAATAAGTCTCGAAAGCCCAAAGGTGCAGACGGTCTCCTCCTAAAAAAGGGGGACGAAGGGGGGAGCCCTAACGTCTTCGATTCTTTTCTAAATGCAAAAATGCCAAGCAAAGGCGAAGCTTCGGAGTATCTCCCCATACCCCTGATTGAGGGAAGCTTTGCATAAGGCACAAGCTGACGACCAGGAGCGTAGCCCTAAGGCGATGAAAGTTGTGGGATTAATCAGCGGCACGTCGGTGGACGGTATCGATGCTGCCTTTGTGGAAATTAAAGGCGGTTCCATCGACCTCAGCGTTAAGGCGATCGCCGGACACACCTTCCCCTACCCCCCCGAATTACGGGATCGCATCTTGGGCGTATGCGCCGGAGAGGCCCTGTCGTTCCAGGACGCAGCCGCATTAGACGATGGAATCGCCACGGAATTTGCCAAAGCCGCCCTCAGCATTCAGGGTAAGCACAGCGCCGATTTAATTGGTTCCCACGGTCAAACGGTATTTCATCGACCGCCCCAGCTCGCGGATCGTCTCAATCAAGACTGGTTTAACGGCGAGTTACCCTTGGGCTACAGCAACCAACTGGGACGGGGCGGGGCGATCGCCTATTTAACGCAAATTCCCACCGTGGATAATTTCCGCGTTGCTGATATTGCCCTGGGGGGTCAAGGAGCGCCGCTGGTGCCTCGGGTAGACGCCTATCTACTGGGGCAGGATCGGGTTAATCGCTGTGTGCAAAATATTGGCGGCATGGGCAATGTAACTTACCTTCCCCGCCGCCAGGGATACAGCAACCTGGAAGACTGGGAAAATGCGATCGCCGGCTGGGATACGGGACCGGGGAACGTGCTGATTGACCTAGCCATGCAGCATTTCACCGAAGATCGACAAACCTATGACGCCAACGGCAGCTTTGCGCGATCCGGGGTGCCCTGTGTGGACCTGGTGGAGCTATGGCTCAGTGATCCCTTTTTCCGGATGCCGCCGCCAAAATCCACTGGGCGCGAGCTATTTGGTCGTGATTACCTCGGTCAATGCCTGGCGGACGCCAACCAATTTGACCTACAGCCAGCGGATATCGTCGCCACCTTGACAGACTTCACCGCCGCCAGCATTGTGCAAAATTATCGAGATTTCTTGCCGAAAATGCCCGACCAGGTGCTGCTCTGTGGCGGCGGCAGTAAAAATGCGTTTCTGTGCGATCGCCTGCAGCGACGCCTGGGCAGAATTCAGGTAACCAACACCGACGCAGCCCACCTGAGTTCTGACTACAAAGAGGCGATCGCCTTCGCCATCCTTGCCTACTGGCACTGGCACGATATTCCCGGCAACCTCCCCTCAGTCACTGGAGCCACCCACGCCATTCCCCTTGGGCAACGGTGGATTCCCAACCCAGCCCCCAAGGTGTCTCCCCTAGCTTCTGTGCCACCCATCGCCGACGCTGGCTAACGGAATAACCTGACAGCCAGAGATATGTCCTGTAACATTGGGTCAAATTCCATTGCAGTACTCCATTAGTTGCAAAGGACATAACCATGGCTCCTCCTAATTCTCCGCCCAACGCTGACGGCAAGCCCCCTGTGACTAACGCTGAAGGCGCTCAAACCAAGCCTCCCAGCGACACCAAACTGGCCATGCGCAACATGGTCAAAAAAGGTGGCAAATCCCTGCAACACTTTGGGCTAACGGTTACCGCCCTGTTAGGGGTGCTCGTAGGTCTTGCCTATTTGACGCGCTAACGTTCCCCATATCCAAATTTTTGTTGGGGGCGTTGTAGTTGCTGTAATCCATTAGGCCACCCATAAAACCAGATTTAGCGCCTGTTCCTTCTGCTGCGCGTCACCGTGCTGACTATGGCGATCGCCCCAACCCAACCTTGCATGTGCCCCCCCGTTGCATTGACGTTACAGCAGGCACAAGAAACCTTAGACACTGGTTCAGTGCCAACCGTTTCCGTGTGGCAACGATGGCTTAATAGATGGTGGCAAGACTTGGGCAGTGGCGAGTTTGAGCCCATTGAGGATCTACCCCATTTGTCTCCCCTGCTGGCGGTTTATGCCAAATCGTCTTTGGGCATTGCCCTGAACCTACGCATCACCACCGACGAGGAAATTCACCAGTTCAACCGTGACTACCGGAATATTGACCGTGCCACTGACGTGCTCGCTTTTTCTGCCCTAGAAGCCATTCCGCCGGGAATTCTGCTTGCCCAAAAAGCAGCGGAGGATCCGGAGGAACCAGAGCCCATTGAGCTAGGGGATATCATTATTTCCTTGGACACCGCCAAAGTTCAAGCTCAGCGACTGGGGCACGACCTAACGTTGGAGCTAGCTTGGCTAAGTGCCCATGGATTACTGCATCTACTGGGGTGGGACCACGGCGATCGCCCCCACCTGGAGCAAATGTTGACCCGCCAACAAACCCTGTTAACTGCGGCCAACTTAGGAAAAGTAAATTGGGGGGCGCTAGATATTGCCGACTTAGGATACGACTAATCACAAGAGCGACCCCAATAATGCCCACACCAATGTCGATTAGGGCTGTTAAACGTAAACCAACAACAAAAACCATTCAACGAAAACGTAAACCACCGCCTCAAAAACCTCTATGTAACCCCGTACACTAAGCGGTGATGACAGCCTCCTTTGAATAAGCTCTGTCACAAAAATCACCAATGACCATACTGGCACTGCATCAGACTCCAAAGCCTTCCTTTGTCAGGGGCTTACTGCAAAAGATCTGCGGAAAAATACCTGCGCACACGCTGTTAACGGTGCTTTCGGCCACCAAGCTTTATGAATAATTCTCCAAACGCCGCCCCATCCCTCTTTCCTAAACCCAAAAAGGCATCGAAAAAAGGAACCCCCTCCCAAAAAAATCGAGCCGATTCCTTAAAAATTGCTCCTAATCTCCTATCAAGCTGCCAATACGCCGCGGCTGGTATTCAATACGCCTTTCAAACTCAGCGAAACTTCCGCATCCAGGTATTGTTGGGAACCCTCGGCTTTTCCATGCTTGCTTGGGTAGAAGCGTCCGTTGTGGAATTTTGTTTGGTGTTGCTTTTGGTGGCTTTGGTGATGTCCTTGGAGCTAGTCAACACGGCTCTGGAAGCGGTGGTGGACTTGACCGTGGGCAAGACCTATCACGAGCTGGCAAAAATTGCGAAGGACTGTGCGGCAGGGGCGGTGTTTTTATCGGCGATCGCCGGCTTAATTATGGGCTGTACCCTAGTGCTTCCCCAGGTGTGGCTAAAACTCAGCGCCATGATTTAAACGCTGTCATCCCTTGAAGCTCAAGGTTACTGGCGACCATACTTTCAGCCCTTAATGCGTCTATATTGAAAGGGCGTGCACTCTCACCACATAAAGCTTTTGGCACTATTGATGGCACGTTCTGGGGAAAGCAAGCGTAGAGTTCCATAGTCGGTTCTTGTGGCCCCAAAAACAGACATGGCGTTGGCTTCATAATGGAAGAAGCCCTGATATGCCAACACATCCCATGAAAATCGCCAATAACATCACCGACCTCATTGGCAGAACGCCCCTGCTGCGCCTCAACGCCATGCCGAAAGCGGAGGGCTGCGTTGCGGATATTGTCCTGAAGCTAGAAAGTATGAACCCGTCCGCCTCCGTAAAGGATCGCATTGGCTGCAATATGATTCAAAAGGCGGAAAAAGAAGGGCTGATTACGCCGGGAAAAACGGTGCTGGTGGAGCCCACCTCAGGGAATACGGGGATTGCACTGGCAATGGTCGCCGCGGCCAAGGGCTATGACTTAATTTTGACCATGCCTGAGACCATGAGCGCAGAACGGCGGGCCATGTTGCGGGCTTATGGGGCCAAGCTGGAGCTAACGTCGGGAATTGAAGGGATGGGGGGCTGTATTCGTCGAGCCCAGGCGATCGTGGACGAGCTACCCGATGCGTTTATGCTGCAACAGTTTCGCAATGGAGCAAATCCCGATGTGCATCGCCACACCACTGCCCAGGAAATTTGGGAGGACACCGACGGCGAAGTAGATATTTTAGTGGCGGGCGTGGGTACCGGCGGCACTATCACTGGCACCGCAGAGGTGCTGAAGGAACATAAGGATTCCGTGCAGGCGATCGCTGTAGAACCCACCAACAGCCCAGTAATTTCCGGCGGTCGCCCCGGTCCCCACAAAATCCAGGGCATCGGCGCTGGTTTTATTCCCGCCGTACTAAATGTCAACGTCATCGACGAAGTGGTGACCGTATCCGACGACGAGGCAATCAGCTTCGGTCGCCGACTAGCGCGGGAAGAGGGCATTTTATCTGGCATTTCCACCGGCGCCGCCGTCTGCGCCGCCATTAAGGTAGCCCAGCGTCCCATCAATGAAGGCAAGCTAATTGTCGTAATTCAACCCAGCTTCGGCGAACGTTACCTAAGCACCCCCCTCTTCCAAGATCCGGTGCCCCTTAGCCAAACCTAGGGGCTGTGCTCAGTAAACTTCAAACCCAATCATAGGGAGTGTGTTGCAGCTCCTGGGCTGTTTGATTTGAGAGGGCGTGTACTCCCTGGTGTAAAGCTTCTAGCACTTTACTGAGACCACGCCCTAGCTCAAAAACTCAAAGCTAGCTGTAGCTACTTACCCTGGATGCGCTGCTTCACAGACCGCAGCCGATCTTTTAGGGAACGCTTAGGCTTAGGCTTGTCCAAAGGCGATCGCTCCGGCTTATCCTCGCCGCGATAGCGATAATCCTCCCAAGTTTCCCAGTAGGGGCACCCGGGTCGAATTTCAATGCCCGCCCAGTGAAGGTAGGGCACAGGACGGTCAAAGTTGGGATCCACCAGGCGCTCCCCTTGCCACTGAAAATGCTTACTGCCCGCCCAGGATCCCGGTCCCGGCTCCGGCCAAATGGCATAGTTGCGCCGCTTAGGAAACCGCTTCAGCACCATGTAATTGATGATGGGTTGGTCTGAGGTTTTCTGGGAAAAGTCGAAATATTCCGGGTGGGCAGCACATTCTCGAAACACCTCATACAGCCCCTCCTCGGTCATTAGCGATCGCTTTGAGCCCCACAGCCCGCCGTTAAACATCCCCTTCAGGTCGTCCTCAGAAAAAACCCCCTGCTCCAAAACTGCCGGGGAAAACACATTGGTCAGTCCCCCTTTATGTTGGTAATCGCAGCAAATAAAGTCACACTCATCAAGCCCGTCCATATAATCTGCCAGCTTCTCAAACACCACTAAATCGGTGTCGATGTAGAGAAATTTCTCAAAGGGACCAAACCAGCAGGCCTGCTTACGAAATTGGTTCGGACGAGCGAAGAAATCATCACCAAAAATCTCTTGCAAATTAACGGACAACCGCTCAATAAACTCCAAATCCTCAAACACCATTACTCCAAAGCGATCGCCCAACACCTTCGCCACTTTCTGATAGTTATTATCGTAGGGAATTAACATCACCGGCGTATCCGGATCAGTGGCTCTAATGCTGTTTAAAAGGGCGATCGAGTAATCCGTAAATTTATCATTAGCTGTAATGTAATATCCGCGTTCCATTGCTCTTAAAATCTCACAGGGTAATAATTATCTAAAAGGCTATTTATTTGAAGAACTACGCAAATAAATAACAGCTCAAACGAGATACTAGACAGAAACAAATTAAATAGCACTAAACCTGAAAAAGCATCAAAGCTAAATTCCCAACATTTAAATTCCAAGTTTCTGCTTCACCTTTTTCTTGACTCGCGCCAAAAAGCCAGGGGGAGCGTTATAAGGCACAGGCTTTCCTGTAAACTCGGGTCTTTCACTTGGAGTCTTCAAATATCGGTAGTGCAAAAATACATCTCGATAGGGAAAGTCAATATTTTCTCCCCCGCACAGCCGACCGAATAGCTTGGAAGACAGCCCAATGTAATGCAAGTAAGTTAATGGGTTGCCCTTATCGTAAAGTCTCCACTCTCTCTCTTCAAAATGTTTGGAGGTAACACAGCATCCCGTCACCTGTTCCTTGGGTAAATCAAGGGACAGGTTGGAATAGGAGAAATTTAAAATGATCGAAATATAGTTTAGAAGGGTCTGATCTGGAGCTTGAGGATAAAGAAATTTACCCTGATCTGCCTTCAACGAAGCCACTATTTTTTCTCGATCTTCAGCGCCAATTAAACCTGCCTTTGACGCAAACATCCCTGAACAAAAGATTCGCTTAGCGTTGTTATCTTTCTCAAGAAAGTTTCGCGTCTCCTCTAAGTCCATATTAAACACGTGGGACGGGTCTTTATACTGAAAATCGTACGTAATAAAGTCATTAGCGTCTAATCGCTGAAAGAAGTCTTCTAAAGATAATAGGGTAATCGTATCAGCGTCCAAATAAAGGAAACGTTCAAACGGCGCATCTAAGTCAAAGGCGATAAATCGCCTGTGAGTGCCCATACGATGAATACCTTCGTGAGTTCCCCCTTTATTCCAAAATTCGTAGCGAGAGGCCACCTCTTCCCAGGCCTTCGTTACGAAATCGTCCCAGCGGTTAAACAGCGTTTCGTCTTCCAAAACGCTAACGCCATCGTAATTTGCAACTGCTTTTTTAAGCCGTTCAACCTGTTCGTTATAGGGAAGAACGCAAATAGGATAGCGATCGCCGTTGTGAGCCTGAATGCTGTTGATCAGCGCAATGACCTGGTCAAAGACAACATCATTGCCGAGAATATAAATTCCATCCATAGCTCTTTCAGCGTTTAGTTAATTTGGGTTGCAGCTTCGTCGGCAATATCGCGAGTTCGCTATTAATCTGCGCAGCCAAGCTCTAGAGCTAAGGCTTTGTGTCTAGTACTTTCGTTCTGTTTAAAGATAGCTCAGGACTTTGACGGAATTGACTTGTGGACAATGGAAAATAACTCTCAGGGCGCTTATACAAGTGACTGTAGCCAGCAGCCATAAGACAACTTATTTCCTAGGGCGAGTTAGCTCTAGATAAATGTGCTCTAAGCTGACGGGCTGGCGGGCAATGGAATTAATTTCAATATCGGAAAAGTAATCGACTAAAGTTTTAAGCTCCACTAATTCAGGCACCCAAAACGATAGGCGATCGCCATAATAGCGAGGGGTAAATCCATACCCCCTGGCGATATCAATCGCCGCCTCTTCCTCTGGTGTGCTAACGGTGATGATTTCCTCAGCAGAAATGACCTGCTTTAAGGCGTTTAAATCGCCCTCTGCCAAGAGTTGCCCGCCCTGAAGAATCCCGATTTTTTGGCAAAGACGTTCCGCCTCGTCCAATAAGTGGGTTGTGAGCAAAATCGTCATTCCTTGCTGGCGAAGCTGTTCAATTAAGCTCCAAATTTCATAGCGGGTTTCAATATCCAGCCCTGTGGTGGGTTCGTCTAGGATTAATAACTTTGGCTGGTGCATTAGGGCGATCGCAACATTAATTCGCCGCTGCATACCACCGCTTAAGGTATCAGCGGGGCTATGGATGCGATCACCTAAATTAACCGCATCTAAACACCGCTTAATTTGGCTATCACAATCCTTTTTACTCAGTCCATAAATATCCCCGAAAAATCTCAAATTCTCGCCACAGGACAGGCTTTTATATAGCAGATTTTCCTGAGGAGCGATACCAATTAGCTTCTTATTGGCATCAGATAATAAATTCTCCCCTAGCCAAACTTCTCCGCCATCTTGGTTTAACAGTCTACAAATAATATTAATCGTTGTAGTTTTTCCCGCACCGTTAGCCCCCAATAGTCCGTACACTTCACCAGGCATCAAAGTCAAAGACAAATCGTCTAAAACTTTTCGCTCTCCAAAACTTTTTTTGAGGTTAACAAGCCTAAGCATGGAATCAAATAGCCTTAGGAAAAGGACAGAAAAAATTATGCGGACGCCCCTAAAATGAGTCCTTGGCGTGGAGGCAGTTCCAATGTCAAGGTGCAGCCTCCTGTGTCGCTATCTGCGTAGGTTATAGAGCCCCTACCGTAAACTATTTTTTGAGGCTTACTGTGGTTATTTTGCATTTCCACAGTTGCTTTTTCTGGGCGATCGCCCCCGTTAACCGCAATAATTACGCGCCCAGGATCGGCCTCTTCTCCTCGTCCAAAGACGTATAAATAACCTCCTTGAGATAAAGACGAATAGGCACCAGTTCTCAGGGTTGAATACTGATTGCGGATTGAAATCAACGCTTTGTGATAATCAAAAACAGTTCGGTCCCATTGAGACTCATTAGGGGGGAATCCTCGTCGACAATCGGGATCTAAACCACCTTCCATTCCCAATTCGTTGCCATAGTAAATCGTCGGTGCACCGGGGAAAGTCAACATCAGCAACGTTGCCAATTCCACACTGGCACCATCCCCATTGACAACAGATCGTACTCGCGCCGTATCGTGGCTATCTAACAAATTTAATTGGGTTAGTTGAATCTCCCAAGGATATAGCGCCAAAAGTTCACTTATTGCCTGGCTGTAACCTTTAGCGTCTAACGCTGGGTAGGGAAGATAATCGGGACCTTCCACTAGGTTTCTAACCACACGATCGCCCGCCGCAAAAGCCAACGTGGGTCCCGTGAATAAATAATTCATCACCCCGTCAAACTGAGTACCGTCGAGCCATTGTTGACAGTTACTCCACACTTCCCCAACGATATAAGCCTCAGAGTTTATCGCTTTAATGCGATCGCGAAACTCTTGCCAAAAACCGGGGGCAGTCACGCAAAAAGGCACATCTAATCGCCATCCGTCAAAGCCTTGGGCAATCCAGTATTCTCCTACCCCCATTAAATACTCGCGCACCTCAGAATTATGATGATTAAACTGAGGCAATGCACGATAATCTACCCAGCTTTTATAGTTAGCGGGTCGGCTACCGTCATAGGGAGCTAAAGGCCAGTCTTCAACTTGAAACCAGTCGAGCCAAGGGGAATTTCCACCGTTTTCAAGAATGTCGTTAAAGTAATAGAACCCTCGACTAGCGTGATTAAAAACCCCGTCCAAAATCACCCGAATATTTCGATCATGGGCTTTTTCCAACAGCGTCATTAAAGCTTTATTTCCCCCTAGAATAGGATCCACTTGATAGTAATCTTGGGGATGATAGCCGTGATTGCTGGCTGATTGGAATACTGGATTTAGATACAGTGCATTGATGCCTAGATCCTGTAGATAATCCAGGCGATCGCATACACCCCAGAGATTTCCCCCTTTACTGCGTTGAAATGAAGGCGGCGCATCCCAAGGCTCCAAATACTGAGAACTGGGATGGGGAATATAGGGCTCCCCGGGTTGACGGGGCGGGGCTTCACCACGGACGAAAGAGTCGGGAAAAATTTGATAGAAAACGGCATGTTTAACCCAGTCTGGCGTGGCGATCGCGACCATAGCGTGTAAGCCTTAATGGGCTTTGTTGTTGAAAACTAACCACATCCTAACCTAGTTATTTTCAACTGATTACTACGGCATTCTTCAATATACAAATTGATGAAATTCAAGCTGAACGTAAGCTTTTTCTGTAATTTTTTGTTTGCCATTCAAGATTATTTTAACAATTCAATTCGCGTATAGGTTGCGGCTTGACCGCGCTTTATTCCTGCTCCATCTAACAGATTCCAAATTATTACGTCGAGGATACGAAACCGTTGTCCAGTGGTGGAAATTCGCACGCCACAGTAGCCCTCAACGTACCCCTGCCGTGCCGTTTCCGACAGGATATGCGATCGCTCCTCTCGGTTCATGGGCTCTGCCGTTAGCCGGGAAGGCATTTGGGTCATCGCATCCCAGTTGGTTTCCCACAGTTCCAACGCCCGTTGATTGCCGTAGTTAAAAATTGGATCTGCCTCAGTGCCGTGGGAAACCACGATCAACGGCGCGCCAAATAACTGCTGAGCCCGCACCTCCGGTGTTTCCGCCAAATTCGCCAGCAGCGATCGCCCCACCACCCGCTCAAAACTGTCCAGTAATAGTGTGGTGTGTTCAACCACATGTGGCAATCGCCAAGGTTCTACGGTCATAGGTTTTCGTCGATTTTCTCGAAGTCTGTGGCGGGCATTTGGGTCATATGCCCCATAAGATTCGCAAAAAGCAAGGGGGCTGAGATTTTCCCATCTCGCCCCCTCTACTTTACTTATGGCATGTAGCTACTAGATATCGGCAGCCACACTAGCCACGCTTACGCAACTTACGCAAAGCACCGAAGCCACCCAGCGCCGCAAGTGCGCCCAGAATGGAAGGCTCAGGCACCTTAGTGGGATCGCCGCCGCCGGGACCGCCACCTGTGCCGCTATCGCCACCACCGGTACCGCCATCGCCACCGCCAGTACCGCCATCACCACCGCCGGTACCTCCATCACCGCCAGAACTGACCACAGCGCAGACAGCCGAAAAAGCAAA